>OKVF01001532.1_pt1 | contig 16877 bp, 9 predicted proteins | sample 1604831 | NCBI WGS metagenome assembly OKVF01 (sample SAMN01760980, study PRJEB22395) | human gut metagenome
GCCTGCAACGTTTTGATTACGGAGAATTTCTCTACAGCATCGGTGATTTTGCCGCGTTTACGTACGCCAGCGGTGTCAATGAGCACATACTCACGTCCGTCGCGTTCCATTGGAATGTAGATACTGTCACGCGTCGTACCAGGCATGTCATAAACAACAACGCGCTCTTCACCAAGAATACGGTTAGTGAGTGTAGACTTACCTACGTTCGGACGACCCACAATCGCCAGTTTGATCGGCAGACTTTGTAGGTCGAAGTCGTCTTCCTCTTCTTCTTCGCCGTTCTCTTCCGCTTCAAATTGTGCCCAGTATTCAGCGTCTTCGTCGACTTCCTCTTGCGGTGCGAGATCTTCCATCCACGGCAGCAGGACATGCTCCAGCAGACTTAATACGCCACGACCGTGAGACGCGGCGATCGGGTAGATTTCACCTAAACCAAGCGAGTAGAAATCAACCACTGCCTGATCGGGATCCAGACCGTCAGTTTTGTTTGCCACCAGGAAGGTCGGTTTTTCACGGGAGCGCAGATGTTTGGCAATCGCTTCATCTGCCGGCATCAGGCCCGCGCGCGCATCCACCATAAACAGTACGACGTCCGCTTCTTCAATCGCCAGCAGCGACTGTTCCGCCATGCGGGTTTCTACACCGTCTTCTGTGCCATCAATCCCGCCGGTATCAATACAGATAAACTCACGGCCTTCAATTTCCGCACGACCGTACTTACGGTCACGAGTCAGACCCGGGAAATCCGCAACCAGCGCATCTCGGGTGCGAGTTAGACGGTTAAATAACGTGGATTTTCCTACGTTAGGGCGCCCGACAAGCGCGACCACAGGTACCATGTTTAAAGCCTCATTTTTATAAATCATCAGACAACGCACGCTATATTCGCGTCGTTGTTAAAAACAGGAAAACGGCCCCTGTCCAGGAGCCGTTTTCAAAGTGAACGACAGAGACGATTAACGTGTAATAGAGTACACGGTTCCGTCTTTTGCCTGGATCAGCAGTTTGCCGTCAGCGGCAACCGGTTCAGTCTGGAAACCGGAACTATCAACTTTTTGCTGGGCAACGAAACGACCATCTTCGACGTTAATCCAGTGCAAATAACCTTCACTGTCACCGACCACCAGGTTGCCATTATACAGCACCGGAGAAGTCAGCAGGCGATGCAGCAGATCGCTTTGTGTCCACAGCGTAACGCCGCCATCAATGGTCAACGCCATCACCCGGTCATTTTGATCGACCAGATAGATGCGATTGCCGTCGACGATGAAATCATTCACCGAACCCAGTTCGCGTTTCCACATAATCTGACCACTGCGCAGATCAAGCGCCGTCAGGTTACCATTATAGGCCAGCGCGAAAACAACGCCGTTAACAACGACGGGAGTCGTGTCAACATCGCTCAGACGGTCAATTTCGGTAGAACCGGTCGCCTGGGAAATACGCTGCTGCCAAATCATCTGGCCCTGTTCCATCAGCACTGCGCTGACGCGACCATTATCGCCCCCCACGACGGCCGCACCAAAAGCCGTTGCTGGCGCAGACTCGCCACGCAAAGAGAGCGAAGGCATATCGAGGTTAACTGTCCATTTGACAGCGCCGTCAGCTTCGTTCAGCGCTTGTAACTGACCGTTACTGGTGTGGATTAACACCAGACCGTCGCTGACCACCGGGCGCGAAAGTGCTTCACCCGCGACTTTAGTTTGCCATGCCACAGTACCATCGCTGGTATTCAGCGCGTAAACCTGCGCCTTTTCGCTGCCAATGTAGACATGCCCACCAGACACGGTCACACCGCCAGAAAGTAATGCAGGCTCTTTAGAGAACCAGCCATCTTTCTCAGCCAGGCTGACAGACCAGATTTCTTTGCCATCATCCGCATTCAGCGCTTTTACTAAACCAGCGCGGTCCGCTGCATAGACAACGTTGTCCGCCAGTGCCGGATGAAGATTGGAATAGAAGTTGCCAATGCCGCTACCAACGGAAGTGCTCCACGCCGTGGTCGGCGTAAACTGGTTTTCAACGGTTGGCAATGGGGACATCTTTACCACATCTTCTTCGCTGTTAAACAGCGAACAGCCGCTTAAAAGGGTAACGGAAAGCAGTCCTGGCAGCAGTAATTTACGCAATTGCATCGGGTCCCTCTCAGATGGACAAATTATTAATTTTCATCTGCATCATTTCGCTCAGTGCCGGAGTAACATCGCTTTTCACGCCTGCTTCCCATGCACTACGCGCACCTTGCTTATCACCTTTGCTCAGCAATGCTTCACCACGCAGGTCGGCAACAATGGCAGCCCACCCTTCACCTTTGATGGTATCAAGGGTTTTCAGCGCGGCATCAGCCTGCTTGAGCTGTACCTGAACGCGAGCAAGACGCAGATTTATCACGGCTTTGAGATTTTCATCGCTCGTGTCTGCCAGCCCCTGTTGTAACTGGGCGGCAGCTTTCTCTAGTTCATTTTTGTCAACAAATTGCTGCGCAAGTTCCAAAGAAGCCAGCGCACCATAAGTATTTTTATTTTCAGCAGCAAATTTTTCCGCCGCCGGGATGCTATCCGGTTTGCCTTCGCTCACTGCGGTAACCGCATTTTGATAGGCAAGAGAAGCGGAGCGTGCAGAATCAACCTGATGGCTGTTCCAGTAGCGCCAGCCAATCAGTGCGCCAACGCCCAAAATCACCCCAACAGCCAGTGCTTTGCCATTTTCAGCAAAAAAGCGTTTAACCGCTTCTACCTGGTCGTTTTCGTTCTCGTAAATTTCCACGCTGTCCTTCTCCTTCCTTAACCCAGTAACGTGCGCAAATGCGCGGCTACGCTATCCTGCGCAACTGCCGTTTGCTCACCAGAGCGCAAATCCTTCACTACTGCTGTGCCGTTAGCCACTTCAGACTCACCCAGCACCACAGCAACGCGGGCACCCCATTTATCAGCACGGGCAAACTGTTTCTTAAAGTTGCCGCCGCCGTGGTTGGTCATCAATTTCACGCCCGGTAATTCATCACGCAGACGCTCAGCTAATGCCATAGCCGCAGATTGTGTATCAGCACCTGAAGCCACCAGGTATATATCGACAACAGGATCGGCTTTAAATTCCGGATTAACGGCCTGTACTAACAATACAAGACGTTCGAGGCCCATCGCAAAACCGACAGCCGGTGTTGCACGACCGCCCAGTTGTTCCACAAGACCGTCATAACGACCGCCTGCACACACGGTGCCCTGGGAGCCGAGACTGTTAGTCACCCACTCGAAAACGGTACGGTTATAGTAATCCAGACCACGCACCAGACGCTGGTTTACGGTGTAAGCGATCCCCGCGCTCTCAAGCAGTTTGCACAGACCGGCAAAATGCTCACGAGATTCCTCGTCCAGATAATCACCTAATGCCGGAGCGTCGTTGAGAAGCGCCTGCACTTCCGGATTTTTTGAATCCAGCACGCGCAGCGGGTTAGTGTACATGCGGCGTTTGCAGTCTTCGTCCAGCTTTTCTTTATGCTGCTCAAGGAATGCCACCAGCGCATCGCGGTAATTGGCGCGTGCTTCCAGCGAACCGATAGAATTCAGCTCAAGAGTTACGTGTTCGGAAATACCCAGCGCGCGCCACCAGCGGGCGGTGAGCATAATCAGTTCAGCGTCGATATCCGGACCTTGCAGACCGAAAACTTCGCAGCCCAACTGATGGAACTGACGATAACGCCCTTTCTGCGGACGCTCGTGACGGAACATCGGCCCGATATACCACAGACGCTGTTCCTGATTGTACAGAAGACCATGCTCGATGCCGGCGCGTACACAGCCCGCCGTCCCTTCAGGGCGCAGAGTCAGGCTGTCGCCATTGCGATCCTCAAAGGTGTACATCTCTTTTTCAACCACGTCGGTGACTTCACCAATCGCACGTTTGAATAGCGGGGTCTGCTCTACAATCGGCAAGCGGATTTCACTGTAACCGTAGCTGCCGAGCACGTTTTTCAGTGTGCCTTCAATGCGCTGCCAGATGGCCGTTTCGCCAGGCAGGTAATCGTTCATGCCGCGAATGGCTTGAATGTTTTTTGCCACGTTTATTCTCTTTCTGAATATAAAAATGAACCCTCAACGCTTCCCTCAATGTTTCGGGAGCTATGCGGGTTCAATCATACACGGGAAGCGAGGCGCTTCCCATCACGTTATTATTTTTCAACCTGCTGAACGTCAATTCGACGCGCTTCGTCCAGCTGACTGGCTTTCGCACGAATGCGTGCTTCCAGCTGGTCGATCATATCGTTGTTGTCCAGACGGTCTTTGCGCACGCCATCTTCATAGAGGCCGCTTTTCTTGTTGCCGCCGGTGACGCCGAGTGTAGAAACCAGCGCCTCACCTGGGCCATTCACCACGCAGCCGATAATCGAAACGTCCATCGGAGTGATGATATCTTCCAGGCGTTGCTCCAGCGCGTTAACCGTACCGATAACATCAAATTCCTGACGCGAACAGGTCGGGCAGGCGATGAAGTTGATCCCGCGCGAACGGATACGCAGCGATTTCAAAATATCGAAACCGACTTTGATCTCTTCGACCGGATCGGCCGCCAGTGATACGCGCAGCGTGTCGCCGATGCCTTCAGACAGCAGCAGACCTAAACCAATGGCGGATTTTACTGCCCCGCTGCGTGCACCACCGGCTTCGGTGATCCCCAGATGCAGCGGCTGATCGATCTGTTTTGCCAGCAAACGATAAGACTCAACAGCGAGGAAGACGTCAGACGCTTTCACGCTGACTTTGAACTGATCGAAGTTCAGGCGATCGAGATGATCAACATGGCGCATGGCGGATTCCAGCAACGCCTGCGGCGTCGGTTCGCCATACTTTTCTTGCAGATCTTTTTCCAGCGATCCGGCGTTAACGCCAATACGGATCGGAATGTTTTTATCGCGCGCACAGTCAACCACCATGCGAATACGCTCTTCATTACCGATATTGCCAGGGTTAATACGCAGACAATCGACGCCGTATTCCGCTACTTTCAGTGCAATGCGATAGTCGAAGTGGATGTCAGCCACCAGCGGCACGTTAACCTGCTGTTTGATGAGTTTGAACGCTTCTGCCGCGTCCATCGTCGGTACGGAGACACGGACGATATCAGCGCCAACGCGTTCCAGCGCCTTGATTTGATTGACCGTTGCTTCGACGTCTGTCGTACGCGTATTGGTCATGGACTGTACGGCGATGGGAGCACCATCGCCAATCGGCACATTCCCAACGTAAATACGTGTTGATTTTCTACGTTGAATTGGAGCCTGGTTATGCATGAAAAATCTCCCGCGTTACCCGTCTGTTACTGCGCCGGTGATTGTTCGGCATTGAGGGTCAGACGCGCAACCTGGTTAGTTCTGATAAAACGACTCAGATCGACAGGTTTCCCTTGATACTGGATCTGTACTGCGGCTGGCGCACCAATTTTCAGTTTGTATGGTGCCTGGCCGGTTAAGTTCAAATTACCGTCTTTACGCTGCATACCGCTAAACAATTTTTTACCGGTAGCATCAGTAACCTCCAGCCAGCAATCGGCAGTAAAGTTCATCACCAGCGCATTCGGATCAGCCGCCGGCGTAGTCACGCCTGCCTGATCGGTTGGCAACGGCGCAGCGCCATCTGGCGTTGTTGTTGCCGTTGGTGCCGGGGTCGCGGCGGTATCAACATTTGCCTGCGAAGGCGAAACAACCGCATTCTGTTGCGGATCAACAGCTGGTGCTGGCGCAGTTACGGCAGGTGTTTGCGTGTTGGTTGCGGTAGTATCCACAGACGCTGGCGGCGTGGACGTTGTAGCCGGGTCTGTAGTTGTCGACGTATTTAACGGAACACTCTGCCCCTGCTCGCTATTACTGCTCAGTTCCGCCGAAGATTGATCGGCCATAGTGGTGATCTCTTCCTGCTGAGCTTTGTGGTCTTGCCACCACCAGGCACCGCTCAGGCCGATAACCACAAACAACACCAGCCAGGTGAAGGTCATCAGCCAGCCGTCACGTTTTTTGCGGCGTTTACCGAGGGAAAAACTCTGCATAGGCGCAACTTTTGCAGCCCGTAGTGGAGCCTGCTTTTCCAGCCCTGGCAGCAGTTCTTCTTCTGGAATATGTACCAGACGCGCATAAGAGCGGATATATCCGCGCAGGAATGTTGAAGCAAGATCGGCGGGTGCCTTATCTTCTTCAATGTCGCGTACCGTGGAAACCTTCAGGCAAAGTCGCTCGGCAACGGCCTGCTGACTAAGTCCTAGTTGTTCGCGAGCATTACGCAGGCGAGCGCCGGTAGTAAGTGCTTCATTTTGGTCGTGCGTGGCTTCAGTATTCATTCGCTGCAGGTACGTTTAAATGAGAATTGAGATGCCGGTGAACCATCATGCTCACCCACACCGCGAAACATCCGTTAAGTTAACCGTTATCATACAGTATAAGACCGTCTGTGTGCTCGTGACAAAGCCCACATTCACTAAGGCTAACTTACTGTTGCATCGTTACATACTGCCTTAAAGTCAGCAAAAACGCACCGTTAATATTGACCAGACAATTGCAACTTAATACTTCATTCATAAAAGATTACGCCACGGTACATAAAGTAACCGTGGCGTAATGGCTATCAGACCGCTTTAATGTCGATGGCTTCACCCTGCATCCGTTTACGCAGGGTACGTTTCGTACGGTCGATAACATCGCCCGCCAACTGACCACAGGCAGCATCGATATCATCACCACGGGTTTTACGCACAATAGTGGTGAAACCGTAGCTCATCAGCACTTTTGAGAAACGGTCGATACGGCTGTTCGAGCTGCGTCCATACGGCGCGCCCGGGAAGGGGTTCCACGGGATCAGGTTGATCTTACACGGCGTATCTTTCAGCAGTTCCGCCAGTTGGTGCGCGTGTTCAGTGCCGTCGTTAACGTGGTCAAGCATCACATACTCAATAGTGACACGGCCCTGATTGGCGTTGGATTTCTCCAGATAACGGCGCACCGCAGCAAGGAACGTTTCGATATTGTACTTTTTGTTGATCGGCACAATTTCGTCACGAATTTCGTCGTTCGGCGCGTGCAGGGAAATTGCCAGTGCAACGTCGATCATATCGCCCAGTTTATCCAGCGCCGGAACTACACCGGAAGTAGAAAGCGTGACGCGACGTTTAGACAGGCCAAAACCGAAATCATCAAGCATGATTTCCATCGCCGGAACGACGTTGTTCAGGTTGAGCAGCGGCTCGCCCATGCCCATCATCACTACGTTAGTGATTGGGCGCTGACCGGTGACTTTTGCTGCGCCGACGATTTTCGCCGCACGCCACACCTGGCCAATAATTTCCGATACCCGCAGGTTGCGGTTAAAGCCCTGCTGGGCGGTGGAACAGAATTTACACTCCAGCGCACACCCCACCTGCGAAGAGACGCAGAGCGTGGCACGGTCGTCTTCCGGGATATACACCGTTTCGACGCGCTGATCGCCAACGGCGATCGCCCATTTAATGGTGCCGTCGGATGAACGCTGTTCTTCAACCACTTCCGGTGCGCGGATTTCCGCCACCTCTTTCAGTTTGCCGCGCAACACTTTGTTGATGTCGGTCATCTCATCAAAGTTGTCGCAGCAATAGTGATACATCCACTTCATCACCTGATCGGCGCGGAAGGGTTTTTCACCTAAATCTTTAAAAAACTCCCGCATCTGCTGACGGTTGAGATCCAGCAGGTTGATTTTTCCATCTTTCGTGGTGACGTTTTCAGGTGTGACTAATTGTTCAGACATATGCTATTCCGGCCTCGTTATTACACGTTATGGCCCCTAGAGGATTGAAAAAAGAAACGCCCCGGTGAGCGGCTGCTCGTCCGGGGGCGCTGCATTGTACAAATTCTGGCGCACGGATGCCACGTTTGCACGCGGCATTTACGAAATTATTAACGGGTGCGCGGGCACACTTCGCCTTCGCCAAAGAAATAAGCGATTTCGCGAGCGGCAGATTCGACGGAATCAGAACCGTGGGTACCGTTTTCGGTCAGGCTGTCAGCGTAATCAGCGCGCAGAGTACCAGCCAGTGCGTTTGCCGGATTGGTCGCGCCCAGCAGATCGCGGTGACGCTGAACGGCGTTTTCACCTTCCAGCACGGAAACCACGATCGGGCCAGAGGTCATGAATTCAACCAGACCATCAAAGAACGGTTTTCCATCGTGTTCAGCATAAAAGCCACGTGCCTGTTCAACGGTCAGGTGCAGCATTTTGGTGCCGACAATTTTGAACCCTGCAGCTTCAAAGCGCGCAAAGATATTACCAATGACGTTTTTTGCTACCGCGTTCGGTTTGATGATGGAAAAAGTACGTTCAATAGCCATTTTTACCTCTGTAAATTGTTCTGTTGTTGTCTGTACCAGCGTACGAGATGGCGCGGATTATAATGAGCAACAGGGCCGTTGACTATTGATGAAGGTAACATTTTTTTAAAATAAAATGAGTTTTAGCAACAATCAGGGACAAAACAGACTATTGCATGACAAATTTCACTGTCGCGATTTGCCCCACATCATCCATCACCAGCAATTGATAATCACCTTTATCCGTCAAATGCAGGGTCACGTTGCGCCCGCGTTCAGTTAACGGTTCGCCGTTTAGAAACCACCAGCGTTCACCTGCCCCTCCACTTGATTGCAACGGCAAAGTCGCTTCCGCTGCGCCCGGTAAACGTTTAATAATCGCGCCATCGCGAACGCCTGTCAGCTGCAGAGGGAGCTGGGCATCGTGACCGTATGACGGGCAAATTGTCGAGGCCGGTGGTAAGCGCACAGCGCGGCGTTCTGATGCGGGCAACCAGGGTTCCAGCGGTAGCGGCCAGACATTTATCATTTCTTGTCGCGCTTGCGGGCAATCAGCGGCAACACGTTTGCCATTTTCATCCAGCCAGATGGGGAAACGAATGCCATTAATGCCTTCCTGCTCCGGCAGTAATAGAGTTGGCGGCTGACTCCCGTCCAGCAGCCAGGTTGCCAGGCGGCGGCGACAGTTACCGTCACCTTCCGGCAAAGACTGTCCGCCCGGCCAGCAGATAACGCCACGAGTGACTGAGTTCGGGCGCGGGTCTTCCGGCAGATTCGCACTGCGCGACAGTAAGATATTATTGACCTGATTCAACAATGGTACGGCACTGGCAAAGCCAAACTGACCAACAACGGGCGTGCCGTCCGGTCTGCCAGTCCAGATCCCAATGACATAGCGAGCGTTAACCCCAATCGCCCAGGCGTCACGATAGCCATAGCTGGTGCCCGTTTTCCATGCCAGTGGGGCGACGCGCGGCAAGGCACTATCCGGCAAGGGTTTCGCTTCATCAGCCATAATCCGGCGAATGATCCACGCCGCCCCCGACGACATTAAAGGCCGTTCAAGCAGCGGATCGTCAGGCTGTAAGCGCAATTTGCCTGCCTTGCCGTGGCGAGCAAACGCGGTATACGCTGCCGCCATATCTTCCAGTTTTGCACCAGCGCCGCCGAGAATGAGTGAAAGATTCGGCGCAGCACCGTTGGGCAAATATAACGGCAATCCAACATTGCGTAACTTTGCCGCAAACCGTTTCGGTCCATAGGCTTCCAGCACCTGCACAGCAGGTAAGTTCAGCGAGCGCACCAGCGCCTCGCTCATGCTGATCGGGCCATGAAAACCGCTATCAAAGTTACCTGGTCGATAATCACCGGTGCGCCGGGGGACGTCTTGCAGCAGTGATGCCGGGTGGATCAAGCCTTCATCCAGCGCCAGACCATAAACAAACGGTTTGAGCACCGATCCTGGCGATCGGATCGCATTGACCATATCAACATGACCAAAGCGTGAATCATCGTTGAGATCAACCGATCCCACCCAGCCGCGAACACGCATATCGGTATGATCAACCACGATCATCGCCAGTGAGCTGCGCGGTGGCAACCGCCCTTTCCAGTTTTGCGCCAGTTCTTCCAGACGTCGTTGAAGACCGGCATCCAGCGTAGTAACGATTTTGTCGCTTTTGCTTTTACCGAGCATCATGCGCGAAAACAGCGGTGCCAGTTGCGGCATTTGTCGGGGTGCCAGCCAGATGGGTTCTTCCCTTGACTCTTTTACCTGCTCACGGGACCACACACCTTGCACGGCCATCCGTTCGAGCACTTTATTACGCGCGGCTTCGGCACGCTCCGGCCAACGATCCGGGCGAAGACGGCTGGGCGCTTGCGGCAAAACCGCCAGCATTGCCGCCTCGGAATAGCTTAAATTCGCAGGCGACTTTCCGAGATAAGCCCAACTTGCCGCACCGATCCCCTGCAACGTACCGCCAAACGGAGCGCGGTTAAGATACAAGGTCAGAATTTCACGCTTAGACAGATGCCATTCCAGTTGCAACGCGCGCCAGAGCTGGCGAATTTTGCCGCCAAATGTTTTGGGGTGAGGATCAAGCAGACGAGCAACCTGCATAGTGAGCGTGCTGCCACCGGAAATAACCCGTCCCGAAGTGAGATCTTGCCATGCTGCGCGCGCCACCGAGAATGGATTCACCCCCGGATGCTTCCAGAACCAGCGATCTTCATAATTGATCAGCGCTTCAAGGTAACGTGGAGAAACATCTTCGATTGTTACCGGATAACGCCAGATGCCGTCAGCATCGGCAAAGCGCCAGAGCGGCGTACCATCCTGCGCCACGACCACTCGTGCGGGATTGACTTCATGCAGCGGTAGAGGCCAGCGTTTATCTGCTCCCCACGCTGCAAGAAAAAGGAGAAATGGCGCAGCTGCCAGCGTTATCCAGCAGCCGCGTTTGGTTAACAAGCGAGGCATTTACGGTCGGACAATCAGCAGATCTTCAGCCGCGCCGGTCGCCCGCCATTGGGGAACATACATTGATTCCACCATCGGTTGCGGTACCTGATACGTTCCCGGCGTCACCGCCCGCGCCAGATACACCAGCGTTACCGGTTGGTATTCATCAACGGCAACCGCCGCCACAAAGCGATCGTCACGGAACTCAATGTGCTTAATGCTCGCCTGCTGCATCTGGTTCAGTAAGTTTTGCACTTCGCCACCACTTTGCTCCAGGCTGGCGCTACCGTTCGCCAGATTCTGATTTTCCAGTTCCAGACCCGCAGGCAGCAGATCCACGACTAACGCATCCGGCACGCTGTTACTGGCTTTTACCTGCAACCAGACCAGCACCAGATCGCCGCTACGTAACGAGTCCAGCGATTTGCTCTTACCATCAGTACCAAGAATATGACGCTCGATTTGCAGCACATTGTTCGCCGGTAAAGGTGCGGATTGCGGATAACCGCTGGCATCCATACGCAACCATAACGGCTGATCGCCACTGTTGGTCACCTGCAAGGTGGCAAGTTGATCGCTATTCAGATTGCTGTTTAGCGTTTTCTCGCCTGTCAGCGGCTCAGCTGAGAAAGAGGTTTGCGCCTGCCATTTACCCGGTAAATCCTGAATCGTACGGGCAGCCAGGAACAACGCGTTACTTTCCTGCGTCGATAGCCAGCGTTCACCAAACGCCTGCTGCGAAAGTGTGTTCAGCAAAGTGTACTGCTCATCGGGTAGTAGTTTATTTTCTTCCAGCAAGGAGAGCATTAACGCGTTGTCGCGCAGTGGACTACCGTAATCACCCAGCCATATCCGCTCATCACTATTTCTCGGCGTTTTCAGCGCCAGCACAATCGCTTCTTCACCACGCGTTGCATCACCCATGGTTTTCAGCGCAACGCCAAGTTGCAGCAGCGGTAAACCAGAAGCGGCATCTGCACGATGCTCCCAGATTTCACGCAGCGCACCCAGTGGTGCTTTTTGCTGACGGGCCAGCACCAGCGCAGCGTAAGACTGAACGGCGAATTTACTGGCTTTGAGATTATCCGCGTACGGGATCGACATCATGCCCGGATCTTGTAAATAGCGCAGCAGACGCTCATTACCCCGGTTAATGGCGTCTGTCGGCACGCTGTAACCCTGTTCGCCTGCGCGGACCAGGAAATCCATCACGTAAGCCGTCAGCCAGTACTCTTCGTCACCGTTTTTATCCCACAGCGCAAAGCCGCCGTTATCACGTTGCATTTGCAGCAAACGGGAAATGCCGATATCGACCGATGCACGGCGTTTCTCATCACTGTCGCCTTTGATGCCCAACGCCTGCAGTTGGGCTGCGTTGGTATAAAGTGACGGGAACAGGCCGCTGGCGGTTTGCTCAAGACACCCGTACGGATACGCTTTTAACTCTTTGATATAACGTGCAATGTTCAGCGGTGGTTTGCCGCTCAACAACAATTGCCCTTCCAGCGTAACAGGCGAGAAGTTTTGCAATCCATCCGCCGGAATCGCCCATGTCTCACCAGGCTGTAACGCCGTACCGTAATTAACCGTTTGTGCCGGGAACGCCGGACGGACGCCGATTTTCCACTGCTTATGCTGATCGGCAACGGTTTCACCCGGTAACGCTAACCCGCTAATGGTGGCCTGAATTTCTCCATCGCCATAACCCGGCAATGCTCGCACCGGGATAAACAGCGTAGTACGCACACCTGGCGCTAATTCAACGGCTGCGGGTGAATCGCTGACCAGTTCAAGCAAACCACTGGCGGTCAGGGCAACGTTCAGTTTTTGCGGTTTATCGGTAAGATTAGTGATATCCAGCGTCAGACGCGAGGTATCGCCACTCGCCATAAAGCGCGGCATGTTCAGTTCAGCAATCACCGGTGCGGCAACTATCACTTTGCTTTCGTTGCTACCGAAATCATCTGCCGTCCAGGCTTGCGCCATGACGCGCAATTCACCGTTAAAATCGCCAATCGGCAGTGTAACCGAGCCTTCGCCCTGTTCGTTGAGCGTTACCGGCAGCGCCTGTTGCGCGACAATATTGACGTGATTGACCGGCGGTTTACCACCACGTTTCAGCTCATCACCATCGCCACCGAAACGCAGAGCTGCCAGACGCCCCTGACCTTCAATAACCTGACCGTAAATATCGTAAATGTCTGCGCCATAGCGTTTCTGACCAAAGAACGCCTGCCACGGATCTGGCGTGACGTAGTCAGTAATATTCAGCACACCACTATCAACGGCAGACACCAGCACATTCACCTGTTTAGGCTTCTCGCCATTTTTAGTGCTGGCTTTAATTTTCACGGTTAATGGTTGATTAGGACGCATTTTTGCTGGTGTTTCCAGCGCCAGATCGAGGCGACGGTTTTCATCGCCAAGCGGCAGATGCAACACACCAACCGCGCGTTTTGGCGTCGCGGAGCGAGATTTATCGCCAGGACGTACTACCAGCGTACTTAAATACAGATCATGACGATTCCAGGTTTTATCGACCGGAATCGTCAGATCCAGCCCTTGAGCCGGAACATCAATCTCTTGCCACCACAACGGCCCTTCACTGGACTCGACCATCGCATAACCTTTACCCGCCGTTGGCGCGGCAATATGCAACTTAATGGTATCGCCAGGGCGATAACTGGCTTTATCCAGTTTCAGCGTGACACGGTCGGGTCGCACGGCACCGCTCCCGTCGCTGTTGTCCTGCCAGCTATAGCCAGCCCAGAAACGCACGCTACTGACCGCTTCATTCGGCGCTTTGACTTCCAGACGATAAGCGCCCCACTCTACCGGGAAACTGACCTTACCGGTTTCATCCGCCTGAAGATCCAGAGTTTGTTCATTTTCGATCAGATCTTTTTGATCAAACTGTGACTGCCAGCCTTCATCTTCTGACCAGTTCCAGTAGTAATCGCGGCGTTCGCGAATCAGGCGCACCTGCAAGCCCGACACGGCTTTTTTCACGCCTTGCGCATCGCTATAAACGATGTCAAAACCGGCGTTACTGCCTTCATCAACAATGGGCTGTTTCACCGTGCTGTCAGTGCGATAATCGTAAACCGATTTCGAGGCGAACTGCGGACGGATCCCCGGCAATGCATCGGCAGGCCAGATAGCCTGCTCAGCGCGGCGCGTCACCGGGCGACCGCCCGATTCCAGCAAACTACCCTGGAAAATAACCTGTAATGGGGAATGCGTTTCCTTCCACTGGCTTTCTGTAGAAACTTCGCCGCGCCCTTTATCATCCAGCGTCAACTGAACTTCATCCAGCGTGCGGGAAAGATTTTCGGCAGCTATATCGCCGAATTCAAAACCAGGTAAGGCTGACACAGCTTCACGCAGTGGGCGCAGGAAAAGTTGCCCTTGCAAAGTATTACCATTAGCAGGTGCACCATACAGGTAGTACCCCACCACGGAGAATTTCACTTCATCTTTCGGCGTTAGCGGGGTTTTCTCACCGGTCAGATTCAGCGCCATGCGCTCTGGCATAAAATCTTCGACGTGGAAATCCCACATCCGATACTGGTTATCGCCCGTGTTAGCGCGAATATGCCACATACCGGTTGCCGCATTGCTATCGAGTGGCCAGGTAAAGTGGTAGAGGCCATTCTCCGGCTGACTAACGACGCTCCTGAGTACCTGCCCATCGGGTTTAATCACGTCTAACTTGATGGGTTGATTGGGCAACGCTTTACCGTCTGCATCACGCAGCAAACCATTGAGGATTACCGTTTCACCCGGGCGATAAAGATCGCGTGGGCCAAACATGAAAAACTGTTTGCTATAGCCTGGCGCGCCAGCAATGTTAAATTCTGCTAAGTCCAGCGCCGGAAGTTTTAAATCGAGTAGCGTTGTCTGACCGTCTTTACGCGCCAACAGTAATGCCGCGTTTTTATCATTTTCCAGCTGCACATGCCCCTGAGCGTCACTGGTTGCCTGAGTCAGAGTCTGCCCTTTCTCATTTAATAAAGAGACTTCAATTCCTTGCTGGGCCGCGCCGTTTTCCAGACTTTGGGTAAAGATATCCAGACGATTGTGATAACGGTGAGCTGAAACGCCGATATCACTTAACGTAAACAGCGTCGCGGGATTACTGTAATCGTAACGTCCAGCCTGATTCATCACAGCCAGATACACGCCTGCCTGCTGAAGCGGTTTGATATCACCCAGCGGCAGCAATAATTTTTCACGGGTGTTACGCGCAGGATTGAGATCAAACCGTCCGGTGTAGACCAGATCCGCCATCTGCAGCAGTTTGTCTGACTGCCAGTTCGCCAGCGAATTGCGGTATTCCCATTGGCTAATGAATGCAGGCAGAGATTCGGGCTTCACACGGAAGAAGTTAACATCAACATTGTTAACGTTGAGCGCCATTACCGGCAGCCCTTCAACGACTTTACCAGGCAGCAGCGAACCACGGCTGGCAAAACCGACGCTGGGTTGGATGTCGCGGGTAGTTATAGTTTTTTCGTAATCTTTACTGAAGGTTGCGTTGTTGAGTGCTTTGACCTCCTTGCCAATAGTAACGATCAAATCACGTTTCGGTTCGAGGTGGCGTAAACGTAACTCTTTAAGATTATCTGACAGCTCCCAGGCACCATCCACTTTGCCGCTTTTTTTATCGACGACATGAATAACGCGTGAGAAATCCTGATCCGGGTCGAGAGGGATGGAGAACGTCAGCACCAGCGTGGCTGCACCATCAAGTTGGACTTCAGAGAGATCCAGCAATGTCAGCACCTTACCGGCACTCTGTTGGGCCAGTTTTTGTCTCTCCGGCACGGAGAGTTTTGCTGAACTCGCGTTTTCTGAAGAGGCCGCTTTAGTAACTTCAGAAGGCGCATCTTTTTTCACCGCTGTTGGCGCGTTATCGTTGTTGTCGCACCCTGCCAGCGCCAGCATTAGCATGCAGGCGGCTACGCGTAACTTTTTCATTTTTCATCCCTGCCACAATGGCCCGTTAGCAACGTCGAATAATTATTATGCGTGAGAATTTACGTTATGTAATTCAGTATCACGCCCATACAATCCGAATTTTAGTGAGAATTGTGGCTCAGACAGCCAAATCAGCCTCTTTCGCTTGTCGCTTTTCACTAAACATCCGACAATTTAGCCTAACCCCGGCAAAAATGGAGATGCCTATGTCCACGACATGGTTTGTAGGAGCCGACTGGCTCGCCGAACATATTGATGACCCGGAAATTCAGATTATCGATGCCCGCATGGCGTCGCCTGGACAGGAAGATCGTAACGTTGCTCAGGAGTATCTGAATGGACATATTCCCGGCGCAGTGTTTTTTGATATCGAAGCGCTTTCTGATCACACTTCCCCGCTTCCGCACATGCTGCCGCGCCCGGAAACGTTCGCCGTGGCGATGCGTGAATTAGGCGTTAACCAGGATAAGCACCTGATTGTCTATGACGAAGGTAATCTTTTCTCAGCCCCACGAGCATGGTGGATGCTGCGCACCTTTGGTGTAGAGAAAGTGTCGATTCTGGGGGGGACTTGCAGGCTGGCAGCGCGATGATCTGCTGTTAGAAGAAGGTGCAGTAGAGCTGCCGGAAGGAGAGTTTAACGCCGCGTTTAATCCTGAAGCCGTGGTGAAAGTAACCGATGTATTATTGGCAAGCCATGAAAATACGGCGCAAATTATTGATGCCCGCCCGGCTGCACGTTTTAACGCAGAAGTTGATGAACCTCGCCCAGGTTTACGTCGCGGACATATTCCCGGAGCACTGAATGTTCCGTGGACGGAACTGGTGCGCGAAGGCGAACTAAAAACGACCGATGAACTGGATGCGATATTTTTTGGTCGCGGCGTCAGCTACGACAAACCAATTATCGTCAGCTGCGGCTCTGGTGTAACGGCAGCAGTGGTTTTGTTGGCACTCGCGACGCTAGATGTGCCAAACGTGAAACTGTACGACGGCGCATGGAGTGAATGGGGCGCACGGGCAGATTTACCGGTTGAGCCCGTAAAATAAGCTTTTTATTGCTGGTCTGGTTCGCGGCCTTTCCAGCAGGTTGTATAGATCGGA
>OKVF01001535.1_pt1 | contig 16851 bp, 6 predicted proteins | sample 1604831 | NCBI WGS metagenome assembly OKVF01 (sample SAMN01760980, study PRJEB22395) | human gut metagenome
TAAAAAATAACGGAATTTCCATTTGGAACGCAGAATGGTATACAAAGCCGTCAATTTCGTGTGATGTGTGGCAGTATTCAGATAACGGTAGAATTAACGGTATATCAACAAATGTTGACCTTAACTACATATATGACCTTAACATTTTAAGTTGATTACAACTTTCTGTTTTATGACTCTCACTGTTCATTTGACAGCAAGACTTTTTAAGTTTTCATTGTTATTCTTCTTTTGCATCGGGCATTAATTTGTCCGATGCATCCCTACAATCCCCACTAAGGTGGTTAATAATATAAATTTACGGAGGTAAATATGATTCGTGCATCACCCATAAAAGAATACAGTAGTTTTTCTTTTTCAAAATTTAGATGAAAGGAGAGAAAAATTTGAATGAAGTTAATTAAAAAAATATTGTCGGTTTTCTTATGCTTGACTGTAATTATCGGCTCATTGTCTGTTGGTTCATTTTCCGTAAGTGCTGCCTCGGTTAAAGGCAATCGTGGAGCAGACGGCAAAGGTTTTATATACAAGAAAACAGCTGAATATACTTATACAGACGCAAACGGAAAAAAGCACAGTCAGCATTATGAAGGTTGGGAAAATTTCAAGGTGCACTTTTTTGCTCCATCCGGAAAAACCTTGAATTTTTTAGACTACACACAAAGAGCGTACTGTATTGAACCAGATAAAGCATCTGAATTAACAAGTTCTGCTACTGTAAAAAGTACATCTCAATCAGCAGCTTGGAAACAGCTAACTACTGCACAACAGAACGCAGTTAATCTGATCCTAAGTTGGGGGTTCGGAGGTTTTGAATCTCCGTCAAAAAATAAGGTACATTACTATTACGCAACACAGTTGTTAATTTTCGAGATTGTAGCCGGCAAGAGAAATGCTTCAACCTTTGATGCCGTATCCGGAAAACCGTTGCTTACTCCTGCCCATACTATGACTGAGACAAGCTCAGCTGAAACTACTGTAGCAAATGTTACAACAGCATATGACAATATGGTGTCTTGGTGCAAAAGGTCGGTGCGTAATCCGTCATATACAGCATCATCACTCAGTTCTGCGAAGTCGTATCAAATGTCATATAATCAATCAAACGGACAGTATTCAATCACTTTGACTGATAAGAACGGTACCGCTTCAGTAACTAAAGCATCCGATGTAATCGTCAGCAATTCAAATGTTAAGGTCAGCGTAAGCGGTAAAAAGATAACATTTACCTGTTCTAAAAATCTTGGTACGACAGTTAATGTGACAATGAAAAATTCTTTTTTGAAGGAACATGGAATCAAGAGCAAAAACAGTTTGTATTTAATTACAAGTAATGACTATGCATCATATCAGACTTTTGCTCAGGGTTCTAATTATACAGTTAAAGACGGATATGTTAAGTTGACATTTCCGGATGTTGTCAAGCTGCAACTTCACAAATCATCATCAAACAAAGAGCTTACAGCCGGCAACGGTTGTTACAGCTTGTCGGGAGCTGAGTATGGCATATACACAGACAAAGCTTGTACCAAAAAAATCGGCAGTATTACAACAAATGCAAGCGGTTACGGCAGTTACAGTAAATATGTTGACGCATCAGCTTCTTACTATGCAAAAGAAACCAAAGCACCAAAAGGCTATGAGCTTGATGGAACTGTATATACATTTGTGAATTCAGGCAAAAAAGCCGCAGACGGTACAAAAATTTATAGCTTTAGCTGTACTGATGAGCCTGTAGATGACCCTGTCGGTATTGTGTTACAAAAAAAGAATGCAATTACAGGCGAAACAACAAGTCAAGGTCTTGGCGGTGCGGTTTTCAGCATTGAATACTACGCACAAGAGATTGACAAAGATTACAATGTCAAACCCGGTGATACAGCTCCTGCTCTTAACAGCAAAAACCTTAAAAGGACTTGGTATATTCAGACCAACTCTGACGGACTTACTCGTTTAGATGAAAAATATTTATCCGATGATTTCTTATCAGATGGATTATATTACGATGGTAATTTTGTAACTATTCCCATAGGAACAATTGTTATCAAGGAAGTCAAAGCTCCTGACGGCTATTCTCTCAGTGATGTTGTGTTTTACAGAGTAATTACTCAAGAGGGTGCAAAGTTTGCACAGGACACAAATACTCCCATAAATGTGACGATTGACGAAATGCCGGCAAAGGCATATATCGGCATACACAAACTTAATCAATCGGGTGTTGGTGTCGCGAATGCTACATATGGCTTGTACGCTGATTCAGCTTGTGCAAGCTTGTATGACAAGCTCACAACAAATGCTGACGGCAAGGGTACTTTTGCAAAATCAGTAGATGTCGGCAAAACATATTACATCAAAGAAATAACCGCACCGACAGGCTATGAGCTTGACGATACTGTTTATCCTGTCATTGCAAATGAGGAAAACTCAACCGTTGAAACAGCCGTTATTCAGACGATTTATGAGGACAGCGTAAAGGCTGACCTCAAAATCAAGAAGTCATCGACTGACGGTATCGTTTCAAATTTGTGGTTTGCAATATCAGATAGCCTCGGCAACGAGTACAACGCAGTTTCAACTGATAAAAACGGTGAAGCAACAGTCAAAGGATTGCGTGTCTATGACGATAAAGGCAACAAGATTACCTACACCGTCAAGGAGCTTGGTTTTAAGACTACTTTAGGATCTCACAGCTATGGCGGTTACACTTGGACGATAAAGAAAGAAAATGCAATCAGCTACAAAGGCTCATATTATGAAGGTGTTTCAAATGCCGTATTCAGCAATTGTGAGAATGCTTATTCAAGATACTACTATGGCAAATCATCAGGAGCAAAATCAAATGCTAATGGTAAGTCTTTAACGCTTGACGAAAGCAAAACCGTTACATTCAGTTTTCAAAACACAGTTCCCGAAACGGATTTAACTGTTAAAAAGAGCTCATACAACGGTAAAGTGTCTGGAGTTTGGTTTGAGGTACAGGACGAAAACGGTAAATACTACGGGTCTATAGTCACAGATTCAAGCGGAACAGCTAATTATTACAGCAGGTACGGCGAAAAACTCAAAAGCTGTCTGACCGTTCCGAACTCAGCAATTTGTATCCCTATAAAATATAAAGTTCTTGAAAAAGGTTTTCTCGGCGGAGGCAGTTACTACTTCCCCGAAAATTACCTTGAAAAGGCTGAATCAGAGTGTAAGACTGCCAACAAATACGGAACAACATCTATTCTTAATTATTCCATGTACAACGCTCCTGCAACCGGCAGTATTAACATCAATAAGACTTCCGAGGACGGAGTTATCGAAGGTTTGAGTTTTAAGCTTGAGTCTTTTGACGATGAACGAGAATACGGCGATAACCTTATCCCTACCCCTATGGCTTATGATGAAGACGGCAACGAAATTACAAGTATCGTTTTAACGACCGATGCGAACGGTAAAGCAAGTACAGATAATATGCAATTTTATGACATAAACGGTAATAAAATTGACGGAATTCTGCCATATGTATTCAATCAAAACGGTTTTCAAATTACCTACAGACTGACCGAAATCGGCATCAAACAGTCAGACGGCACATACAAGTTTCCGAGCCGTTATGAACTGAAAGATGCAGTCGAATTTACAATCTACGATACCGATGAATATACCTATACATATGATTGCGTGAACACCGTAAAAACAGGTTCATTACAGGTACAAAAAACATCTGAAGATGATGTTGTTGACGGTTTGTATTTTGAGATAAGCTGTGCTGAAACAGGGTTTAACGAAAAAGTAAGCACAAACCTTGAAGGTTTAAGTCCTGAAATCTCAGATTTGCCGATTTATAACAGCAATGACGAATTGCTTAAATATAAAGTAACCGAACTCGGTGAGCTTAACGAGGATGGTACTTATTCTTTACCGTATAAGTACAACAAGCCAAAAAGCGTAACAGTTACGCTTAATTCAGATACCGTAGTTTTTGCAAATATCAAAAACACGCTGAAAACAGGCTCTGTTAAGCTGACAAAAACAGACGGCACAAAGGCTCTTACCGGATCAGGTTGGCAACTCTATAAGTCAGACGACACTCCCATCAGCTGTTATCAGACAGGCTCAGAAACTTATATGTATAATTCAGTTGCAAAAACTGCAACCGATTATATGGCTACGAATGGTAGTTTGTCAATCAGTAATCTGCCGGTAGGTGATTACTATTTTATTGAATCTGTAACTCCGTCAGGCTATATGCCATACGGTAAAAAGGTTGAATTTACAATTTCAGCCGACAATGAAAACACACTTAACATCTCTTTAACCGTTGCCGATAACAAATCCGTGTTATCTCAAACAGGCGGCGGTGGTATTGCTCCGTTTTACTTCGTTGCCGTGGCACTCGGAGCAATGGCTATAATTTTCATCTATGACTACCATAAACACGGTAGCAAGAAATATAAAAAATCACGAAAGGAAAATCAAAAATGAAAAAGAAAATCACACGAATTATGACAGCTATGGTACTTGCCGTTATGATGGTATTTACTGCAATCCCATTTGCAAGTGCTGCAACCAACGCAAATGCTCTTGATGAAACTAAGAAGGTTTCATTCACGCTCAATTGTTCTAAGCCCGGATACACATTTACGGTGTACAAGGTTGCGGAACTCAAAACAACCGAAAATCCATACAAGACAGGCTATGATTCACTTATTCCTTCGATTTCTGATGAGATTTTAAGCGGTAAGACATCGAATGTTCTCTCAGCTCTTGATGGTCTTTCTTCGATTCCGTCAACAGCTTCAACCGTTGGCACATTTACTACATCGGCAACATCGGTAAAAAAGACTTTTTCAAGCCTTGCTCAGGGTATGTATTACATTAAGGCTACTAACTATCCTGCCGGTGTTAAAAGCGTTACAAACTCTGTTGTATCGCTCCCATACTACAACAACGGTTGGGTTTACAGCATTAATGCTATCGACCTTGCTACAAAGGTAAATGACGGTGATGTTGTAACAGGCAAGACTATCACAAACAGCACTAAGGACAATACAAACTTTACAGATGTTTCTCTCGGCGACACAGTAAACTTCGAGATTAAGTCATCAACTGCCGGTTCATCAGAAATGAAACTTAAATCATATACCGTATATGATGAAATGTCAGCCGGTCTTACTCTCGACAAGGACAGCGTAAAGGTTGCACTTCTCAACGCACAGGGTAGTAAAGTTGCTGACCTTGCTTCATCTGACTACGCTCTCAATGTAACATCAGAGGTAGACGGCAAGGCTACAACATTCAATGTTTCAATTGCTAACGCTTATCTTCAGAAAAATGACTTTTATGCTGAAAATGTAGCATTTACTTCTGTAACTTATTCAGCGAAGCTCAACAAGTACGCTGTAGCAGGAAAAACAGGCAACCCTAACACAGAAACAAAGCTCGTTTATTCTAACAAGAACGGTGTTGAATCAGAAGTAAACGGTAATACAGTTTATGTTTACACATTTGCAGTAACAACAAACAAGACAGATACAGACGGAAAGGCTCTCGAAGGTGCAGAATTCAGCCTTTTCAAGACAGAAGAGGACGCAACTGCTCTTACAAATGCCATTGCAAGCGGTGTATCCGACAAGACCGGCAAGGTTACTTACTACAACACAAGTAAAGAAGAAATCAAACTTGCAAGCGGTAAATATTATATTGTCGAAACAAAAGCTCCTACAGGCTACAACATTTACGGCAAAGTTATTCCTGTGACAATTGATGTAACTTATAGCACAACATTTGTTGACGGTTCATACATCACAAACTGCCCAACAGACGGCACAGCAAGCGTTGATGTAAAGGATACAAAGGTTGTTGTACCACAGACCGGTGGTGCAGGAACAGTTATGTTCTACATTCTCGGCACAGCTTTTGCACTCGGCGGTATTGCAACATTGCTCATTCGCAGAAGAGTAAAAGCTACAAACAAGTAATTTCACATTAAACAGAAAGGAGTACAGCACATTGAAAAAATGCAGAAGCAAATGCACCTTGATAATAGGAATAATTTTTATGACTGCATCACTCTGCTTTGTGCTGTACCCTTCTGCATCAAATGCTGTCAATAGTTTTTTCGCCGCATCCACAATTAACAATTATGCCGCAAATCTTGACAGTATTTCAGCAGCCGACAGGTCACAGTACTTGTCGGCTGCTGCTGAATATAACAACAATTTGTCAGAGCTTGTCAATGGCTTTACTTATGATGTAGACAGCGTGATTGACGGATATGACGATATTCTCAATTTTGGTGACGGTCTTATAGGCTACATTGATATTTCAAAAATAAATGTAAAACTGCCTATTTACCACGGGGATGAGGATAAAGTGCTTGAAAAAGGTGTTGCTCATCTGCCAAATACAGCGTTTCCGATAGGCGGTGTAGGCAATCATTCGGTGCTTTCAGCTCACACGGGTTATCCTACGCAGGTGTTTTTTGACAATCTCAACGAGCTTGAAATCGGTGATGAAATCAAGGTGTCCGTGCTTGATGAAACGCTTACCTATGCTGTAACAGCAAAAAACATTGTTAAGCCCGACAACATATCGTTACTGTCAGTTGACGAAGAAAAAGACCTATTAAGCCTTATAACTTGTTATCCCTACGGTGTTAACAGTCACAGACTTATTGTGACAGCCGAAAGGGTATCTGAAACCGCTTCGCCTGATACTGCCATAAAAGCAGAAACTAATAACAGAAGTTTTGATTTTATTCTACTGGCAATAATTGCAATAGCAATAACAGCTGTTATTGCTACATTTGCTGTCAGAAAAAGGAGGAAAAATAATGCCTGATATTACAATAGACAAATCATCACTTGTCTATGATGATAACGAATTCGAGTATAAAACAAGAGTTCCCGGTACTTTCGGGGAGGATATTCGTTATCTTTGGATTAAAAAAGACGATGTTGATGAAATCAACGAAGGCAAAACCATACTCACATCATTGGATGATGAGAGTAAATATATGCTTTATGACAAAGATGATAATCTTGCCGAAACAGTCAGGGGGTCAGAACTGTACATAAATCATTATGATCCGGTTAAGGAAAAAGAAAACACAGAAAGCAAAAATTTTGACACTATTAATGAAAAAAAGTCCAAAAGTGTCGGTGTAAAAGAAGAAAATTTACAATCTGTTCCGACTGAACCGATTGTAACCGAAACATCAAAAGACACAGAATTTTCTATTCCGATTTTTGCTACCCTTTATGACAAATGCAATCGCAAAATTGATGAGCTTAACAGCAAAAATGATAAGTTCAATGCAAAAATTGAAAAGCTCAATATAAAAAAGTCCCGAAATGCAGAGTTTGTATCTACGATTGAATCCTTGAAAGATATTGTGCCAAAACCTGTATATACTGCTCTTTCGCTCTTGGCAACAGAAAGACGGCAAAAGATAGTCAGTATTAACGAGAAAATTTCTGCCCACAAACTGAATATCAAATCCAATGAAAATAAAATTCAGAAACATCAAAGCCGTGCTGATTTCTGCATTAAAATCCACAAATTTCTCGACAATATGAAGTCACCTGACGGACGCAAAGAAAATTTCGTTAAAGGGATTCAAGAGTATCGAATGATGTCGATGCGAACAACCTCAGAAAAATTTGATGCTACTCAAAATAAACTTGACAGTGCTCTAAAAGCGTACAGTCAAACTCATTATATGTCTGAAAAGCTCAAACTACAAAAGCAGATTAACAAGCTCACAACAAAAAAAGAAAAGTTAATGCGAAAGCTCAAGGCACTTGACGAGTGGTCTGCAAAGTTTGATGCAGTCAAAGCAATGCCCGATAAAGAAGCTGACAATATCATCAACAAGAGCTGTCAGAATATTGTTGATGAGTTTACTACCAACCCACAGGCTCTCAAGAAACAGGCGGATACGATTGTAAGTTCAACTGCAAAAGTTATTTTCGAAGAAAACTATCTTAAAAATGCTGAAATGTCGATTGAGGACGATTATGACAGTATTGACGGTATTATCAATAACGGCAATAAGCAGCAGGAATACGAAAAACTCAAAGAGCCTGATAAGAAATCCGAACGCAGAACAGCACCTTTATCGAGAAATCAGATTAAGCAAAATGCAAACACTATTGCTCATAATGAGCAACGAACGAATGATAAAACCAAAACTCAGGGACAAGAATTATAAAGCTATTTTAGACCTGTGCCATTCAGGCACAGGTCTTTTTTTAAGAGGTGAATGAAATAAATGATTGAATTATATGGAAACAAAATATGGAACAGCAACACTCCCAATAAATATAAAAAAGTAATCATTGCGAGTGAGGATAGTCTTGATAATATATGTCAGGAACTTGAAAATTCAGGACTTAATTATTGTGCATATATTTTTAACGGAGAAGCACATATTGCCATTGGCAGAGCTACTGCAAATAATATTGATAAGTTGGATATTGATTATCAGACTGTTATTGAATGTAATTCAAAAGTCTATAAAACCAACAACATCATAGGAACTACAACCTACGATTCTATTGAGGATAAATTATACCGTAAGTACAATACCGATTTTGCCTATAAAATCGGTCAAAGACTTACTGAGCAAGGCATCCTTTTTTCAGGCAGAATTTACGGAAAAACAACAACTATTACTGTTGACAAGCAATATGCTGATACCTTGAATAAAATATCTGCTGAACTTAAAGAACAGCGAGCATCATTTATGTCAAAATCTGAGGTTGTTCAAAATGAATCACCGGAAGAATCAAAATCAGTTAATGAAAAAATATCTGAATTACATTTTAATGAATCGCAACTTTCGGCACTTGCACCGTCTGTAAAATTTATCCAAACGAGAAACGATGATAATTTGACTGATAACTTTGTTTCATTGTTTTCTGACTGCACTGATTTTTATGAATCACAACTTTCTGCTCTTGCCGAAATTTATGTTGACACATATCGAAGTTTTTCGGATAAATCTTTGATATTTGCAGATACATCAAGGTTTAATGATTTAAAACAGCGTTTTGTTAATGATAACATTACTGCAAAATTAACTGAAAATCGTGGTTACTCAACTACTCAGTTTGAAATTATCAGAGAAATGGTAACTTACGGTATGAGCGAATCAGTAATCAACTTGCTTGATTACACTTTTTCGATTGATGAAATGCAAAACTTCTTTACAGCATACAAGAACGGCTCGTATGAAGATTTAATCAATCTCATTGCAGATATTAAAGGTACTACACGCACGGATATTGAAGGGCAAATTGAGGGCGGTACATACACTCCTGCTTTACCCGACTTTAACACTCTTGAGAAAACCCTTTATTTTCAAGAGTCCGAAGTCGAAAGTATTACATATATGTACTATAATCCTGACGCATACTCCGGCGGTCAGTTTGTAATTACCGAGGTATCTTACAAACAGATAGCGGAAGCTAACAAAGAATACGGAGATGATTTTTCAGGATTCTTTGATTTTCTTGATACAACAGGCGAACAAAGGTTAATTGATATCGGTAGCGAAAGTTTCAGAACCGCTATTAAAAAGTTTTACAGCGGTACGGAGTTTGCCGAAGGTCTTAATGCAGATATTCAGCACAAGCTCGTTGAGCTTGCAGTAGTTCCCGAAATCAAATTACCTGAAGTACGGAAAATAGAACTTATAAAGGTCGGTGATTTTTATGAAGTCAGAGGTGAGAACGCAAAAACCGTTGCAGATATTCTCGACCTTGTTTCTACAACAAGAAACATTAACGGTTCTTCAGTTGATACAGTCGGATTCCCTGATTTTAAACTGAATGATAATACTGAACTTCTTAAAACACAAGGATTTACTGTGAATATCAAATATGAGGAGCTTGCACCGTTTTATGAGGAACACGACGAGCTTGACGACATAGATCCCGCAGTTATTCGTCAGCAGCTTGAGGACGCAGGGATAGTCAACGGTGAGCTTGTCGATGAAGATAAGCTGAACAGTGATCCATTTATTCAACAGGTTATGGCTGTCGCAGAATCCGATGCCGGTGCTCTGAATGTCAGCTCAGAAGAAATCGTTAATCAATTTAATTCAGAAAATGAAATCGTCCCGATAAACGAGCCTGAACAAACTGAGTCTGTACAGGAAATAATTCGTCCGACAATTACTTGTGATTGGAGTGAAAGTCCGGTATTTGAGAACGGCAAAACATACTCTGTTTCTGAATTTGATAAACTTATGAAAAATGCCGATGACGAATGGGTTGAGCAAAGACAGCTTGAAATTGAGGAATACGGCAGTGAAAATGCGGTTGCAGAAGCATACAGAAACGGTGAACTTGACAATATTCATCTTGGTTATGAAAAAACGAAATTTATTATTAATATGCCGAACGGTACGAAATACACCGAACGGCAGGACATCGGGGACGGCATTGGCGGTGTGATTGATTTTCTTGAGCAGTATTCACAGTACTCTGCTGTTGTTAAATTGCTTAAAGATGATATTGCAAAAGAAGAACAGGCTGCCGAATATCCTGAAAAAGAGAGCAACGCAGAAAAAAACAACAACAATACCGAATTAAATAGCATTGATGAGCTTGCTATGCAGCTTGAAAATGACGAAAAGTCAACTTCTGAGAAATCTTCTGTAGGTAAAAACAATTTTATTTGGACATCGGCAGACGAACACGCTCCGGTAACTTCTCAACCCACCTTGTTTGACAGTATACCTGTATCAGATGTTTCATCTGATGAAACCACCTCTCACGAAAACTATGTACTTGAAGACAGAGAATCTGTTACTGGTGCTAAAACTAAGTACCGTAACAATATAACCGCTATCAAAGTTTTAAAACAAATCGAAGCTGAATACAGAACAGCAACACTCGAAGAACAGAAACAGCTTTCCTTATACAGCGGTTGGGGCGGACTCGCTAATGCATTTGAATCAGATAATGACAAATGGAAAAATGAATATTCCGAACTGAAAGAATTGCTTACTGATGACGAATATACCGCAGCAAGGTCATCTGTACTTGACGCATTTTTTACCGATAGCGTAATCATTGACAGCATTTACAAAGTTATGCAAAATGCAGGTTTTAAAGGCGGAAATATACTTGAGCCGGCTATGGGCATCGGTAATTTCTTCGGCAGACTGCCCTCGGAATTGCGTGAAAACAGCAAGTTATACGGTGTTGAAAAAGACAGTCTGTCGGGCAGAATAGCTCAAAAGCTGTATCCGCAGGCTGACATAACGATTGACGGATTTGAAAATACTCATTTTCAGGATAACAGCTTCGATGTTGCAATCGGTAATATTCCTTTCGGTGATTTTGGAGTAATTGATAAAAAATACAGTTCTCAAAATCTCAAAATTCACGATTACTTCTTTGTGAAATCACTTGATAAAGTGCGTGACGGCGGTGTTGTTGCTTTTGTAACATCCAAAGGTACGCTCGATAAAAAGGACAGCTCATTTCGCCGAGCTTTGGCGGAAAAAGCTGATTTAGTCGGAGCTGTCAGACTGCCGAATAATGCTTTTAAATCAGCAGGAACGGAAGTTACTCCCGATATTATCTTTCTCCAAAAGCGTTCTGCACCACTTGAAAATATCCCATCTTGGGTAAATGTGGGAACAACCGAAAACGGTTTATCAATCAATAATTATTTTATTGAACATCCTGAAATGGTTCTCGGTGATATTGTTCAAGGCAACAAGCTCTACGGACGAACAGATGATACAATGTGTGTACCGTTTGCTGACGGTAGACCATTATCACAACTGTTACCTGAAGCTGTAAAAAATATTGTATTTACCTATTCACCGGCAAAAGAGGTAATATCGCCTGTTTTTAAAACAGAAGCTGTTATATCAAAACCCGAAGGACTTCGTTCACAGAGCTACTATAAATCAGGCAACGAGATTTATTTTTACGGCAGCAATTCCGCAGGAGAATTAGTTACTGTGTCGGCTAAGGATTTACTTGATAAAAAGTACACAACAAAAAACATTGACAGACTTACTGCGTTTATGGAAATCCGTGATACTTTAAGAGAACTACTTGAGGTGCAACAGCACGATAACAATGATGCGGAAGTCGAACAATTGCAGCATAGGCTTAACACAATCTATGACAACTTTTATGATAAGTACGGTCTTATACATAGCAGATACAACCGTAATATTCTCGGATTTGACGGAGCGTATCAGCTTGTGGCATCTCTTGAGCAGGACTATGATAAAAATACCTTGATTAAAAAATCGGATATTTTCACTCAGCGTGTAAATGTTCCGAAACCGCAGATTGAACATATTGATACTGCATCGGAAGCTCTTGCCGTTTGTATCGCCGAAAAAGGATATATTGACTTTGATTATATGAGTAATCTTACCGATATTGACAAAGCAAGTCTTGAAGAAAGTTTGCGTAATAACGGTGAAATATATCCTATACCTATGAATACGGAAAATAATGAATATACATATCAGACCGCATCAGAATATCTATCAGGCGATATATATGCTAAACTTGATACAGCAGAATCCTATGCTGCTGTTGACAATATCTATAGTGCTAATGTTACTGCTCTTAAAGCAGCATTACCTACTCCGCTTAAAGCAGGAGATATTGATGTTAATCTCGGAGCTACTTGGATTGCTCCAGAATACTATGAGCAATTTATGTACAAGTTGTTTGAAACACCTCTTTTCAATCGTTCTGACGGCATTTTTAAGGACAGTAAAATATCTGTAGAATACTCTGAATATTCTGGTAAATGGTTTATTTCACACAAGGCAGCAGATAAATCTGTAACTGTAACAAAAACATACGGAGCTTGCGGTTATTCGGGATATCAAATTCTTGAAGCAGCTCTTAATTTATCAGAGCCAAAGGTATACAAAGATAAGCTTGACGAGTACGGACGGATTATGTTTGATAAAAATAACAAACCAATCCGAGTGATTGATGTGCCGGCAACTCAGGTTGTTCAACAAAAAGCGAATAAGATACGCAGAGAGTTCAAAAACTGGCTGTTTAGCGATCCCGTAAGACGGTCCGATATAGTTGATACATACAATCGTACTTTTAATTGTATTAAACCACGAGAATATGACGGCTCACACCTTACTTTTCCGGGAATGAATTCAAATATTGAACTGCACGAACATCAGAAAAATGCAATAGCTCACGCTATTTACGGTGGTAACACTCTGTTTGCTCATTCAGTCGGAGCCGGCAAAACTTTTGAAATGATAGCAACGGCTATGGAATGTAAACGGCTCGGTTTGTGCCACAAATCCTTGTTTGCTGTACCGAATCATCTGACAGAACAGGTGGGAGCAGACTTTTTGAAGCTCTATCCCAATGCAAACATATTGGTTGCAACAAAAGATGATTTTAAGGCTGAAAATCGTAAAAGACTGATGAGCAAAATTGCGACAGGCAATTATGATGCGGTTATCATCGGTCATACTCAACTTAAAATGCTACCGTTATCACCTGAAAGGCAGGAAAATATTTTCAAAGAGCAGATTGATAATATCGTTGCCGGTATTGCCGAACTAAAATACCAAGAAGGCAATTCTTTTAAGGTCAAGGATATGGAACGAACTAAGCGTAGTCTTGAACAACAACTTGAAAAATTACAATCAAGTAAAAAAGACAACACGGTGTACTTTGAGGAACTCGGTATTGATAAACTCTTTGTCGATGAAGCACACGAATTTAAGAATTTGTTCTGTACAACAAAACTGCAAAATGTTTCGGGTATTTCTTCGAGGGCATCTCAGAGAGCGACAGAGTTATTCGCTAAGTGCCGTTACCTTGACGAAAAAACCGGCGGTAAGGGCGTTGTATTTGCTACAGGAACTCCTCTCTCTAACAGTGTAACAGAACTACATACAATGATGAGATATCTCAACTATGATTTCCTTGCAAGTCATAATAATATGCAAAACTTTGACAACTGGGTATCTACATTTGGCGTACAGAAAAAAGAATATGAGCTTGCTCCTGCCGGCAACAAATTCAAGGAACGCACACGCATTGCAGAATATGCAAATTTACCAGAACTTATGTCAATGTTTAAAACGATTGCAGATGTCCGCACGGCTGATACTCTTAACCTTAAAGTGCCTGATTGTGAATTACACATTGTTGATGTTGAACCTACAGAATTACAGACTGAACTTGTTGAAGAATTATCAGACAGAGCTGATGAGGTCAACAACGGTTCCGTTGATCCGTCACAGGATAATATGCTCAAAATTACCGGTGACGGCAGAAAGCTCGGTCTTGACCCCCGACTTATCAATCCGTCATTTGAAGATGATCCCGGTACAAAACTTAATGTTTGTGTCAATAATGTTTTTGATATTTACGAAAAAACAAGTGACAAAAAGCTGACACAGATTGTATTTTGTGATTTGGGTGTTCCGAGCAAAAACTCATCTGCTGATGGCAATAAAGATGACGATACAAAAAGTGTGGCAGAACTTGACTCGCTTGAAGAGTCAGGAAAGTTTTGTGTGTATGATGATATTAGAGATAAGCTGATTGCAAAAGGTGTATCGGCTGATGAAATAGCTTATATTCACAACGCTAAAAGTGAAACCCAGAAGTCTGAGCTTTTTGCAAAAGTCAGAAGCGGTGAAGTGAGAATTTTACTCGGCTCTACGGGTAAAATGGGAACAGGCACAAATGTACAGGACAGGATCATTGCTCTGCACGATTTAGATGTTCCGTGGCGACCGTCCGACCTTGAACAAAGACGAGGAAGAATGGTTCGACAGGGTAATATCAACGATAAGGTACATCTTTATCGTTATGTTACAAAAGGAACTTTTGATGCCTACAGCTATCAGCTTTTGGAGAAAAAGCAGAAGTTTATAAGTCAGATTATGACCTCGAAAGAGCCCGGCAGAAAATGTGCAGATGTTGACCAAGCTGCATTGACTTACTCTGAAATCAAGGCTCTTTGTACAGGCGATGAGCGTATCCGTGAAAAGCTGACTCTTGAAAACAGAGTAAAAGAATTGCAGGCACTCAAGTCTGAATACAACAGTACACGATACGAACTTGAGGACAAGGTGAACGCTTATCCCGAAGAACGCAAAAAATTACTTCTTGATATAGGCAATATCAGCAAGGATATGGAAACGGTAAAAAACATACCTTTTGATGTCAAAACTGAAAGTTATCGGGTTAAGATTACTATAGGAAAAGATGCTTACTCACTCCTAGATGATGAATCAAGAAAAGTAGCTGCAAAAGCATTAACTAACGCTGTAGCACAGGTCAAAGGGGATGCTAACAAGAATAAGAGAATCGCCATAGGGGGACTCGACAACTTTGGTGTTGAGATAATCAATGACGGATATTTCCTTGATAAAATAACCGCAACTCTTCGTGGTAATTATACTTATTCAGTTGAACTGGGCGTATCAAGTATTATAAATCTTAAAAAGATTGAGAACTTGCTTTTTAAGGTTGAAAATGTTCTGAATGATAAAAAATCAGAACTCAATAAGCTTGATATTGACTATAAGACTGCACAGAATATGCTTCACAAGCCATTTGAGTTTGAGGATGAACTTAACAACAGTACAAAAAGGCTTGATGAGTTGACAACTGCCTTAAACATTGATATGTCAGAACACAAAGTAGATAAACCCAAAAAGACTCATTATTTTGGTAAGGATTTTATTCTTGGAAAAAACAAATCATCAAAGCAAATACAGAACAATGAAGTTATGAAATCAGAACCTAAAAGGAGTGAACCTGAATTATGATAGTTTACGCACAAGGCGATATAACAAAATTTGATGTAGATGCTATTGTAAATGCATCCAACGGTTTTGGCTATATGGGAGGTAAAAGATGTGTTAAAGAATTACATAGAGGAGTTGCAGAGAGCATTCAATTTGCATCTCAAGGTGCTGTTGAACGGCTTGCAAGAGCAAAATGTAAGGCACACTCCTTTTTTGGTTATTCACCCGGAACTGTTTTTGTGACTGATGCTCCAAATCTTGGTTGTAGAAAAATAATACACGCAGTTACTATGCGTACTCCGGGTAGCAAAGCAAAAATCAAAAAAATTATGGAGCTGATTCTAAAGATAGTAGCGGTAGCTGAAGATTTAAATATGAAATCAATAGCCATTCCATTACTTGGGTGTGGAACAGGTGGACTTGACAGAAAAACCGTTCAAAATTTATTAGCTCATAATCTTATAAGTGACAAAGTGACTTTTTATATTGTTACTTCACTTTAAAATCAGAAATTCTTTTCTGAATTTCTTTTTAAAACACTTGTTTTTTCTTAGTTATAACATATAATAGTATTTGAACGATGTTGGTTACTCATCTTAGTGTTGTGCTTCGCTACCGTCTGACTACCATATCAGGAGAATGCGACAAAAAGTAACGATTTTTGTCGCAACTGCATTATATGCAGTTGCTCCCTTTTATTGAGGAATGAATAGCGTGGATATAGATTTTTATTTTGTTAAATCTGATTATATAGATTTTTAAAAGCAAACAGAAATAAATAATCGTGGTTTTACTTGCGTACCAAACACAGAATAAAACAGTTATGAAATCAGAGCCTAAAAGGAGTGAACAAGAGTTGTGATTATAATAGCTTGAAACGGCTTTAAACAGCTCTTTATTCCGATTTTGCGGTAGATAAATATTTTTTATTTAATTTAAAAAGCAGCCGTTCAGACGGCTCTGAACGGCTCTTTTTTGTTGTCCTTAAAACTTGCAAATTTTCCGATTTTGACATAAGATAATATGTAAAGAAAATGAAGTGTGGTGATATTTATGATGTCAATTACAAGTAC
>OKVF01001543.1_pt1 | contig 16690 bp, 16 predicted proteins | sample 1604831 | NCBI WGS metagenome assembly OKVF01 (sample SAMN01760980, study PRJEB22395) | human gut metagenome
CTTCTCCAGAAACTGCAGGAACTGATGGATACTATTGAGATCAAACATACGATCAAAGAATACGGCGTAGATGAGAAATACTTCCTTGATACTCTGGATGAAATGACCGAACAGGCATTCAATGACCAGTGTACTGGTGCTAACCCGAGATATCCATTAATGTCTGAACTGAAAGAGATTTATCTGAAAGCTTACTATGGAGAAGGAAATGTTCCGGAATTCAAGAAAGCTGAAGAGAAAAAAGAAGCAAAATAAATTTATTGCATAAGCACCTTTTCCTTTAAGTAAAATATAACGTTAAAACTCTAAAAACTGAAGTCCTCTGGCTGCCGGTATATCTGGCAGTCAGAGGACTTCTTTCAGTTAAAATTGTACTGCCTGTCTTTGTATCATATAATAAATCGCTGCAAATACAACTGCAAGAATGATGATTCCCGTAATGATTCCAATCGCTCCTGAGAAGAAACTGACAATACCTGCGATTCCGAGACCGATTCTTCCAAGAATAGAATTAGGTGCATCTGTTACCGCATCAGCGATATTCGGACCGCCGAGGCAAAGTGCCATCCATAAGGTCCACAAAATCACTCCGGCCACTTTTCCAAAATACATCCACAATGTTCCAAACAGAATGGATATGATCGTAAATACCAACAGTGCCGGAAACCCATATCGTATTGTCCATGACCAGATGAGTTCTGCTTTCTTTCCGGCTGCAACATTACGAGCTACCAGGAATGGCCTGATTTTCTTTTCCAGCAGTACCAGAAGAACCAGAAGAATATAGTTTCCTGCATTGTACAATGCCTGTACCAACAGATAGGATAAGAAGAATGTTCTTCTGGTACTTCCCATTGAGATTTCCAGATTAAATAACAGTTTCGTCTGAAAGATCTGTGAAAAAAGAATACAGATTCCGCATAGTACCAATGCCATGACCGTTCCCAATGGAACATACTGCGCTTCTTCTCTTAGTACACCTCTCATCACAATCCACATTATCATTGCTGCAAGGAACCCCAGAATACTCATTGCATAACTGAGTATTGCATGATCATATGTCATTTTTAATTGTCGTTTTACTGCTTCCAGCATAATTGATCGTCCTCCTATCGTACTTCCAGTCTACATGTCAGCTTTCTTGCAAGGAAATATGCCAAAATGAAGATGATTATCCCGGCAGATACCCATTTCACATTTGTGGAAATTGTTGCAAAAATTCTGTCTATTCTGATGATACGGAGACTTATCCAATCTAAATCTTTAAAGTTCATTGCGGTCAATGCTCCGGCGGTTGCTCCCACTAAGACACCAACGATAATCATAATCAGAACCAATACTTTTCCGCCCCATTTTACACCGACTGCACCTGCAGCCATTGTAACTGCGCATACCATAAGAAGAATACCAAACATCACCCATATAGCCGGAAACATTTCTATCTCTTCCCCGCTGACGATTTCTTCTATCTTCCATATAATCCCGATTACCAGGCAGATAGCTATACTCATCTCTGTCAGCATAACTGCAATCTGGCGAACAGCACTTTGTCTGGTCACATTCATGGAAAGCATAACCGGCAGGTAAACTATAAACAGACCTATACCGCATGCAAAAATCAGTATAATACCTGCAATGTAAATAAAACATGGATAAAAAATTCCCATAAAAGATGCCGCTGTTCTATCTGTAGAATCGTTTAATCCGAATATTTTGAACAAATACCAGAGTGTACCGATTCCAATGCTGATCAAAAGCCATGTACCGACAGCTTCCTGCCAGTATTTGAAGATTTTTCTGTTCATATTGTTATTTATACTGCTCCTGTTACCATCTTCGTCGCCCCTGTTCGCTTCCCAATTATTACTGTTATCACATCTATTATCATTACCAACGCATTCATTAGCGTTCTTGCTATCTTTCAATTTTTCTATATTCTTCATTCAAACTTACTCCTCTCCACAAAGTGCTACAAAGAGTTTCTGAAGATTTGGTTTCTGTATACGAAGCTCCACTGACGCTTCCAATTCTTGTCCCGGCTGCAGAAGTACGGTTGCTCCCATGCTTCTTCCGATATGTTCTTCGTGGTAGATCTGCGCCTGCTGTCTGGCTGCTTTTACCAGGTCTTCGTGGCCACTGATATGGTATGCTCTGTCCAGAAGTTCCTGAGTGTTTTCTTTCAGGAGGATTTTCCCCTTGTCTACAATGATCACTTCTTCGAAAATGTCCGAAGCCTCTTCGATGATATGTGTGGAGATAACAAAGGTTCTTCCTGTTTCTGTGTATTCATCCAGAAGGATCTGATAAAACTGCTCTCTGGCTACCACATCCAGGCCTGCTACCGGCTCATCCAGAAATGTAAATGGAGCTTTGCTTGCCATGGCTGTGACGATCGTTACCATGGAAAGCATACCTTTGGAGATTTTTCCAAGCTTCTGTTTGATATCCAGATGGAATTTCTGCACCAGACTGTCTGCCATTTCTTTGTCCCAGTATGGATAAAAAGTGGAGGCGATTTTCAGATATTCTTTGATCTTCATTGCTGCCAGCCCGCTTCCATTAGATGCAGTCAGTTCTCTGGAAAAGCAGAGCTGTCTGAGCACTTCCGGGTTCTCCCATACCGGCTGTCCGTCCAGAGTGATGGTTCCGGCTGTGGCAGGATTCTGAGCTGTCAGGATGGAAAGGAGGGTTGTTTTGCCGGCGCCGTTTCTCCCGATCAGACCGTAGATTTTTCCACTTTCCAGTGTGAGGTCGATGTTATGCAAAACCTCTTTCTTTCCGTAAGATTTGGTTAATGCCTGTGCTGTTAATTTACTCATTTTCATTCCCTCCCTCTGCGGATTCCTCAATCATGGTGATCAATTCCTGCTTCGTAATGCCTAAATTTCTAGCTTCTGCCAGGAGGCTCTTAATATAGTCATCGTAGAAATGCTCTTTCTTTTTTTTCATGATCTGTTCTTTCGCTCCTTCTGCTACAAACATGCCAATTCCACGTTTCTTATACAAAATCCCCTCGTCTACCAGCAGGTTGACTCCTTTGGCTGCTGTAGCAGGGTTGATAGCATATAACTTCGCCAGTTCATTTGTACTGGGCACACGCTCCTCTTCCAGGAGTATGTCACGGAGAATGTCGCTCTCTATCATTTCTTTGATCTGAATATAGATGGACTTCTCCTGAGTCAGGATCTCGTTCAAATGGGACTCCTCCTTTTTTGTTGTTTCTTGATGATTGGAATAAAATGAACCATTTTGTGCCGTTAACTGCTTCTGGATTCAGGCTGTCTATTGTTTAGGTTAGTTATTTGGTTCATTACTTGTGTAATTAACCATATCACCTGAGTTGTGATTTGTCAACTATATTTTGAGCAGAAAAAAACTGGCAGGGAGCTTTTGAGGGCTGACTGCCAGTTTTTGGGATATACTATTGTTAATTTAACAATCTAACAATGATTCTAATCATTTCTAATTATTTCTAATCATTTTTAATTGTCTCAATTATTAAGATGTTCAAAATATTTTTAGAATTTGCAGACTCATTCTGCTAAAATCATAGACATTCTAAGCAAATTAATATATTACATTCTAATAATTATCATAAAATGATTATAATAATTATTAGATTTGCCTCTAAAATCTATTTAATCTTCACATATCCATATTGATGCGCAAACGTTCCCGGAGAAATTAATTTGGAATCCCGTTCTGAATAGAAAACAACCAGTTCATCCCCTTTCTGAATCTGATCTTCTGCCTTTATTTCTACAGAGTATTCAGCTTCTCCATTCCAGATAACTGCTGAAGTTTTATCATTTTCTTCTATTCTTTCTACCCGTCCGCGCATTGCATGAACTTTATCCTGTTCTGTTAATTGCCAGTTTGTTTCAGTATCTTTAAGATCCCAGACTTGCATGTTTGTATTTTTATTTTGACTGCGTTCATCCTCAAGTACCAGATAAGACTGATTGTCTTTTTTAGCTGTAGTCAATCTGTAATTGTAAAACAGCATTGTACCATTCAAGGCAGTGAAAATAATCACAACAATTGCTGCTATTATATTCTTTTTCTTCATAGCAACCCTCCCACATTGATTCGCTATCTTGCGTATTAACTTGCGTACTTTCTTGCACGCTATCTTGCACACCTTTTTGCATACTTCTTCGACTATATAAATATGACATCAAAAATGTTAAATAACTCTGCACTTTATACGCTTGAAACCATCTGCCCAACTACTTCTACAGTCTATTTCTGTTTTGATTTCGTACTTTTGCTTTCTATATATTTTTCCAGTTATGCAACAGACAGGCATGTTCTGCCTGTCTGCTTTATGTAACAAATTCTTCTTTTCACTGTTCAGTTTCATCTTTATCTGCATTTTTTTGCATCTCATATTCTTCCCGGTTTGTGCGGGCTACGATTATACGTGCAGCAAATGTACAGACCATAAGTACAGCTATGATCAGAATAAAGACTATGCTCTCTGTCATATTATCAATATCCCAGAAACTGATTATGGAATTTCCAAAAATGCAGGCTAAAGTAAATGCTTCGACAATACACTCAAGCCATATAATGGAACTGCGGTAATTTTTCCCTGGCAGATTTCGGTCGAAGTATGCCATGACGCCAAAAATGATCAGGGCTGCTGCAAGCAAAATCCATTTCATGGGTACCTGACCTATCTTCCATGAAATATGAGTGCCCCAGATACCGAAGCCAATGCCTCCCAATATAATCGTTACCAGCCCCAGAAAGTAAATTCCTATCTGAAATCCTCTCAGGCGTTTCTCGCCAATGGACTGAATCAGCAGGCGTTCAGTTTCTCTTTTATAATCTTTTGGTTCTATTTTCTTTCCAGACAGAAGTTCGCTGACGGTGATGTCAAATGTTTCACATAAGGATTCAAGGAGAGTGATATCAGGGAATGATCTTCCGTTTTCCCATTTTGAGATAGCCTTGTCTGTAACTCCCAATTTCTCACCCAGCTCTTTCTGTGTCCAGTTATGTTCTTTGCGGCACTGTGCAATGAATGCTCCGACTTTCTGTATGTCTACCATAGTGTGCCCTCCCTTGTATGTCTTTCTTGTACTTTTTTACTTTGATTATGTCATAGACCATGGGAAAAGTCACCCTACCGCTGGTAGAATTGACTGTAATTTTGTTTTTTCGCTTTAAGTCAATCATAATTCTATTCTGGCTTGACTGTAATCATGCTTTTCTTATTCTAAGTCATTTATAATGTTTTCTTTCGATGACTGCAATTTTATTTTTCTTGGTTTAGGTCATTTCTGGTCGTTTCTTCCGATGACCTTAAGCTTACTTTTCTTGATTTAGGTCATTCCTAATCGTTTCTTTCGATGACCTTAATTTCACTTTTCTTAGTTTAGGTCACCCATAATCGTTTTTTGAGATGACTGTAATTATATTTTTCTCTTTCTAAGTCATTCACAACTACATTTTAGGATGACTGTATCTGCATTTTGAAATATAAAGTCCCATTATCCTCCACAAGAAATCAAATTTCATCACTTACGTTTGGATAACACTTGAATTCCTGATATAAATGATATGAGGATCATCACAATATAAACAACCCTATATACCGTATCGCTATCTGTCCAATTATTACCCAGTACCAAACTCCACAAAACTCCCTGAATTATAAGCAGTGTCCCATAAACCTTCGCACTGCTTTTATTCTTCTGCCTTATAATCAGCATAGCAATATAAATAGCCAGAATAATAATTGCCAAAATAATTGTTACTGACATTATTTCCCTCCTTAAATTCCGTCTTACTTTAATGCTTTCAAAATTCCCATTGCATTATCGTAATCTTTCTCTCCAACCAGAATTTCGTACAATGTCTTATCTGTTCCAAGATTTCCACCCATGCTGCGGGTGGTTCCCCGGCCTGGGGCTGTCATTTTTTCTTCGTGGTTGATTCTGTTGGTTTTGTATTTAATCTTTTCTGCATCTAATGCCTTGCAAAACTGCTCATATTTGTCTCTGGATGCACCAAGATAGACTGTTCTGTTATTGAATAGCATAGTTCATTTCCTCCTTTTAAGGTGCTGGGTATTATGTCTACAGAAATTTTCTGCCTGCAAGCATCTTACACCTGCGATAAGCTGTTTTAGCAATATAGCAACTAAAAAACAGCAGACCTCCATTTCCAGATTATCTGCTGTCATTATATCAGATATATTTATTTTCCTGTAGTATAAAGATATTATTCCACTTCTTCCGGTTCCATGCTTCGCATGTGTTCTTCATTCTTTACGATCTCATACTTCTGGCGATATTCCTTGAAGTATGTATAATATTCTACACTGTCAGACGGATAAATCTTAGAATCATGAATATGCATATCCGGATTCTCGTCTCCACTCTTGAGCAGGGCTACCATTGCACTTGCACAGTGTGCAGCGATACGGTTGAAGCTGTTCAGAATATCTGTATATACAGTTCCCTCTTCCAGTCCGCACTTACCGTTACTCAGACGTTCTACATGATGCATCTTCAGTTCATTACATAAGGATGTAATGATCATTCCGAGGGGTGCAACTCTCTGTGCCATCTCCTTATCATCATTAAGGAATGCACGGCAGGTAAGATTGATTTCCTCACGGACTGCTTCCATTACTACATTCAGCTCATCCCATGCTTCCTGTGAGAAGTTAGTGTGATTATCATGCATTTCACAGGACATATATGCGATATAGGATGCATGGTCACCGATTCTCTCGAAGTCGTTGATAGTATGAAGATAAAGAGATGCCTGTTTTGTCTGGGCACTGTTCATTTCATGCTTTGTCAGCTTCATCAGATAGTCGCCAAGTCGGCTTTCGTATTTATCAATCAGGTTCTCTTTTCTCTGTACCTTATCAAATTTATCCTGCTGGTATTCATTCAGGAGGTTCATGGCACGGTTAACGTTCTTACGAAGTTTCCTTGCCATACCGCTCATAGCACGGTGGCACTGTCCGATTGCAAGTGCCGGGTAGTTCAGAAGACGTTCTTCCAGAAGATCGAAGTCTGCCTCGTCTTCCAGTTCCTCTGCACTGTCTTTTACAAGCCAGCATACCAGTTTCTCGATCTTAGGTATGAACGGGAACAGAACACATACAGTTGCCACACGGAATACTGTGTTCAGTAAAGCAATAGAAACAGGTGTCATGATCATATCCATAAATCCGAAATGTACAATGGCATTTACGGTATAGAAGATTATGGACCAGAGAATCAGACCAAATAAGTCGTTGATCAGGTAAACAAGCGCTGTACGTTTACCATTTTTATTCGCACCGATTGCAGAGATCAGGACTGGACATGCAGCGCCTACTCCGATACCGAGAACGATCGGAAATGCACTGGAGAATGTCAGGATACCTGTTACAGATAATGCCTGCAGTACACCAACTGTTGCAGATGCACTCTGAAGCACTGCTGTAAATGCGATACCTACCAGAATACCGATCAGCGGGTTGGAAAACATTGTCAGCATGTTTGTGAATGTCGGACTATCTTTCAGTGGTGAAACAGCACCGCTCATTGTCTGCATACCTGTCATCAGGATTGCAAAACCAAGCATGATATTACCGATGTTCTTGTGCACAGAACGTTTGCAGAACATACGCATGATAATACCGGCAATTGCTACTACAGCGGAAATTGTTGCAGTAGATAAGATCTTGGCAATTCCATTCTTTCCGTCAATGTAGGAAAGGCAGAGGATCCATCCGGTAATACTGGTTCCGATGTTGGCTCCCATGATAATACCGATGGCCTGTTTCAGTTTCATCATACCAGAGTTTACAAAACCGATAACCATTACAGTTGTTGCGGAAGATGACTGGATTACACTGGTAACTGCTGTTCCAAGTGCAACTCCTTTCAGCGGTGTGTTTGTCATTCGATACAGGAAAGCTTCCAGCTTATTTCCGGCGACCATCTTCAGGCCGTCACCCATCAATGACATACCAAACAGGAATAACGCTACTCCGCTTAATAATGACAATATCATTGAAAAAATTTCCATCATTTTCTCCTTTGTCGTCAGACCAATTTCCACCCTCATCCCGGGAAATCGGCGCATAATGTAAGCAGGTTATTTTTACCTGTTTCTAACCAGAATTTAACCTGCCTTTTACTTTTCCATTTTTATTATGTCACGTTGAGCGCAATATTACAATGTTTGTTTTTTCAAAAATTGTATTTTTTCCATAGCGTTGAAAATACTGTCTCTTTTTTCTGTGATTTTTTTGCAGTTTTCATAAAATTTTCTTGTATGTGAAAAAACACATCTAAACATAAGTAAGAATTGTATACAATAAATCGGACAGTAAGAAAGAATCCTGCCCGGAGGGCCTTTTTATGTCATGGAAACATTATGGAGTAATTTCCTCTGACATAAAAAGCATGGCGCAGAGTTATTCATACGCCATGCTCACTATACTTATTCTTCCTCAAATGCAGCCTTTAGTTTTTCCTGTATTTCTTTTACAGCTACCATATTGTTCAATCCAATGGCTTTTCCTGCTTTTTTTGCATTTGGAAGAAGATCTGCGCTACAGATAAACAGGTCTGCTGCTCCAGGAACTACATCATCAATTGTAGAATGTTCTACTGTAACCCCTTCTATTCCAAGATTCTTTAATGCTTTTTTTGCATTCATCTCCATTACAAAAGATGTACCCAGACCAGAACCACAAAAACACATAATTTTTTTAATCATCACTATTTCCTCCTTAATCATTGACCGGATTTTTATAATCTACTCCGCTGCCTTACTTAGTTAATCAGTTATATATACTGCTCATTGCCGCCCCTGTTGCAGCTTCCTCTTCACATTCTGCCAGAACAAGCTCTGTCCCGAACATATCTTCAATAATTTCACACAATACCGGATTTTTTCTCAGCCCGTTTCCAGAAGCAACCATATGTCTGATTTTTATTCCGGTTCCTTTCTGAATAGTCATATACATCTGATACAATTCAGTACTCATTCCTTTCAGAACACCATAGCAGAAATCTTCAGGAGTAAAATTTTCAGGACATATATGAGTAATACTGCCACTTTTTTCCGGATTTACACGTGTACCGTCAAATGTTGTTTCAACTTTAATCTTTCGGTCTTCAATTCTTTCACTATTCAGATCTTTCCCTGTTTCTGCCATCTTTTCCATTACTTTGTATAACGACTGATCCTGTCCGGTTGCTTCCTTCACTAATCTCCGGAAAAACTGCTCCAGAAGCGCATATGCTTTGCCTCCGCACAAGGATGCTCCGGCAAGCAGATATTTTCCTTTCAGGAAAGGTCTCGCTTCAATTCCATTTTCCGAAAAATTCTGAGTGGAAAGAACAGAAATCTGTCCACCGGTTCCCATATTGATCAGTAAAGTATTCTCCTCATCGCCTGCTGCTCCGAGAAAGCTTGCCTGGTTGTCCCCAATTGCTGTTGTAACTGTCCGTTCCTTATATGTACCCAATTTCTCTATTTCCGTACAGACATCTGGCAGCCAGTTTTCTTCTACCCCCAGTTCAGCCAGTTTTTCTTTTTCAAAACGCATCTTACGGCTGTCAAAGAATCCGAAACTCGCAGCATTGCTCACATGTACCAGAGGTTTTTTTCGTCCTGTCAAATACATTCCAAAATAATCCATAATCGTACAGAAACTCATCGCTGAATCCGGAAGCAAATTGTGCCTGATATTATAAATGTGTGTAACAAGTCCATATCCTGATGCAGCCTGAATCTTACATTTTTTCCGAATTTCTTCTGTTAAAGAAATATGATTCTCATCGCAGATACTTCCTCTGGCATCCTGCCATGTATATAATGGACTGACGCAATCTCCTTCTTTGTCAACATAAACCATTCCATGCATCTGCCCTGTAAGTCCGATTCTCTCAATATCCGGATACTTCTCCAGAAAATAATCCAGCAGGTTCACTGCTCTTTTCACAATTCCTCTGACATACTGTATTCTTTCCCATTCATTTTCAGTTATAATAAAGCATCCATTCTCTATTGTTTTTGCTTCCAGGATTTTTACCTTCCTGTTTTCTTCCTTTTCCAGAACAACACCGCTTATTGTTGTTGTCCCAATGTCAATTCCTGCCGTCTTCACAAATCATACCCTCTTCTTAAATGTTTTTCTCTTTCTTTCCGGTAACCATATTATATATAATTGGAAGCAGAAATAATATTACAATAATTCCAAACATCATATTATCACTGACAAGTTTTGTAAGATTTCCAAAGACAATACCTACAATTGTAAAATCTGTATCAGAAAAAGTTGTATTCGCAAATCCCATAGAACTTAACACCGGATACATTCCAGCGATCAGAAATGTGGCAACCACTCCATGTACAAACGCTCCTGTGATACAACCTTTTAATCCGCCTGTTGCATTACCACATACACCTGCAGTTGCTCCGCAGAAAAAATGGAGAACTGCTCCCGGAAGAACAATTGCTACTGCTATTCCTGCTTTTCCCATCAGTGCAAGAATTACCAGTGCCACAATTCCGCCAAGGAAGGAACAAAAGAAACCAATTAATACTGCATTTGGAGCATAAGGAAAAACAATCGGACAATCCAGCGCCGGTTTGGCGTTTGGCACCAGTTTTTCTGAAATCCCTTTAAATGCAGGAACAATCTCATTAATCAGCATACGTACACCGGATAATACAATATAAATACCTGCTGAAAATGTAATGGACTGAATAACCGAATAAATGATCCAGTTATTTTCACCGATAATTTCCGCAGCTTCAGCCGGAGCAGTGAAAACTGCTGCGCCAGATACTACGATATAGCATAAAAACATTGCCAGTGCAATCGAAATAGTATTCTCTCTTAAAAAAGATAAGGTTGTTGGAAAATTGATATCTTCTGTGGTCTTTGTATTTTCCTTTTTTCCAAACAGTTTTCCAATCTGTGCGCTCAGCCAGTAACAGCCACTTCCAAAATGTCCAAGTGCAAGGGAATCATCTCCTGTTATCTTCTCAATCGTCGGCTGCATGATAGCCGGAAATACTGACATTACAAGACCTAAAAGTAATGCACCTGCAATGATAATCTTTGCACCTTTTAATCCACTGATCGACATAAGAATGGAGATCAGACATGACATATATAATGCATGATGACCTGTAAGAAATATGTATTTCAGTTTTGAAAATCTTGCAAGAATAATATTTGCGCACATTCCAAGAGCAAATATAGAAGCTGTCTGTACTGCATAACTGTTTAATGCCAGTGAAGTGATTGCTTCATTATTCGGTACAACTCCTTCTACATGGAAAGCAGCCTGAAACAATTCGCCGAATGGAATAATAGAATCCTGAACCACACCTGCTCCTGCATTCAGAACAATAAATCCAAGTATTGTTTTAATCGTACCTTTAATGCATGTCTGTGGATCCTGACGCTGTAACAGCAATCCCAAAAGTGCGATCAGGCCAACAAAAATTGCAGGTGTTGACAGTATCTGCTGAATAAACTGTAAAATTCCAAGCATAATCCTTTTCCTTTCTTAAATACGTTCAAAATAATGATAAAGTGTCTGTTGATCCGGCGAAGCCAGTATTGACTCAACTTTTTCTTCGTCTGACAACAGTTCTGATATCTTTACCAATGCATCCACATGACTGTCACTATCCTTCGCTGCCAGCGTTACGAACAATTTTGCAGTTTCCTCTTTGCCTTCAAATGAAACCCCTTCCCTGAATAAAGTAATTCCAATCTGGGTTTCAATTGCTCCCTGTTCCGGTCTGGCATGCGGCATGGCAATGTTATCTGCAATCATAATATAAGGACCAAGCTTTTCAAGATTAGCAATAATTTCTTCTTTATAACAGCTTTTTACATAACCGCCCCGTTCCAGTGGCTGTACGGAGATTCTGATGGCGTTCTGCCAGTTATCTGCTCTTTGGCAAATCTGTACATTTTCCAATTTCACAAGTCCCATATCGCAACTCTTCCTTTCTGAAATTTTCTGTGTTTATCTGCCGATCGACTCTGTTCTTCTGAACTGGCTTTATCATATCATCAATTACTGTCCCATAGAAGTCCAGAAATTGTAACGTATTTATGCAAAAAAGATACTCCGGATCATGCTTTCTTTTCGCTTTGCAGGAAATAATTTACAGCAGAAAGTATCTCTGTTTTCGTGTTACATTTTGTAAGAATATCCAATACTTCTTCATTGCTGACAAGTTCAAGAATATCCTGTAGAATAGCGAGATGTTTTTCCTGGTCCTCCGCAGCCAGAACAATAATCATTTTCGCTTTTCTTTCTCCTGAAAATACAATTGGTTCCTTAAAAACAGTCAGTGAAACATCCAATGTATTCACTCCATCTTCTGGTTTTGCATGTGCAAGCAATACGGAATCTGTCAAAAACATATACGGTCCATAATATTGAAGCTGCATGATGATACTGTCCAGATATCGCTGTTCTATACTTCCGCAGTCAATCAGGCACTGTCCTGCATACCTTATACTTTGCTGCCAGTTACATTTTTCTGAAATAATCCGTATCCGGTATTCATCAAGCATTTTATTTAACTTCAATTCCAGCTTGTCCTCTATGGCAAATTCCTGCATGCCGCCCTGAAGATATACTGTCAGATCATCCTTTAAATCCTTATAATTTTCCGGAGATATGTATTTTTTTATAACCTGAAATATCTGCTCCCGCCGGATCTCGATTTCTTTAGGCGCGATCAGTTTGTGATTCATAATGTTTCTTCGATCCAGTTCTGTCAGTATCGGATGGACTACTATACTTGGCACTACACTGTTAATTTTTACCGTTGTAATAATAAGATCACATACATCCTGAACATTCAGAAGATTTACAACTGCCCGCACATCTACAATCTCTGCAAATGGAAGCAATTTCTGCACCTCCCGTCTGATCATGTTTCCGGTGGACATTCCGTTTACACATACGATCAGAATTCTTAGTTTTTGATTATCTTTTTCGGATATTTTCAGTGCACTTCCGAAATGAAGTGCAAGGTATGCAGCCTCACTGTCAGGAATTGGAATTCCGATATTGTCTTCCAGTTTTTTTATTACTGTGCGGGTAATAGAAAAAAGATCCGGATATTCTTTCATCACATCATTTCCCAGTGTATTTCCAATCTGGATTCCGTACTGATAACGATAAAGCGATGTCCCAAGATGAATAAACAATCCCCTTTCCAGGCTTTCTCTGTCTTCAAAAATGACACAAGCTGTTTTTTCAAATTCAGCAATCATTTCTTTTACAAGATCCCGTATATATTGTCTGGATGGATTGGCAAAAAACTGCGGCGGAACTGTATTGACTCTTGATCCACACAAATGCAGAGCAAGGTAACACTGCTCTTCCAGAAGCAGATCCGGAAAATATTCTGCCACAAGTTTATATTCCCTGGTTTCCTTCATCTGGCTGATTTTCAGTCCCGGAAAAACAAGTGCCTGACGATGCCTGTACAAAAGCGGAATCATTGCAGCCATTGCAAACAATATTCCTTCTACATATCGGACCCCCAGTTCTTTTTCAATTTCTTTCATTTTCCTGTAATATACTTCTATTTTATCTGGAAAAAAGAAACGTAATGTGCCATTCTGAAATAATGAAAACATCTCATTAAAATACAGCATAAACAGTGCGCGAATCCGTACAGTGTCTCCTTCTATCTTATATCCTGTCTTTGAATGATATTCTAACTCCAGTTCATACTGTTCCAGACGTTCTGCCACTTTCTTCAAATCTTTAAATACCGTATTTCTGCTCACGTCAAAACATTCCGTTATCTGTTCCAGATAAACCGGTTTATTTGAATAAATAATATAGCAGATGATTCCCCGTTCCCGTTCCTCCGGTGAGAAAATATAAACTGTTTTCTCATTATTTGTCTCCAGACAGTTGTTGATTCTTTCACGGTCTTTATATGGAATGAATAATCCTTTTTCTCTTACAATTTCAAGAGCTGGCATTCCAGCCTGCTCCAGCCAGATATTCACTTTGCTGATATCATAATAGACAGTACGTCTTGAAACATCTAATATTTTCGTCAAAGTATCCATTGTAATATAATCTGTCTGTGCCAGTAACACATCTAATAATCGTTTTCCACGCTCGGATATATAAAGCAATGCCATAGTTTATTCCCCCTGTTTTTCTTTGTTTCCATTATATCCTATTACCGGATGCGTCACAACGTACAGTGAGTTTATCTTCTTGCACAATGTCTGTGCAGTTACTGTTCGCTCTGTGAACAGTAACGCTGTGCAACTATATGATCATTTGCACAAAAAAACAGGCAGTAATTATACATTCACTACCTGTCTTTCGCCTTTTTTATTTTTAATTCTGTTTACAGCCCAAATTCCTTCGCCAGCTTCTTAAATTCCAGCAAGGAATTAATGATCGTATCATAAGATACACAATAAGCCAGTCTCACATATCCAGGGCAGGCAAAGGAGCTTCCTGGGACCATGAGAATGTTGTATTTCTTTCCAGCTTCGCAGAATGCTTTTTCGTCTGCTACCGGGGATTTTACGAAGAGATAGAATGCACCCTGTGGTTTGATACATTCGAATCCGCATTCTTTCAGACCGTTGTATAATGCCAGACGGTTCTTGTCGTAAGCAGCTACGTCGACTTCTGCGTCTACGCATTTTGCGATAACTTTCTGGATCAGGGATGGGGCATTGACACATCCGATGGTACGGTTGGCGATGGCTGCTGCTGTAATGAGTTCTTCGCTGCCGTCTGCTTCATCCGGGATTACCAGATAGCCGATACGTTCTCCAGGGAGAGAGAGGGATTTGCTGTAGGAATAGCCAACGATTGTGTTGTCATAGTATTTGGTCAGGTATGGAACTTTTACTCCGTCATAGGCAAGTTCTCTGTACGGTTCATCAGAGATCAGGTAAATTACGCTACCGAATTCCTGCTGTTTTTTCTCAAGGATTGCTGCCAGTTTCTTGATGGTCTCTTCAGAATATACAACGCCAGTTGGATTGTGCGGGGTGTTTACGATCACGGCTCTTGTTTTTGCTGTGATCTTCTGTTCGAATTCTTCAAGATTTGGCTGAAATGTGGTTGTATCCGGTGAGATTTCCACAAGTTTGCCGTCAAAGTTACGCACATATGCACCGTATTCCAGGAAGTATGGTGCAAAAACGATTACTTCTTCCTCTGGATTGAGGATTGTCTTTAAAATTACGTTCAGTCCGCTGGCTGCACCTACAGTCATGATAAGGTTCTTTGCTGCAAATTTAGTGCCAAAGCGGCGGTTAAGGGATTCTGCAATGGTCTGGCGTACATCTTCGAATCCTGCATTGCTCATGTAGCCGTGAAGTACGGTTGGCTCTACTTCATTTACCAGATCGATGATGGCTTCCTTTACACACTCCGGTGCCGGAACACTTGGGTTTCCGAGGCTGAAATCATAAACTTTGTCTGCGCCGTAGATGGCTCTGAGGCGGTTTCCTTCTTCAAACATCATGCGGATGGCTGAATTATTCTGTACGTAAGGTTTCATTTTTTCTGCTATCATAGTATATTCGCTCCTGTTCAGATGACTCCGGCTGGCTGCCGAAAATCAAAATAATCTGTTTCTATTTTACCCTTATCATGGTAACGTGTCAATGTATGAAAATCCATTCCTAATAGGCTTCAACTTCATTTAGCACCCGAATCAAATGATCCCATAAACAATTTCTTTATCTCAATACATACAAAAACTGACAGTTTCTCCATAATGAGTCCCTGTCAGTTCTTATCATCATATTATTCTTTTCAGTTCTTCACACTCAGACGCACCAGCGCTCTCTGTAGCTTAGCTTCTGCCATCTTGTATTCGTGGTCTGTGAGACCGCCTTTGGCAATCATTTCCTCGGCTCTCTTTTTGGCATCCTGGGCACGCTGCTCATCGATATCCTCTTTCCACTCCCAGGTGGTTGCGAGGACACGGCATTTTCCGTTCATGACGGAGAGCATTCCGCCGATACAGGCTGCAGTTCTTCTGCTTCCATCCTCCAATACAACACTGGCTTCACCCATTCCGAGGGCCGTGCAGTAATTGCAGTGTTTGGCAAGAATGGCAAGATCGCCGCTGATGCTCCGGCAAACTACACGTTCCACATCACCCTCAAAGAGTAATCCGTCCGGTGTTCCGATTCTTAACGGGAAAGTACTCATAGGACATTTCCCCCTTTACTGCTTCTTCGCTTTTTCAAACACTTCATCGATTGTTCCCACAAACAGGAAGCAGCTCTCCGGAATGTCATCGCATTCACCATTGAGGATCATTTTGAATCCTCTCAGTGTTTCCTTCAGTGGAACATATTTACCAGGCATACCTGTAAACTGTTCGGCTACAGAGAAACTCTGTGACAGATATCTCTGTACTTTACGCGCACGGCTTACAGTACGTTTGTCTTCTTCGGACAGCTCATCCATACCCATGATGGCGATGATATCCTGAAGTTCTTTGTAACGCTGCAGAACTCGCTGTACAGATCTGGCGATCTCATAGTGCTCGGTTCCTACGATCTCAGGGGAAAGGATACGGCTTGTGGAATCCAGAGGATCAACGGCCGGATAAATACCCTGGCTGGAAATCTCACGGGAAAGTACAGTTGTTGCATCCAGATGTGAGAATGTAGTTGCAGGAG
>OKVF01001548.1_pt1 | contig 16639 bp, 15 predicted proteins | sample 1604831 | NCBI WGS metagenome assembly OKVF01 (sample SAMN01760980, study PRJEB22395) | human gut metagenome
CCTGCCTCTGTGGCTTCCCAAGGGTGCCGCCCTGCGCGACCGCCTCGAGCAGTTCCTACGCAAGATTCAGAAAAAATACGGTTACCTTCAGGTAATCACTCCGCATATCGGCAACAAGCAGCTCTATGTTACTTCGGGCCACTACGCTAAATACGGCAAAGACTCGTTCCAGCCCATTCACACTCCCGAAGAAGGCGAGGAATACCTCCTCAAACCCATGAACTGCCCTCACCACTGCGAGATTTTCCGTGCCCTCCCCCGTTCATACCGCGATTTGCCCCTGCGCCTTGCAGAATTCGGCACCGTGTACCGCTATGAGCAGAGCGGCGAGCTCCACGGTCTCACCCGAGTACGCGGTTTCACGCAGGATGACGCACACATCTTCTGCGCTCCCGAGCAAATCAAAGACGAGTTCCTTAAGGTTATGGATATCATCCTTTATATCTTCAAGGCTCTCAAATTTGAAAATTATGAGGCACAGATATCGCTGCGCGACCCCAAGCACAAGGAGAAATACATCGGCTCTGACGAAAACTGGCACAAAGCCGAGCAGGCTATCATAGAGGCATGCGCCGAAAAAGGCATCAACGCCCGCACCGAACTCGGAGAAGCCGCTTTCTACGGTCCCAAACTTGACTTCATGGTCCGCGATGCAATCGGCCGCCGCTGGCAGCTCGGCACAATCCAGGTAGACTACAATCTGCCCGAACGCTTCGAGCTCGAATATACCGGCAGCGACAACGCAAAGCACCGTCCTGTGATGATACACCGCGCACCTTTCGGCTCAATGGAACGCTTCGTGGCCGTGCTTCTTGAGCACACAGCCGGACACTTCCCACTGTGGCTCGCTCCCGAACAGGTAATCATAATCCCTGTGAGCGACAAATATACCGATTATGCCAACCGCGTGGCAGCCGAACTCGATGCAGCCGATATACGCTGTGAGGTCGACAACCGCAACGAGACCCTCGGCCGCAAAATCCGCGACAATCAGCTCAAGCGAGTGCCCTACATGCTTGTCGTAGGAGAAAAAGAAGCCGCCACAGGCGAAGTTTCTGTAAGAAAATCGGGCGAAGGCGACCTCGGTTCGATGAAAATTGCTAACTTTGCACAGCATTTGACCGACGAGGTCAACAAAATGATTAACCAACAATAAATAAAATACTAATTAAACTGCTACCAAACACACTGAATGGATAAAAAACCTTACAATCCGGGAGCTCCCCGGCCCGCAAACAACGGTCCGCGCCCGCAGCAACCCGCACGCCGTGACCCCCGCCAGCAAAAGCAAGCGCCCAACAACATCAACGAGCACATACGTGCACGCGAAGTGCGTCTTGTAGGCGACAACGTCACACCCGGCATCTATCCCATTCAGCAGGCCCGCAGTATCGCCGACGAGCTTGAACTTGACCTGGTGGAAATATCCCCCAACGCCGAGCCGCCCGTATGCAAAATCCTCGATTATCAGAAATACCTATACCAGCAGAAGAAAAAAGCGAAGGAAATCAAGGCGAAAGCAGCCAAGGTGGTAGTGAAGGAAATCCGGTTCGGTCCTCAGACAGATGACCACGACTACAACTTCAAGCTCAAGCATGCCGTAGGATTCCTTCAGGAAGGCTCGAAAGTGAAAGCCTACGTATTCTTCAAAGGCCGCTCGATTCTCTTCAAAGAGCAAGGTGAGGTGCTTCTGCTACGTTTCGCCAATGACCTTGAAGACTATGGCAAGGTAGAGCAGATGCCGATTCTCGAAGGCAAGCGCATGACGATAATGATTTCGCCCAAGAAGAAATAATCAGCCACGTGTGGCTATCGATTATAAAACTCGAATTACCAATTAATTAACAAAACAATGCCTAAGATTAAGACTAACTCCGGTTCCAAAAAGAGGTTCGCCCTTACCGGCTCAGGTAAGATTAAGAGAAAACACGCTTTCAAGAGCCACATTCTCACAAAGAAGACAAAGAAGCAGAAACGCAACCTCACCCACAGCGGTCTTGTTGCCCGTGCAAATCTTTCAAGTGTGAAGTCGCTCCTCGGCCTCAAATAAGCCGTTGACCAAGCAATTTCCTCTCAAAGCTAATTCGTGATTATATAATTCATTATTAACCGAATGAACAGCCCAAAGAGCAGCACAGAGCGCTGACGCTGTCATTCAAAATCATTTGAAACAATGCCAAGATCAGTCAACCACGTCGCATCGCGCGCACGCCGCAAGAAAATCCTCAAACTTACACGAGGCTACTTTGGCTGCCGTCGTAATGTATGGACCGTTGCTAAAAACACCTGGGAAAAAGGGCTTACCTACGCTTACCGTGACCGCAAGGACAAAAAGCTCAACTTCCGTGCCCTCTGGATTCAGCGTATCAACGCTGCCGCCCGTCTCCACGACCTGAGCTACTCCAAGCTCATGGGCCTCATCCACAAAAGCGGCATCGAAATCAACCGCAAAGTCCTCGCAGACCTCGCCCTCAACAATCCCGCTGCTTTCGCAGCTATTGTAGAGAAAGTGAAGAACGCATAAGCTACTTCAAACGATTTAAACTCCGCCGGCGACTTTGTTTCCGGCGGAGTTTTTGTTTATTCCACCAATCATTACGCCCGTGTCCTGCGGACAGAATTCACAGCTCTATGGACAATCATCACATATCAGAAACATCGCATCGAAACCCCATAACCATTCAGGGAGCAATGGGAAATGTCATACTCCCGCCCGACATTGACACGCCTCGCTACATTTACGACATAAAACTGCTGAAAACTACACTGGCAGCCCTCCGCAAGGCAGCCGCTAATCCGGCCTACAGACTACACTACGCCGTCAAAGCCAACTGTGAGCCCCAGATACTCAGAATAATCGCAGAGACAGGCATAGGCGCCGACACTGTCAGCGGCGGAGAGATACGTATGGCAATTGACGCAGGATTCGCACCCGAAAAAATATGTTTTGCCGGTGTAGGTAAAACCGATGCAGAGATAGATTTCGCCCTCAGTACCGGAGTAGGCTGCTTCAACGTCGAATCAGTCGAAGAGCTGCAGATAATTGCCGGACGTGCCCGACAGGCACACCGCACTGCCGCCGTAGCCCTGCGCGTGAATCCGGATATCGACGCCCACACCCACCACTACATCACCACAGGTCTGGCAGAAAACAAATTCGGCATCGACAGACGCCTGCTCGACAAGGCGCTCGCTATCGTCGCCGAGTCGGAATATCTCCGTCTCCGGGGACTCCATTTTCATATAGGTTCACAAATTACCGACAACACACCATTCGCCATACTCTGCGAACGCATCAATAGACTTCAGGACGAATATAACAACCGCGGAATTTTCTTCGATACGATTAATGTAGGGGGAGGTCTGGGCATAGACTATGATGACCCCGCCGCAAATCCCATACCTGATTTCTCCGGTCTTTTCAATGTTATCGACAGCAATTTCGCCCTGCGCCCGGGACAGGAAATACATTTTGAACTCGGTCGTTCCATCGTAGGACAATGCGGTACACTCCTCACACGGGTACTTTATGTCAAGCATGGCTTCGAAAAGAAATTTGCCATTGTCGATGCCGGCTTCACCGACCTGATTCGTCCGGCACTCTATCAGGCCGTACACCGCATAGAAAACATAAGCACCGAATACACGGATACCGACATTTACGATGTCGTAGGACCTATCTGCGAGTCCACCGACACATTTGCGACCGACCTCAGGCTGCCCATCACGCACCGTGGCGATTTTCTTGCCATCCGCTCGGCGGGTGCCTACGGGTCCTCAATGGCAATGCAGTATAACGGACGGTCACTTCCGGCAAGTTACTTCGCTGAATGAACTAATCAGGCCTGCTGATTGTTAGTATATTGTTTTATCAATTCATAATAATCCTTGCTAAAAACAAACAATTATGCAAAGAACTTTCGTCGGCCCGTTTTTCAGCCTTGCAGCCTTATCTGTTGCAATCGTTACCTTGTTGTCATGTTCACGCTCCGAGCGCTTTGCCGGACAATGGCAAGGTAATGCACAGACAATACAGATACAAAACGCATCCAATGCCACTGCTACTGTAACCATCGATTTTGCCCCTGCGGCGGGTCAGAACGGAAGCGGAAACGTGAACATTTCTGCCGTCATCAATGCCAGTCAGCCTGCAACCTCCAACGGTATCGACCAGGCATATCAGGCAAATATCGTAGCTACAGCGTCCATATCAGGCCGCTATGCAGCCGAGGACAAGGATTACGACGATATTATTCTCTCGCTCGACCCCTCGACTTTTTCAGTTAATGTCGACCCCGATGGTGTCTCTTTCGCTCAAAATGCTTTCACCGGAGCCGAACAGCCGATGCTCGACTCCCTGACTACCGTTACGGCAGAGCGCTGGCGCCAGTATATCACACCGGCTGTACGCGACCTCTTCAATTCATACACTACAATTGAAGATATCGAAGTACATAACAACGATATACTCAAATTTGAAATCGGACACAAGGATTACGTGTTCAACCGCACCGGAGTTCCCGACTGAAAATAAAAGATGACAATATACAGCAGAAGCTGCGACTAAAAAAGACCTCACCCCGAAAGCCGTCAACCGAGCTTCCGGGGTGAGGTACTATTATGGGTCAGCCTCATAAAGCGCGAGGCTCACGGATTCATTTTACATACACTTTCTCGGCCTTTCCGCCTTTTACTTTCACATAAACGCCGGGCACGTCAGGATTTGCAACCGGCATACCCGATACATTGTAATAAACTGTTTCGCCATCGCTGCCGGCAACCACACCGCCAACAGAGCCGGTATCGGGAATCTGAATGTAGAATTTATGCTTAATATTGCCCTTAGGCATACCGAAGGCCGGCATATAGAGATTGATAGCGCCGCCAAGGAAAGTTATTTTTCCATTCTCAATTTTACCGAAACCTTCAAGAACTTCCGGGTCGTTGAGATTAGCTCCGGTCTGCATTGAGAACCAGCCTTCGGAGAACAGAATCACCTGACCATAACCAAAATCTGCACCGAGAGGAGAAGCTTCAATAAATACCTTCTCGGGGTCACTTGCATCTACAACCACATAATGGTGGTGATTGTGGCCTTCGGGAATATTATCGTCATTGACAAGATTCTGATAATGGGGATAAGCAGGACCGTAAGGGTCGATGAGACGATAGCGACCCGGAGTTTTAGTGCTTTCCTGAATATCTACTTCGTAGACAACATTGGTCACTTCATCGGGCCAGATACTTGCCAGTATGTCTTCTGAGTATTCGGCTTTGCCGATATTCTTCCATTCATCCGCATTCTCCTGCTGGCCGAAACAATAGATGATTTCTTTTGCAATCACATCGCCCTCTTTGGTCATAGCAACCACAGCGAGTGTGTTGATGCCGTAGCCGGGAGCGACAGTGACAGCTCCGTCAGTTGCGGCAACACCTTCAGCGACAACTTTTGCAAAAAGTTCCTCATCTTTGCTCTCAAAACTGAGCATACCCGGATAAAGGCCATATTTTACTTCGCCGACATCTGCACCGGCCTTATACGCGAAAGACAACGCATTATCAGTGCAGATGTCACCTTTTTCAACACTGAAGCTATAATCGGAAGCACCCGGCAGCGACACACAGAACAAGCCGCTCAGATTGGCAGGCATCTGTATGCCTTCTTCTCCGAAAAGTGGAAAATCGAGAAACAGACTCTCGGCCTTAAAAGTAATGTTGCCCCCAAGGAATCTACCGGAAGCCATACCCATGCCTATTGCATCATCAGGCTCAAACCAGCCGGCAGCCACGTAGTAACCGGCATAATCGCTTATATATGCCGGACAATATTCATCATCTGTCAGGCCGAAATCAATACCCTTCAGTTCAACATACTCCATCCATACAGCATCGGGATTTTCGGCATGTAAAAGGAAATCACAGCACTCGAAAGTTTTCTCGAAATATGGACACTTGCCGTTCCCGTACGGATTCTCGACGCGGTAGAAACCGGGAGTGGTCTCACTTTCGTAAATTTCCACCTCCCAGGTCCTGGACTCCATTTCGGCGGATGTCATGATATCATCGGTATATTTACCGGTGCCAAGCAATTTCCATTGCTGCTCGGCTTCATCGGCACGGCTTGAGGCCGATACTAAAAAGCCTGCAGCGAAAAGAATAAAAATTAATGAGTAGAGTTTCTTCATAGTTTATCTTTATTAATTCGCCGCAAAAATACAAAAAATATTCCTTTCCGACACTCTGCGCTCAAAAAATATATCAATTTGCTCCGCGATTTCTGTTTCCAAAGTACAAAATGCCATTTGAACAAAGCCAATAAAAAACCGAATCTGTAAAAGATAAATCATTTTTTTTACGTAACTTTACAAAAAAAATGTGTCAAAGAGGACAATTTATTTGTCAGAAAGTAAAAATATCACATAATTACGACTTAATTCACGTTATCACATATGCGATTCCGACAACTTGCAGCGGCTATACTGACAGCGCTCATTATGCTCGCGTGCGGAGCCGAGGCGGCTGCGCAGCAGGAATTCAGACGCAAGATAGAGCAAGTATCGTTCGTGCCTAAAGGAGCCTGGATTGCAGGTGTAAGCGTCAGCTATTCGCAATCAGACCAGAATAATTATTCATTTCTGATATTCGAACGGATGAATGGCGATTCGTACTCATTCAAGGTAAGTCCCACGGTGCTGTTTTGCTTCAAGGATAATCTGGCTGCCGGCGGACGTATCTCCTACAACAGGCAGCGCACGCGGCTGAATTCGGCAGATGTAGTACTTGGTAAAGATACAGAATACAACATCGACAACCTCTACAGTATCAGCCACAGCTATTATGGCACGGCAGTATTCCGCATGTATATGAGTCTGGGCCGTTCCACTCGTTTCGGGCTTTTCAACGAAGTGCAGATGCAAATCGGCGGAGGTCAGTCAAAAATAATCAGCGGTACGGGCGACGACCTCACAGGCACATATTCGCGCAACTTCAAATTCGGAGTCGGTCTTGCACCCGGTCTGTCGGTGTTTCTCAATAATTACTCGGCTATCGAGGTCAATGTAGGTGTGCTTGGTTTCGACTATATGCACACCCGGGCTACAACCGACCAGGTATATATAGCCAATATGCGCACCCAGCAGGCCAATTTCCGCATAAACCTCTTTTCCATCACTTTTGGAGTGATGTTCTATATCTAAGCGGCTATGAAACAAATCGTAAGACTGATTATCACTTTAGCCGCAGCACTGCTCTTCATCATGCAGGCGCAGGCACAGACTATCCACCGCAAAAAAGATATCGAACGCCCTGACTCTATTGAAAAAGTGATAGTACAGGGTGACACAGTCGACATCATAATTCCCGAAGCGAATTACGGACGCTTCGACCGTGGTCTGTACAACTACATTTTTATTCCCAAAGGCAAATGGGGCTTCGGCATCACCGCTTCATACGGCGAACTCAAGACACAGGATATCGAAGTGCTGTCGCTTCTCCAGAACATCGACTTCAAAGGAAAAATGTATTCGGTACGCCCGGCCATTTCTTACTTCTACAGAAGCAACATGGCCATCGGCATGAAATTTGTATACACACGCGGCTATGCCGACCTGGGCAGTCTCTCGGTCAACTTCGACGAAGACCTCGACTTCACATTGAGCGATATCAGCTATTATCAGCAGACATTCGGCATATCCGCTTTCCACAGAGCTTATGTGGGACTTGACCCTCACGGACGATTCGGCATTTTCAATGAGACCGACCTAAGTTTCGGCAGCGGTTCGTCGCGTTTCAAGCGCCTGTATGACGGCGAGCCCAAAGACACACGCACCAACATCACACAAGGCGCGCTCAATTTCAGCCCCGGCGTGTGCATTTTTGTGCAGGATTATGTGTCATTCAATATCTCTTTCGGCGTATTCGGCCTCAAATGGCAACACGAAAAACAGATAACCGACGGCATATATGAAGGCTCGCGCACCACATCGGGCGCCAATTTCCGTTTCAACATATTCAACATTAACTTCGGCATGATGGTAGTGATATGAGAAAGGACAGTTTATCATACATATTTATATTACCGGTACTGTGCCTTGCGGCCATGCTTTCAGGCTGTATAAAAAATAATATACCCTACCCCCGTATTCAGGCCAATTTTGTCACCCTTGAGGCAAGCGGCCAGACAGGCACAACACAAATCGATACAGTCAACCGTGTGGCAACTATAACCCTCCCCGAAGATGCCAATATCTATTCTGTCAGAATTTCGGGTTACTCGCTCACGCCCGGCGCGCATATCGTCGACAATCCTTTCGGCAACCCGGTTGACCTGTCGGAGCCGATTTATGTATATCTGGAACTGTATCAGAGTTATCTCTGGAGCATCACAGCCGTCCAGAACATAGAGCGCTACTTCGAAGTCTCGGGTCAAATGGGCGAGACTGCGATTGACGTACCGGGCCATCGTGTAGTAGTATATGTACGCAGCGGCACAGACCTTAAGGAAATATCGGTAATACGCGCAAAACTCGCATCCACAGCAGCTGCCATGACACCTGATTTGCTCGAAGGAGGAACATTCGACGGCTCAAAACCATTCACCATCACCACCGACACATACGGCCATAAGGAAGTGTGGACCGTATATGTGCAGACCGTCGAGGAAGCTGTCACCACCGTGAGCGTAGACGCATGGACATGTGTGGCATGGGTACAAGGACAAGGCGAGGCCGGTCTCGACAACGGATTCGAATACCGAATCACAGGCTCCGAAGCATGGACAAAACTGCCCGAAAGCCAGGTAACACACAACGGAGGCGCATTCACCGGATGCATCATGCATCTCTCGCCCGAGACGAGCTATGAAGTAAGGGCTTACTCCGATGACAACTACGGCAGCATACTCAGCTTCACCACCGGAAAGGAACTGCAGGTACCAAACAGCGACTTTGAGAACTGGTGGCTCGACAAACGCGTGTGGTGTCCCTGGACCGAAGACGGCGAACCTTACTGGGGAACAGGCAACCAGGGAGCAGCCACCGTAGGACAATCGAATACAGTGCCTACCGACGACACACCCACAGGTACGGGACGTGCAGCCAAACTCGAGACCAAATGGATTGTTGTCAAGCTCGCCGCCGGCAACATCTTCACCGGAACATACATCCGTACCGACGGAACAAACGGTGTGCTCAGTTTCGGACGTCCGTTCACAGAGCGGCCCGTACGCGTGCAAGGCATGTACAAGTACACGGGCGCAATCATAGACCGGGCGTCCAACGAGTTCAAGAATCTCATAGGACAACCCGACACATGCTCCGTATGGGCAGCCCTTATTGACAGCGACGAGCCTTACGAAATACGCACGAATCCCAACAACCGGCGTCTTTTCGACCCTGACGGCCCTGAAGTCATAGCGTACGGTCAGTTGCTTAATGCCGAGACTATCACATCATATGTACCCTTTGACTTCGAACTTAAGTACAAATCGACTTCACGCGTACCGAAATATCTGATTATCTGTGCCTCGGCAAGCAAATACGGCGATTATTTCACCGGCGGCGCCGGTGCCACAATGTACATTGACGACATCAAACTCGTTTACGACTACAAATGAAAATAAAAGCACTTCTTTTATCAGCTCTCATTGCATGTTCCTCTGTCGTTGCTGCCGAAGAAAGCAAAAGCAACGATGACCTGTGGAAATACGTGCCCGCTTTCAGCGGCACGTTCCGTACATTCTACCGTCTGTCGACCGTCACAGGCGAGAGCCGTTTCGAAGTGGCTAACGCACGTCTTGTCGCCGGCGGATATGTGATGCCTGAACTTGATTACCGTATTCAGGTAGATTTCTGTGACAACGGCAAAATAAAAATACTCGATGCCTATGCCCGCGTTCATCCGACAGAAAGTCTCGCTCTTATGGCCGGCCAGATGCGTGTACCGCTGAGTGCTGAAGCCACTCGCGACCCTTCGCTATATTACTTCGCCGATGCTTCGCTGACAAACAAATTCGGTAATCTGCGTTCAGTAGGTTTCAAAGCAGGCTACACGGTTCTTCACACTCCGTTATACTTCGAGGGCGGCATATTCAACGCCTCCGACATGGCAGACCACAAGCAGTGGAACCCGGCTCTTACATACAGCATCAAGGCAAATTGCCCGACACAGGCAGGCATCAGACCCGAAATCGGCTTCATGTCGCGGGTTCCGGGAGGCAGCGGCTCGGGCGTGCGTGTAAATATGCTCAACGCCTCACTGTCGTGGAAATACGCAGGATTCTTTGTCGAAGGCGAATATATTTACCGGCATTACACCGGCCATGCTTACGACAATGCGCACGCATGGGACTTCTTTGTCAACTATGATTTCAATGTGAACTGGCCTCTGGCAAACGTATTTTCCATTCAGGCACGTTTTGATGGCATTACCGATGCATCGAACGGGATGTACAGAACCGACGGAACTCTGGGCACAGACATATACGCCTGCCGGCGTCTCACAGCCGGTGTCACAGCCACGAAACGCATCAAAAAATCGTGGACTTCGTTCCGAATAAACTTCGAGCAGTATTTTTACGGACACAGCGCAGCCCGGCCCCTCCCGAGCGATAACAACCAATTGGTGGCAGGGCTCATATTTCACTTCTGAAATCCGTTAAAATTTCGTATCTTTGCACCTCGAATACAAAACAGAAACTACAAATGGCATTACAATGCGGCATTGTTGGGCTTCCCAACGTAGGTAAATCAACACTTTTCAACTGTCTGTCGAACGCCAAGGCACAGTCGGCCAATTTCCCCTTCTGTACCATCGAGCCCAACGTGGGGGTAATCACCGTGCCGGACGAGCGCCTCAACAAACTTGTGGAGATGTGCAATCCGCGCTCCATAGTACCGGCAACCGTCGAAATCGTCGACATTGCCGGCCTTGTCAAAGGCGCTTCAAAAGGAGAGGGTCTGGGCAACAAATTTCTCGCCAACATACGTGAGACCGACGCTATAATCCACGTACTCCGCTGCTTCGACGATGACAACATAACCCATGTCGATGGCTCGGTCGACCCTGTCCGTGACAAAGAAGTGATTGACTATGAACTTCTCATCAAAGACCTCGAGACCGTGGAAAGCCGCATTGCCAAAACACAGAAACAGGCTCAGACAGGCGGCGACAAGGTTGCAAAAATGCAATACGAGGTACTGGTAAAACTTAAGGAAGCTCTCGACAAAGGACTACCGGCCCGCTCGGTCACTTTAGACAGCCCGGACGAACAACGTTTCCTGCGTGACCTATTTCTCCTCACATCAAAGCCTGTGCTCTACGTGTGCAACGTAGATGACGAATCAGCCGCTGACGGCAACAAATACGTCGATGCTGTGCGCGAAGCTATAAAAAATGAAGGTGCCGGACTCCTTGTGGTGGCAGCCCGAACCGAAAGCGAAATCGCCGAACTCGACACTTATGAGGAGCGTCAGGAATTCCTCGAATCAATAGGATTGAAAGAATCGGGCGTTGCGCGTCTTATCCGCGCTGCCTACGCCCTGCTTGATTTGCAGACATTTTTCACCGCCGGTGCCGACGAAGTGCGCGCATGGACATTCCGCCGCGGCTCAAAAGCTCCCCGCTGTGCCGGCGTGATTCACACCGATTTTGAAAAGGGATTTATCCGTGCCGAAGTAATCAAATATGACGATTATGTGAACCTCGGCGGTGAGACTGCCGTACGCGAAGCCGGTAAAATGGCTGTAGAAGGCAAGGAGTATGTTGTTGCCGATGGCGACATCATGCACTTCCGCTTCAATGTATAATTTTTATCAGTCTGCAATCTATGTTCCGTAATCTTTTCTCAAACATTCCGCCGGTAGTAAAGAATCTGCTGATACTCAATGTGCTCATATGGCTTGCCATGAACATTGTGCCTGCGCTTGACCATACGCTCAACAAGTATCTTGCTCTTTATTACTTCAGTTCCCCGGCGTTCCAGCCCTTTCAGCTGTTCACATACATGTTCCTGCATGGCAACTTCATGCATCTGTTTTTCAACATGTTCGCCCTGCTGATGTTCGGCCGCACAATCGAACTTGCCATGGGTTCGGCGCGATTCCTTTTCTACTACGTGACATGCGGCATCTGCGCCGGCCTCGTACAGATGGCTGTATTCGCCATTTATATCCACAATCTTGAAGGACTGCTTCCGGCAGATGTATGCCAGCAGGTCGCTCTCGACGGCTGGTCGCTGCTACAGAGGGGATATAACTACTCCGACCCCGACTGCGCAATGCTTAACGCTCTTATAAACACTCCTATGGTAGGCGCTTCGGGTGCAATCTACGGCGTGCTGCTTGCATTCGGCTTCCTCTTCCCCAATGTGCCGGTATATCTGTTCTTCATTCCTGTAGGCATCAAAGCCAAGTGGCTTATCATCGGCTACTTCTGCCTCGAATTCTTCTACGGCATATCAGGTTCGGCCGACGGCGTGGCACACTTCGCACACCTCGGAGGCATGATATTCGGCTTCCTCATGCTGCTCTACTGGAAGAAAAAAGGTGTGTTCAACAACCGCTGGTTCTTCTGACAGATGGCCAAAAGCGACACAAACGAAAAAGAAACCCGGCGGCGCAAGTCTGCCGGATTTCGTATTCTGTACATACTTTTCATATTGCTTGACCTCGCGGCCGGCTGCGTCCTTGCGGTGACCGGCTATGCCGGTTACGTATCGCCTCTGAAGCACGGCGGACTCTGGGGCGTGCTTCCGCTCGGATTCGGCTACGCCTTCTGGCTCTGCATCGCACTGCTCGTCCTTCAGCTGCTGTTTTACCGCCGCGGAGCGCTCGTGCTTGCCATACTTATGCTATGCAGCGCCGGACCTGTCCTCACTTTCTTCCCCGTCAATGCAGGCACTTCCGACATACCTCATGGCTCCGAAAGTTTCACATTCCTGACCTATAATGTCCACAACTTTGTAGAACCGGGCCAGACCGAATCTACCGACACCATGCACAACGCTCAGGTGGAGTATATTCTCAAGACCGATGCCGACATAGTGTGCCTTCAGGAAGCCACATGGGTAGGCACATTCCGACCTAAGTTTCTGGCATGGAACCAGCGCGAAAAGCTCTTTGAAAATTATCCCTATGTTTATGTCGACGGTGCAGAACTTGCCGTGCTCTCCAAATTCCCGGTCGAAGCCAAGCATCTCGACGCCTCATCAAATTTCAAAAGCGGTCATGTGATATGTCTGCATGTCACCCTTCCTTCAAGCCGGATTATTACAGTATTCGATGTGCATCTCCAGTCGATGCGCCTCCTCAATGAGGACCGTGAAGTATATATGCAGATGACCGAACTGCATCGTCCGCATATCCACGATATAAAGAACAAACTGTTCGACAAACTTTCAGAGGCTGCTATCAACCGTGCCTATCAGGCTCAGCAGCTTATGCGGTATATAAGACTCTACGGAGGGCCCGACGTAATACTCTCGGGCGACTTCAACGACGTTCCGGGCTGTTATACTATCCACAAACTTGACGAGGCCGGTTTCAGAAGCGTATATCCCGAAGTCGGATTCGGACCGCTGATTACCTTCAACGACTGGCGTCTGTATTTCTGCATCGACCATACACTCTACAGAGGCGCTATCACGCCTGTGAAGATGGAAAAAGGCTCTATCAAAGCCTCAGACCACTATCCGCTGAAAACAACATTTTACATTAAGAACTGAAAAAACCGGACTCATTCAGGGCCCGGTTTTCAATACCAATCGGTATGTAAGATTATTTCTTGCTTATAATCATCAGTATGTCACCCTCAGCGTTATAAAAAGCGTACGACCCGTCATCAACAAGACCGAACGATTTTACTTTTGGGAGCATAGCCTTCACAGCATCTTCGACCGTCATATCGGGACATGCCATCATTGTGGCCGCACCGGGTTCAAAACTGAAATCGGTATACGAACTTGTATACTGCCCGGTAACATTATTGCAACCTGTAGTAAAAGCGTAGGTGCGGGCAGTGGCGTCGAACAAAACTGTAGCGGCATCCTCTCCACCTGCGTTAAGCTTATCCGTAGCACCTTCGAGGTCAGTAATTTTCCATGTGCCGTTCAGGTCGGCTGCCGATATATCGTTCTGAGCCTTTTCGAGAGTGATGAGATTCTTGCCGTCCGATGATATGAGTTCAATGCGTCCGTCTTTACCCTGCTTGTAACCTTTCACAGAGTTGAGGGCCTCAATCACACTTTGTTCCGTAGCCATATCGGGACATGCCATGCGCGTCGATGCGATTTGCGACATTTCAAGTTCTCCTGCCGGAAGATTTGTGGCGAATGATGCCATTATGCGGTTGCAGCCTGCAAATCCGCTGATACTGCCGTTTACTACGTCGAAGCCAACATAAGGGGTATCATCGGCTGAAGTGACTGTAAGTGGTTTGCCGTTTACATCCACAATATTCCATTTCCCTGCCAGTGTACTGAGTTCCACAGGCTTACTGGAGCTGCATGAACCCATAGCAAGCAGGGCAAAAGCAACTGAAGCGATAATAATAGAGTGTTTCATATATGTCTGAATTATTATGTGATTATCTGAATAACGAAAAAATACTCCCTGTTGTTGTAAAATCCTTCAAAAATAGGTGATACAGCATTAATGCTCTCAAAAAAATATATCTGAATGGCACGAAACTTGCCGATACCGGCAAGTTTTAGTATAGTTGCGTTATAATACTAACACAATTCTTGCCGATAGGATGCAATATATTTCAGTAAGAGTGTCATTAATTGCCCTGCTACATACGTCTTGAAATCGAAGAAAATCACTAAATTTGTGACATGAACCACGAAGAGTACAATTTCGACTGTGTCGTTGACCGTCACAATACCTGTGCCACAAAGTTTGAAGAAATGGATGCCAAATTCGGGCGTCATGACCTCTTGCCGTTCTGGATTGCCGATATGGACTTTCCGGCCCCTCCGTGCATCATTGAAGCCTTACGCAACCGCCTGAATCATACCGTACTGGGCTACACCACTCCTCCGGCCGAATTCTGGCAAAGCATCACCGGATGGCTTAAACGATGTCATAACTGGACTGTTGGCCAAAGCGAAATAACTTTTATGCCCGGTCTGAAAAAAGGACTGAGCCTCTGCATAAACTACTTCACCTCTCCCGGCGACAAGGTTGTGATACAGCCTCCTGTGTATCATTCGTTCCATACCGTCATCGAAGGCAATAACCGTCGGGTCGTTACCAATCCGTTAAAACTCGGTGCGGACGGCAGGTACTCAATGGACCTTGAAGACCTTGAAAGACTTGCCGAGCACGAAAAACCGGCTATGATGCTGGTATGCAATCCTCACAACCCCATAGGGCTGCAGTGGGAAGCCGACACACTCCGCCGTGTGGCCGAAATATGTCACAGGCACGGCATTGTACTCGTTTCTGACGAAATCTACGCCGACATGATGCTTGCAGGACACCGTCATATACCCACTGCTTCGGTATCACGACTCGCAGAAGAAATCACCGTCACGTTGGGTGCTCCGTCAAAAACATTCAACATACCCGGCATTGTGAGCGCGTGGGCCATAGTAAAATCGGAAAAAATGAGGCAGCCATTTTTCGACTGGCTGTCGGCAAGCGAATTCAATGCTCCCCCAATTGCCGCCATGGTCGCCACCGAAGCCGCATACAATCACGGTGAGGAATGGCTCAATCAGGTGCTCCGCTATCTGCAGTCTAATGTCGACTATGCGCGCAAGTTCTTCGACAGCGAACTACCGCAGATAAAAATGTTCACACCCGAAGCATCGTTCGCAATATGGCTTGATTTCAGAAAATTAGGTCTGTCGGAAAACGAACTCGTCGAAACATTGCTCGACCGCGCACGCCTTGCATTGAGCGAGGGCTGTACTTTCGGTGAAGAAGGCACAGGCTTCATGCGCATGAACATAGGCGTACCACGATGCATACTCACCGAAGGCCTCACACGTCTTCGCGACGCTCTTAGCGGTTTGCCCGACAGCCATATCAGGCAAAACACCATATCACAGGGACAAATTCCCTTCGTCAAGATGCATGGTCTGGGCAATGACTTCGTTTATGTCGACTGCCTCAAACGCGACATAGAACATCTGTCAGAGCTCGCCATAGAAATGAGCCGCCGTCCTACAGGCATAGGTTCCGACGGCATAATCGCCATTCTCCCAAGCCGGAAGGCCGACTGCCGGATGCGCATATTCAATGCCGACGGCTCGGAGGCCCAGATGTGCGGCAACGGCATCCGATGTGTGGCTAAATATATATTCGACAATAAAATCGTTGCTAAAAACCGCATAACAGTCGAAACTCTCAGCGGTATCAAAATAGTGGAAATACATGCCGGAATTGACGGCCTCACCGACACAGTGACTGTCGATATGGGTGCACCGAAGTTCACACCGTCTGAAATACCGGTGAATTTCGACGGCGAACAGATGATAGAAGAGGCCGTCACTGTCGGAGATGCCGATTTGAAAATTACTGCAGTCTCAATGGGTAATCCCCACGGCGTGGTCTTTGTCGACAATTTTGATGGAGACATCGTGGGTACACTCGGTCCGCAACTCGAGACACATGCAATATGGAGATCGGAAGAGCGT
>OKVF01001555.1_pt1 | contig 16560 bp, 20 predicted proteins | sample 1604831 | NCBI WGS metagenome assembly OKVF01 (sample SAMN01760980, study PRJEB22395) | human gut metagenome
ACACTTGAAAAGTGCGAACATAAAAATAGTTTCATCAATATTCTCCTTTATAAATACCAATTTATCTTTTTCTTTCTGAAAATGGGCAATCCCGATTGGGACTGCCCATATATTTTGAAAATTATGCGATTTTTAAGACTCTGCACCGTTTCAAGCACCATTTGGTGTAAATTTGGTGTATTTGTGTATTTTCAGAGCTTTTTCACAAATGAAGTACATCCCGTTTTGTAAGGTAAAACGGTACTTCTTAATAGAGCTTTGCACCTGCCGGAATATGGTCATCTACCATAAGGAGATGAAGCTTTTCTTCGCCTTCTTCTTCGTGTACTGCACTGAGAAGCATACCACAAGAGTCAATGCCCATCATTGCTCTTGGAGGAAGATTTGTGATTGCGATAAGTGTCTTACCAACAAGTTCTTCCGGCTCGTAATATGCGTGAATACCGCTTAAAATGGTTCTATCTGTGCCTGTTCCGTCATCAAGAGTGAACTGAAGGAGTTTCTTTGACTTCGGTACAGCAACGCATTCTTTAACCTTAACTGCTCTGAAATCTGACTTTGAGAATGTATCAAAATCAACATCTTCTTCAAACAAAGGCTCAACCTTTACCTTAGAAAAATCAATTTTTTCCGGCTCTGAATTTGGTGTAGAAACCTCTTTAGAACTTACACCATTTTCGGATTTTACACCACCGAGGGTCTTCATTGTCGGGATTTCTAACTGCATACATCTTATACAATTTAATTCCCTTTATTAAAACACTTTACAGCCTTTCATCATTTATTCTCTAAACCTTTAGAACTGATTAAGGCTCTTTAATTTGTCGTACTCTTGTCGTACTATACAAATTTTGTCGTACCTCCTCAGCAAAACTAAATCAGACTCTTTCCTAAAATACATCTAATTTTTTTGCTAATTCCTGCATCGACTCATGCTTTTTTGTTTCTGTAACTTCTGCATAAATGTCCATCGTAGTTTCAATATTTGCATGTCCCATGATAGACTGAATTACCTTTAAATTTGTCTCATTTTCACAAAACCTCGAACAAAAAGTATGTCTCAAATGATGACATGAAAAATGCGGTATAAGAATCGGCTCTCTCTTTTCTTTGGCAGCTTTTAGCACCTCTTCTACATTATATGCTTCGTATATACGCTTAATTGCTCTATTGATAGCCTGTGGATTATGTACATTTCCAAAACGATTAGAAAAAACAAATCCAGACATTCCATCAATTTCTGTTTCATTGAACCCGTTTTCTTCTTGAAATGCATACTCTCTTTTAAGAGCTTCATAAACTGTATCAAGCATAGGAATCATTCTTATGCCCGCCTCTGTTTTAGGTAATGATACGGCAAATGAACAAATACCATGTCCCTTATATTCCCTGCTATAATAAACCAAACTATGATTGATACTAATTATCCGCTTCTCAAAATCAATGTCATCCCACCGGATTCCAATCGCCTCACCTATTCTGCAGCCAGTGCCAAGTAAAAACTTGAATAATGTCACCCAGCTTTCAAACCTTTCATTATTCTCTATGTATCTTATGAAAGCTCTCTGTTGCTCCAAGGTTAGTGCATGTCTCACACCATGATTTCGCCCCGGTAGCTTTTTTACTTGTGCCATTACCCCATCACTCGGATTAGTTCTGATAATATTATCCCTTACTGCTAACTGAAAGGTTGGATGTAACACCGTATGAATAGTCTCTAGCGTATTCACTTGCATTTTCTTATCTTTCAATAAGTATTGATAAAATTGTAGGACATCTGAAAACTTAATCACAGCAATCTTCTTTTTGCCAAACCCATCTTTCACGAAACGATCATACATATATTTATAATTCGTTCTTGTTGTTTCTCTCAATTCTGATTTTGTAGAAATATATCTATCAAAAACAAAATTAACTGTTGCACTGCCTGCAACATAGGTGTCCAGACCGTCTAGCTGATCTTTAACTAACTGTTCTTCACGTTCTCTTAATGTCTTAATATCTTTTGAATAAATGCTGCGTCTTCTGCCTAATGTATCCATATATGTATACACATACTTTCCATCGCATTTACGTTGTGTTTCGCCTTTTCTTAATACCCTCCCTTTTCTATCCTTCCTTGAATATGCCATTTTTCTCCTTTCTCAAGGAAAGAATTTTCACACTTAGCTTCTTTGGGAATCTTCCATTGCATACTGCAAATCAATTCCTTTTTGTAGCACTTCTGTTACGGTCATGTCATGTTTGGACGCATATTCTCTAAGTTTTGTGGCTTCTTCCTCTGTCAGTTTCAATCCAATCAACGTATTTTTCGGATTCGCTGACTTTGGTCTTCCCATTTTAGCCACATCGTACACCTCCATCCATTTCTCCTTTATTATACTTTTGGTTTAACCGTAAGTCAAGTGTATTTTCCTTTTCTCTGAAAATCTTTCCTTATCAAAAATAATTCTTTTACTGCACCCGGAATGTTTCAAGATATTGATCAAAAATATCTAAGTCAACCAATACCATTCTGTCTATCTTCAAGATGGCTCCCGCATCCTTTGCTAATGTCTGAAATTTATTCATTCCCATACTGTACATTTCTGCACCCTCTTTATATCTGACTAACCTTTTCTTTTCCACTTTTTTTGTTGCTCTTTGCATATTCTTTTATTCCTTTTCTCTCTATATTAATATAAAAATTCTGCAGGCGGCTGTCGGGAAACAGCCTCATTGGAATCACACCATCTTTTCAGACCGGGCAGCCATGCCAGCTTATCTGCCAGGTAAAAAACAATTACATAGGGAATATTCATCATAAGCAGACGTTTCTTATCCACCGCAGGCATCTGTCCGGCAATGTCCTGTCCTATTTTTTTCAAAACTGTCATAACTTCTGACTCCGGCTTCTTTTTATGCTTCCTGCTCAATGTTCCTGCCCCCGATTCTTCTGTTTCATCTTTTCCCTCTGCCTGTGCTTTGCCACACGTTCCATTGCCAAATACAGTTTCTTCCGGACAGATACTTTTTTGCTTTTCTTTAACTGCCATCCGGTATATTCCTTAAAAGCGGCAGTTATGGAATCCACTTCTTTCGCCTTAAAAAAGACATAATATTTCGGAGGTTCTGCCGACCTGTCTTTCTTCAGGCAGTAGTCTATATCATATTTTCTGGCATATTTTTCAAAAGACCGGATATTCCCATCTGTAACCTCAATATTAGAAAGCTCCTGATTGTGTGCTTTCAGTTTTTCCATGCTCTGTTTCCCATGATATACGGTTTCTTTTTTCTGCCCCTTTCCAGAAATTTTTTGCCGCTTTTGGGACTGTTCCATCTCCCTGAGCAGCTTCTGCAGCGATGCTTTTAAAATCTGTGCAGAAATTTTCCCTCCCCGTATACACAAAGACACCACCTTTTCATTTACTTCATCCTGCAAGACAATCACCTTCCTTCTCCCTGACTGCTTTCTTCTGTTTTATTTCCAGCAGAATCTTCTGCAGGCAGTACCCGATGCAAGGAGAATATCTTCCATAAGGGCATCCCTCACAGCACCAAGTCTCCTCTTTCTCTTCAAAAGGTTCCTCCGGCAAAAGCCGATAATAGCATTCTTCTTTGGAACATCCATTCTTCCGGCTATTCCAAAAATAACAGTAAGAGCAGTCCTTTGGCTTATCCTCTGCATATTTCTGATTATCCGCTTTCTTCTGCATCCTGTTTTGCTCTCCTGTCCAATTCTTCCAATCTCCTGTCCTCCTCTGCCCCTACACGAATACAGCAATATAGGCTAACTGCTATGACCACTGCAGCTCCGCCGATAATAATTCCAATCATCTCCATACACCTCTTTCGTCCATCAACAAAAAAACAGGGTGTTTCCAAAATGACCAGCACTTCGGAAACACCCAATATTTCTTTTTTATTTTTTCTTTTTTAACAGGAACAGTGAACCCCCTGTTCCGCACAATGCAAGACCAGCAAGAAGCAGCCACAGCCGTATATTGCTATCATCACCTGTTTTCGGTGTGTCTGTCGGCTTTGAAGGTTCCTGCGGTGTCTGCGGCGTTTCCGAAGGTTTCTTTTCATCCTTCATGGATACCTTCTGAATCTCTCCGGTATCTTTTACAGAAAACTCCACATCCTCCGCTATCAGATATCCTTCCGGTGCTGTTTCCTCTCGCAGTATATAATCTCCAATCGGAAGTTTTTCCATATAATGCGGCTTGTCTGTAGAAGTCCAGCTTTCCACCGCATTTCCATCTTTATCAAGCACCGTCATTTTTGCCCCCGGCAATTCTTTCCCCGAAATATCCGTTTTGGAAATCTCAACCTTTGTCACATCGTCTTTCATTTCCACTTTCTGAACTTCTGCAGTATTTTCAACAGTGAACGTAATACTTTCCGCTGTCACATAACCATCTGCCGGAAGTGTTTCTGTCAGAGTATATTCTTTGCCGACTTCCAGTTCTTTGATAATGTGCGGCTCCGTACCGGATGTCCACTCATCTACCACAGTTCCGTCCTGATCGGTTACTTCCAGTTTTGCACCCGGTAACTCTTCTCCTGTGGTAAGGTCAGATTTTGTGATTTCAAAGATAGTTGCCTCATTTTCAAAGGTGTGCTCAAAAGTAACTTCCGGCACATCCGCTCCAGCATACTCGAAAGTAAATTCTTTTACTTCTTCTGTCGTAACAAAACCTGCAGGTGCTTTTACTTCCTTCACATAGAAGCTGCCACCTACCGGAAGATCTGCAGTAAAGAAGATTTTTCCATCCTTGTCAGTCGCTTTCTGCTCCATAATGGTATCTGCTTTTACAAGCACATCACCGTCAGTATTCTTAATATCTTCTTTGGCACAAAGGGCAAATACGCCGCCCTCCAGCACACGGTCAGAATCTTTCTCTTTTTTGGTTACGATCACTTTTGCTTTCTGACGGCTGTTCTGCCATTCAGAATCGAAAGTTACCACCGGAGTATCCTGATCACGATAAGTCAGATCAATGTCTCTCGGCTCTCCGTCCAACACAAAACCATCGGCTGTTTCTTTTTCTACCACATAGTATTTTCCAAGCGGCAGGTCATCGGTTCTTGCAATGCCAAGTTCATCGGTTTTGATGGTTGCTACCAGTTCATCCTTTTTGTAATAATCATCACTTTCTCCGTCAGCGGCTTTAATATCTTCTCTGGCATAAATTTCAAAGGTAACGTCTTTCAAAGAGCCTGTCACATAACCCCAGATGGAATCCATTGCTCCTGCAACCATGTCATTCCAGCTCACTTCACTTAAGAATTCACCTTTTTTGTTGATGATGATACGTCCAATCGGAACGTCATCCTTCATTTCCACTTTCTGAATCTCTGCAGTATCCGTGATTGTAAATTCCACTTCTTCTGCTTTTAAGTAGCCATATGGCGCAAATTCTTCACGCAGGATATAGGTTTCCCCGACATGCAGACGTTTGATGATATGCGGTTCCCCTTTTACGGAAGTCCATTTATCAATTTCATTTCCATCTTTATCAAGAACCGTTAGAGTTGCACCATCCAGTTCCACGCCTGTGGTAAGGTCAGATTTTCTAAACTCAACCGTTGTAGGCTGATTCTTAAAGATTTCTTTCAGGCGGACAACTTCTACATCCTGACCCTGATAAGAAACAGTCACTTCGATAATCTCATCAGAAGAAACAAATCCGTCCGGTGCCTGTAATTCTTTGATATAGTAGCTTCCAAATGGTAAATTCTGTTCAAAAATTGCTGTTCCATCTTCGCCTGTGACGGCTGTACAAAGCTGCTCATCTGCTTTCACAATCACTTTTCCCCCGGCTTTGATGTCTTCTTTTGCATATAAACCAAACTCTGCTCCGGCGATGGTGCTGCCATTTTCCGCATCCTGTTTTTCCACGGAAATTTCCACTTTCTGACGCTCATTGATGAACTCTACGCTTTCCACCACGGCAGGAGTATCCTGATCCACATAGACAAACTGCACATTCTGCTCTGCTTTGTTATGTACAAAACCATCCGGTGCTGTTTTTTCTACAACCCTGTAATTTCCAAGTGGAAGATTTTTGATTGTGGCACTTCCTGTTTCATCTGTTGTAAGCTCTGCCACCAAAGTATCTTTGGCATACTCTAAAATACGGTTTCCGGCATCGTCTTTCTGAAAATCTGCAGTATAAATATCTTCTGCAGCGTAGATTGCAAAGACTGCTCCGGCAAGGTTTTCCATCTCATATTTGAAGTCCTTTCCGTAGTCTTTCAGAACTTCACCTTTTTTCACTACTGTAAGTTCCCCTTTTACCGGATGATTTTCATAAACCACTTCGATAATGGCATCTCCTGAAACCGGTTCAATCTGATACAGAGTATCGCTATCTACTTTAATTTCCGCATAATTCTTGTTGATGGTATATCCATCGGGCGCTGTCACTTCTTCAATACGATAATGACCGATTTTCAAATTCTGCGGAAGGATTAAATATCCATCAGCATCGGTAAAATAGGATTTATGTACAATAGTAGTCGGATAGGTCGTTACCTGTTCTACATATTTCTCATTATCCATATCGTAAATCTTAAATTCTGTTCCAGCAGCCAGCACTGTTTTCTTTGTTTCATCGTCCTGTTTCGTGATTTTCAATTTGGCAGAAAACTCATCATCCAAAAGCACACGCCATACCTGCGGCTCTGTCGGCTTATGCTCTGTGATTCTTACAATAAAATCATCCACTGGTTTATAATTATGCGGTGTCGTTGTCTCTCTTACCACATAAGTTCCATATGGAAGTGGAATGGATACTGCATAGCCTTTTTTATCGGTAAAGATTTCAGTTGCCCCATTTTCTCCAAGTACCACCGGAGTAACGGAATCAAAGTCATAAGTTCCATCTTCTTTCACAGTTAAAGAAGATACCAGATAAGCAGTAAATCCTGCGCCTTCAAGAAGTGCTGCATCGGTATTCCCGTTATTTGCAGCCTTAATAATCTGGAACGGCTGCTTCTTGACCTGCTCTAAGGATGTACAGCTTCGTTCCCCCCCAGCCACTAAATCCCCTTCATAATCACAGACAAGATCATATTCATTTTTATCTGTCAGATAACCTGTCGGCGGTGTAATTTCTTTCACAAAATATTTACCGAGATACAGGTTTTCTGCAACTGCTTCCCCTTTTTCATTGGTTGTCAGTGATGCCACCTTATCCCCGGCTTTATAAATCACACCTGTTGCCCCATCCGGATGTACGATATCTTCACGTGCATACAAACCATATACTGCTTTTTCCAATGTGGCATCGCCCTGCGGTTCTGCTTTGTTTGTTTCTGCATCTTTTTTCTTCAGGAAAATCTTTGCTGTCACACGTTCATTTACAAATGTATGGGAGAAAGAAACGTCAGCTTCGCTGTCATTGGTATATGAAAATTTAAAAGAATATATATCTTCTTTATTTCTCTGATACCCGGACGGAGCCTGTTCTTCTTTTACATAGTAAGAATTTCCAATCGGAAGATCCGCTGTAAATATCGCTGTCCCATCCTCACCTGTGACTGCCTTTTCAATCAGAGAACCTTTCTTCACAACCACAATGCCGTCTGCGTTTACAATATCATTTCCGGCATACAAACCGAAAATACCGCCATCCAAAGGTTTTTCTGTATCCTTATCTTTCTTTACCACGGATACTTTTGCTTTCTGTCTGTCATTGATAAAAGTAGTCTCTGAAAATACCGCTTCTGCATTCTGCCCTGCATAAGATAACGTCACTGTCTTTTCTTCTTTTGCGTTATAAAAGTTTTCTGGTGCCTGCATTTCCTTCACAATATAAGTTCCGAGATGGAGATTTTTTAATACTGCCGCACCGTTATCTCCCGTTACCAGATGCTCTTTTACCAGCTCGCCTTTCTTATATACCTGTGCCCCATAAGCGGTCATTATATCCTCTCCTGCATATACAGAATAAACAGCACCTTTTTGTCGGCGTTTCTCATAGCGGAACACAATGCCTTTCTCGCTTAAATCTGCACCCGTCAATACCTGTCCCTCTTTATATACAGTGAGCTCTCCAAGCTGTTCTTTATCCGGAACAGTTACAGAAGTAGACTGATTTGCTACAAGTTTCACATTATATGCGGATGTATTGATACGATACCCGGTTGGTGCCGTAATCTCTTTTAAATATACCGTATCTTGTGTTTTCACAATTTCCACAGAGGCCGTACCGTTCTTATCTGTCTTTGGCATCTCCTTGATAAGCTGTGTACAGTTTTTATCTTTATAAATGCCGAACACTGCACCGGACAGTTTCGCATCCTCTTTTTCAGAATCTACTTTTACAACCTGAACTTTTGCAAGTTCCAGCCATGTAACCTGAAAAGAAGCCGTAGTTTCTTCCTCTATTCCCTCTCCAAAAACCAGTGCCAGATTTTGCGTATCGGAACCTGTGGTAATTTTATAAGCAGAATAATCCTTTGTTATGCTTCCTTTCATCTTTGCAGACCAGTTTTGTCCCACATCTTCCGTCTGGGTCAACGGCGCTGAAAGAAAAAACGTTGTACCTCCTTTTACTACAACATCTGCCCCTGCATTGCTGATTTTTCCTGTGGATACGTTATGAAACTTTACGCCCTTTGGCAGTTTCATGGTAATGGACTGTCTGCTGTCTGCCTGAAACGTTACTTCTTTTGTTCTCTGGATATTTCCATCTACATAAGCAGTTACTTTGTCATCTGAAAATGCCATAGCCGCATCCGGGATTTCCGGCTGGCTGACCGCATAACTATATAATTCTTTTGCCAATGCGATTCCGGTATCATTCGCCCCATAAAAAGCATCTTCACTTCCCTCTGCATAGGATGCCGCAAGATGTGTCACGACAAATCTTTTTCCGGCTGAAAAATCGGGATATTTCTTATCAAAAAAACAATCCTCTCCGCTTGCATTTGTCCCATAATAACACACTTTGGACAATTCTTTGCCGTCTCCCAGTTTTGTAATTTCATATACTCCGCTGCCCGGTCCCGGCTTTGACGGCTGGATGCAGTATGCGGTTGCCGTCACGCTTCCAAACTTTACGGTAAACGGACAAGTCAGGTAGGAACCCAGACCATAGTCTGCATAATAATACCAGCCGCCGGAACTTACCTCTACCTGTGATGAACGCAGCATTTTAGGATTGTATGCAGTAAAAGTAACCGTTTCTCCTTCCTCCAATGCCAAAAGGTCCACATTCCCTGCAATCATATGGTTTTTAAACTGTTCCATAACATCTAAAAGTTTCAGGCCACTTTCCTCATCATAAGTGTCCTGCCCTTTTAATGCTTCTAATGCCTGATTCAGTTCTGTTTCCGAAAGTTTTTTCTTATGCGAGTCCGTCTCGCCTTCCTCTGCATCCTCTCCCCCGGTCTGATCATTTCCGTCAGAATCCTGTGCATTTTTCTCTTTATGGATTTCCGCTGACGGCTCTCTTACCACAATATTTCTTTGCACATGATAAGACGGATGACCACTGACAGGCTCTACAAAATACACTGCATGATACGTATCTGCTTTATTTCCATCAAATGCCTGTCCATTCTGGTTCTTTGCCTCGTGGTACGTGACCTTTACTTTTTCCGGATGAATCTTCATTCCTGAGAAATCACTTTTCACGTCAAAACCCGTTCCTGCTTCTACTTCATAATCTTCCGCCGTTACAATCTCATCTTCAGCAAGGGCACCCTTTACTTTTTCCATGTCAGGATATTCTGCTTCGTAAGCCGCTGGCTCCGCTTCTGCCGCATAAGTGGTAACTGGCTGCATAATAGAAGAAATGATTGTCAATGCCGAGAGAAATCCCGATACGATTCTCTTTGATTTCCCTTTCATTCGCTAAGTACCTCTCTTTCTTTGTTTTTTGCCATTCTAATACTGTCCTGTTTCAAAAATTTTTCCTAAGTTCCCATATCTCTTTACCTCCTTTTTTACTTGTACTGCCCATAACAGTACATGAATACAGGGAACTTCCCTAAGCGGAACTTCCCTGCATGGTATCTACTGTTATACAGCCCGTAACCGGACTGTTTTTTTATTGAGCGTTTTTCCTGTTCTCATCCTGAACCCGTTCCCTGCTCCGGTTTTCTTTCCGCAGCGTTTTCTCCGAAAGGGTGGGCAGAATGCCCACTCCATGCCGGGTATCTATTCAGGCAGGCTATGAAATTATCAAGGTACATATAAAGGGATTTTTGAAATAAGAAAATACCCTCTCACTAATCGCAGGCTGGAGAGGGTAAAAATTGACCGTTTATAGAAATTTTTTGTTATATGGATTTCAAAGAATTGTCAGTGTGTTTTCTATCGCAACAAACACCAGCATTATTAAAGAGAATTGTTAAAACAACACTAGCGTATTTGATACAAAAAACGGGAGAGAACTGCATAAAAAACAATTCTCTCCCGTAATCATTATTCACATTAATTTTTAATTAGCCCAATCAAGATATGTAGAATCAACCAATATACCTCTACTTTCCTTAAATGTGTCTACCAATGTACATTCTTTAGTATTCAGTCTCTTTTTTACATTCATTATATGAATATAACGTATTAAGATAATTATGGTATTTTATAGAATCAGTTTCTATTTCACCAACATCTATTCCATGAAGAATCGTAATATACATTTCAAGCATGGCACAATTACTATATAGTCTATCCGTATCATTATCATACACAACACAAAGAAAAGGTTCTAATGCATATCTGCTATGAAAATACAAATAGAAACTATGGCTTATTTCATTGTCTTTAACTATATAAATATCTGACACATTTAAATTTTTAATTGGTAAAGTTTCCAACGTGGCACGTGTTATAGCGTCCATCTTTTGTATGGATACTTTTTGATATAAAACAAATTTTTTCATAAGAATTTCAAGAACATCTCTTGTTTTCTTATACGGTTTTACAATGCTGTTATTATATTCTCGTTTTAAGTCATTTATAAACGATTCTGTCTCTGGATTTATTAAAACTTTTTTACACATCAACCCATCCACCTATTTCATTAAATTTAATCCAATAATCTTCGTTGTAAAAATAGCATCGGAGATTATTTGTTGAAATATATACACTTTCTTCAGTGTCAGGAATCACGCAAGTACCTATTGAACGATATCCTTGTGTTGCAGATAATCCATCAATAAGAAAACCTTTACTATAATATTGTGAATCACCTACAATATATAGGTTATCAGCCCTTAACGCTTGAACCGCATTAGAACCTTGCCAACGAATATAAATCGTATATAAGGTAGGAATTCCACCAGTTCTTCCACTCAGGACACATGTTACCGTTGTAAAGCCACTACGAAGTTGCCCTGAATAGTTACCGTTTTCATCCAAAAACAGACGTCCATCAAATGTCGTAGAAGGTCCATCGAGAGACATTATATCAGCATTCGTATTTGTCTCTATGTCGGAAGCAAATACTGTTTCAAAATTTATCGACAACAACAAACAACAAGCCAAAAATATGCTCATTACTTTTCTAATTTTTTCATATCCATCTTTATATGGTTTTTATTAAATCTGAACATTATCGCTACCTCCAATCGTAGAATTATCAGTTGTTATTCTTTACATTAAGCATACGTATATTTATCTTTTTCAAAGAAAATAACCTACTGAACAAATTTTAATGTATCAAAGTCAATCTCTGGTACCGTAACTGCTCTTCCTGCACTTTGGGCAGCACTTAAATAGATATAGTCATTCACGATCCATCCCGGATAACCGATTGAGCTGTCAGACACCTGCCACCAAATATAGTTTTCATTCAAAGAATAATTATCATTTAACAAAACCCAATCTTTTCTGGTTTCATACAATAACCCATTAATTACTCCGGAAGTGCTCGGTGTGCTTCTTAAACGAACACCATTTCCTTTTACATATGCGAGATAGTAATATTCTTTTGACTTCATCAGTGTCTTCACATCTGGATTTTCTTCCCAGATTTTTTCAATCTCATTCTGATCTGTGATAATTTCAAGATCGGCAAATACTTCGTTTTGGTCTAAATACTTTTGAATTCTGGGATTCTCTGAAACAATTTCATTAATGGTTTCTTTGTCAGTCACAACTTCTAAATTTGCAAAGGGCTCTTTAACTTTCTCTGCCGCAAATGCAGTCACAGAACTGGTTACTACAACACAACAACAAATGAATAAACCACATAAACGCTTAATTTTTCTCATATTTCTTCCTCCTAATGTGGTGCATGTGAATATGCAAACTGCCAATCAGAAAGACTCTTTAGAGCAGCGCCACAGCATTTGCACATAATAACTCTTTTGGTATAGACCCAGCATTCAGTAGGACTTACTTTCGCATGACCATAAAGAGTTGTCTTAACCTGATTGCATGGAATATGCGTACAGGAAGCTCTTAAATTTTTATCTGAGACAATGTTTACCTCTTTATCAACATCCAACTGTTCCATAAAAGAATCTGCTATTTCCTCTGATACGCTAACTTCCTCGCCATTTTCATTAAAAAATGAAACTTCAACCTTTTCCGGCTCCTGTTCTGCTGCTGAAACACTAATCGTCGGCACCAAAATCAGTCCACATACTAATAATATGCTCCATATTTTTTTGATTGTTTTCATATTCTTCCTCCGTTTTATTATTTTTTTAACATTTCAACACTACACTGTCCATCTCTCCTTTCCAATATCAATGTAATTCTTTCGACCATTTTTCCGTCATAATTACATACTTCAATATTTAGTGTTGAACTGTCAGTTTCTGGTATTTTAATAACATTCCCGTCCTGATCTCTGAAATTTATACTATTCATTCCATCTGGCATCCAAAAAATCTTATTTCCATTTCTGAAAATATTATCAGCATTCAAGTTTTGTTCATTTTCTATCGTATAATATCTGCTTCCTTCTTCCACACTCATTTCCAGAACATACCCATATCCCAATAGAGTTCTTTGTTTTTCCAAGTTTACTCTCTCATTTAGTCTTAATTGCACCATTTTATCCCCAGTTGCCGCATAAACTACTAAATCAGGAGATTGCAGGTAATAATTTACAGAAAACATTATCATCATAGCTAATGCAACTACTGCTACACGATAATATCCTCTCATAAGAACTTTTTTTCTTCTTTGGGATTCAATTCTCTTTTTGTATGCTATAAAGAGTTTTCTCTCATTCTGCTCTGTCAGCACAATATCATCTGCTAATTTTGATATATTCTCTAATTTTTTTTCCAATTTTATCTGCCCTCACTTTCATATTTTTCTTTTAATCTTTTTCTTGCCCGTTCTAGTTTTTTCTTCACTGCACTCTCTGAAACCTTCAACATATCAGCAATCTCCTTGCAAGAATAGCCTTCTATATAATAAAGAATTAGTACTTCTTTATCCTTTGCATTTAATGTCATCAATGTATCCATAATTCCTGTTTCTTCAGGTTTATGGTAATGTAGTGCAAGAGTTTCGTAATCTACCGTTGGATGCATCCTTCTGAAACGGAGTATGTTTTTACAAATATTAATATTAACTCTTGTCAGCCATGCTCTTTCATGGCTTTCGTCATTAAAGTCCTTTTTTGTATTTAAATATTTCAAAAATGATTCCTGCACTGCATCATAAGCATCCTCTTCGCTACACAGCATAATAATTGATATTTTATACAACAGTTTACAATATTTATTAAAAATCTGATCAGCATTTCTTTTCATCTTTTTTTCTCCTCATATATATCACACATATAATACATAATTGGTGACACCTAAACCAAAAAAGCAAAAAAATATTTAACCACCTGCTACTCACCAAAGATTTTTCCATTCTTCTGCTTGTATTCTATATCATAATTATAGAAGCTAACTTCGGATACATAAACAGCTTTGTAAACTGACAGCTCTTCCCACCAATTTACAAAGCTGTTTTCATTTCATATACGTTGTCTTATACTGATACTATAACTTTAAATTTATATGATTCTAGAACAATTTTCCACTATTTTAATTGAAATAAATACATCCTCCCTCAATTCCAAGTTCTTTCATTATATTTTTAAGTGTCTTCAAAATTCGTTTTTTTCTGTTCTGTATTGTTTTACGGCTACATCCACAAATTTGTGCCGCTTCTTTCACTGTAACCTCTTCAAAAAATAACAGATAAATCAGATATGCCTCCTGTTCCGGTAACTGTTCTAAACTCTCCTTCAATTTTTTCAGGCATTCACTGCGTACTGCCATCTCCTCCGGCTGTCCTTCCTGCGATATAGAAGTTTTTGCAAAACTGCCTTCCTGCACCACATCAAGACTGCAAACACCGTATTTCTGTTTCTGTTCCTGCTGGTATTTTTCCCTTCTCCGGGACTGATACCATTCCAGATAAACCTCCCTGGTTACTTCCACAAGTGTTTCGTTTTCTGTCCGCAAAATATAATTTTTTCGTTCTTTCGGCTTCTTTCCACGCATATCTTCTTTCCTCCCACTATCTTATCTCTTTTCGATTGCAGCCACCTGACCGTACATCTGCATAATATCTCCGCATCCTGTTCATCGCCCTTGACAGGGTTCTGGACACCGCAGACGGAGAAATTCCCAATTCTTTTGACAGTTCATTCTGTGTTTTTTGATGAAAGAAACATCCGTAAAATACCCTTTTCTGCAGTTCCGTCAAAACCTCAAATATTTCATTTACAGACTCTCTGCCAACCAGCATCTCCAATGGAGACTTTTCTTCTGTCTGAAGCATTCCCCATTCTTCCGAAACATCACTGTATGAGATTGTCCAGCCCTGTTCTTTCGATTCCTGATTACGACTCAAACGGTCTTCTCCTTCCAATACCAGACGGATATACCACTCCCTTTGATTAAAAAACTCTTCCGAAATACAGTCCGCCTGTTCCGCATTGTATTGATATTCCCCACAAAAACAAATCGGAAATACCGTAGTGAACCGACTAACCTGATACAACGCATAGCCATTTTGAAATGCCAAGATTTCTGTCTCACAACCCATGCTCTTTTTGGCAATGACCGTTCCATATTCTTTTAATTTTTTTGCAGTTGGAATTTTCATGCCCGGATATGGGACATCTACGATCTGTTTTAATTCCTGTAATGTCAGCATAACTACCACCTCTTCCGGGTGGCAGAAAATAAAAACATCACAGACGAAAAAACAGTAAAAGACAGCTCCCGGCACACCCGTTTTTTTTTAACGGGAGCCTGAAACTCCTTTTACTGCCACATAAATTTCTTATGCTTTATTTTGTTCTGATAATTCCGGCTGTGAAGCAGCCACTTCATTATCCCTGCTATCTTCCTTTTTCTCCGAAAAAACAGAGAAATCGCCCATTGCATCATATGGGCATCTTTGTCTGTATGCAAGGCACTCTTCCCTTGTCATATCCTGCCTCCTTTCTGTCCGCATCTGTTCTCTTTCCTGACTTAAAGTTTAACAACATTGGCTTTCCATTACCTCATCAGATATGGGGATATTTCTAAATATTCCCACCATATCTGTTGAATTTCTACAATTCCGTACCAAATCCCTCAATCAACACTTCCATTGTCTTTTCCAAAATTTTCTGTTCTTTCCGTTTCAGTTTTTTCGCACGACAAATCAAATCATACAGACGATGGTTTTCTTCTTCCTTACATTCCCCCAATAGTGTTCCTGCATCGGTTTTCAGAATCACCGCCAGCTTCCTGAATATCTCAATAGACATTGCTGTCTGTCCTCCCTCAATCCTGCTGATCGTGTTGGGGCTGATACCTGTTTTTTCTGCTAATACTTCCTGTGATAAGTGAATTTCCTGCCGCCTTTTGCGAATACGGTTTCCTAAGTCAATCAAATCCTGCGATTCCGCACGATTACCCAACACACATCCTCCTTTACTTTGCGACACCGTGTCGCAAGGTTTTTCTTAAAAAGGGCAAAAAAGCAGCCAATATTTTTTACGCATTGGCTGCTTTTCACACTCTATATTCTATTTTTTATACTTTGTTTTTTCTCTTTGAAATCATGTTCTAAATGCTTTTCTCACTATCCACAAACCACCATATCCAATACTCTTTAACAGATATGTTCCCACCATAAGCAAACGCCATGTCAAAACCACGCTGCCTATCATTCCTCCTATCAGCAGATTAAAAGCAAACATTCCAACAGTACCGCCTATATCAAACCCTTTTGGAATCATCCAGAAATACATTTTTTGTATGCCAAAGGGAATCCCTGAAACTATCCACAATTTCCGGTAATCACACACACCGTTTTCCACACAAAACAGATAAACAATAAACATTACCACAGCTATCCCTAAAAGCGGAACTGCCACATTCTCCAAAAATTCTTTTCTTCTCATCCGTTTTATCCTCCTCCATACATATCGTGATTCACTTCTGCTCTGTAATAATTTTCTATGGTCATGGTTGAATTGTAGAGTGTTGTCAGAAGATACGCCCGGATATTTCCTACCTTGCTGGTATTCTTCTCAAGGCAGCCAACGACATATTCAATATGCCCATGTTCCACCTTCATAAAGCGGTTCTTCACAATCACCACAG
>OKVF01001557.1_pt1 | contig 16516 bp, 20 predicted proteins | sample 1604831 | NCBI WGS metagenome assembly OKVF01 (sample SAMN01760980, study PRJEB22395) | human gut metagenome
GTCGTCTGAGTGAAATGAATGAATTTCTGGAGGATGCAGCAGCTTTTTTCGCTGCCGGCCGTCAGAGATCGGGAAAAAACAAAGATTGATGTATATTGCGATCCGGACAGATGATGGCAGAAACATCGGAAAGATCAGTTTTTACTGCAACACGCTGTAAGTCAGCAGACAGGCGTTTTACGATTATCTTGAGCGTAAGGGCAAACCATGGAAATATCAGCCGCTTGCTGACGCCATGTTGAAAATTCATGATGAGGACGCAGAAAACGCAAATTACGGAAGAGTACGTATGTATCAGGCACTTCAGTATCAAAAAGAAATCGGCGAGCTTGGGGAGGTCACCATTCCCAGTGAGGGAACAGTTCGCAAAATTATGGAGCAGATAAACCTGATTCATAAACCCAAACGAAAGCCCAACGGAATCACCAAAGCAGACCGGGAAGCCCGTAAATCAGACGACCTTCTGAAACGTGATTTTACAGCAGATGCACCTTTGAAAAAATGCATTACAGATATTACTGAAATCAAGGCAAAAGACGGGAAACTGGGCCGAAAACAGTACTTTTTCTACGATTGCAAGTTTTATCAGTAAGAATAGTTCTGTAAATCCGAACTGCGAATTGCTTATTATTGATGAGTGTAGTGCTGTCAGCAATAGTGATATGGTTGAAATTCTCAAAAAATCAGAATTCAATCTTATACTGCTTGTTGGTGATACTTATCAAATTAGCTCTATTAGATTTGGTAACTGGTTTACTGCTATCCGCAGCTTTATTCCTGCAAAATCTGTACATGAGCTAACAACGCTGTATAGAACGGAAAATCAGGAACTTCTCAATTTGTGGGATAAGGTTCGAAGAATAGATGATGATACGCAAGAATTGATCGATATGCAAAGCTGTTCATTGAAGATTGATGAAACTCTGCTATCCGGAATAGGAAAGAATGAAGTTATTCTTTGTTTAAACTATGATGGTTTATACGGGATTAATAACATTAAGGAAACACTGAACAAAAGCACAGTTGAAAAAGCAAATCGATGATTACGACTAAAACGACCCACCGAAAAAAAGTCTGTAAAAACGCAGTCAACTATGGTAAAATATAAATAACACAGGAGGCTGATTTTTTATGGCAAGAAGAAAAAGAGAACCAATGAGCGAGGGGAAGAAGAATATCATCGCAGAGCTGATCGAGGAGTATGATATCAGGACAGCAAAAGATATTGAGGATGCTCTCAGGGATCTGATGGGCGGCACGATACAGGAAATGCTTGAGGCAGAGCTGGATGAACACTTAGGGTACAGTTCATATGAACGCTCGGACAACTCCAATTACCATAATGGTAGGAAAACCAAGAAGATACGTGGAAATTTGGGCGAAACAGAGATCGAAGTACCACAGGATCGAGACGGAACATTTGAGCCAAAGGTGGTAAAAAAGCGTCAAAAGGACATCTCCGGCATTGAACAGAAGATCATTTCGCTGTACGCAAAGGGCATGACAACACGCCAGATAAGCGATACCATCGAAGATATTTACGGATTTGAGGTCAGCGATGGTATGGTATCCGACATCACAGACAGACTTCTTCCGCAGATAGAAGATTGGCAGAATCGTCCGCTTGATGAAGTGTATCCGATTGTTTTCATCGATGCAGTACACTTTTCAGTGCGTGATAACGGGCAGATCAGGAAGCTGGCTGCATATGTGATTCTCGCAGTAAATTTGACAGGTCACAAGGAAGTTTTATCCATACATATTGGAGAAAACGAAAGTGCAAAATATTGGCTTGGAGTCCTGAATGAGCTGAAAAATCGCGGCGTAAAGGACGTCCTCGTGATATGTGCCGATGGCCTTTCGGGTATGAAAGAAGCGCCGTATCAGCGGCATTTCCGCAGACAGAATTACAGCGTTGTATCGTTCATCAGGTGCGAAATATGCTGAAATACGTTGGCGAAAAAAGCAAGAAAGAATTTGCTAATGATCTGAAAACAATTTACCAGGCGCCGTCTGAGGACGCTGCGCTTGAACAGCTTGAGCGTGTGACGGAGAAGTGGGAGAAAGATTATCCAAACGCCATGAAGAGCTGGTACAAAAACTGGGATGTGATCTCACCGATCTTCAAGTTTTCCGCTGATGTGAGAAAGGTCATTTACACCACCAATGCGATCGAAAGCCTTAACAGCGGCTATCGTCGTCTGAACAAACAGAGAAGCGTGTTTCCCAGCGATACGGCGCTGTTAAAGGCACTGTATCTTGCAACTCATGAAATAGCGAAAAAATGGACTATGCCGCTGAGAAACTGGGGCATAGTTCTTGGCGAGCTGGAGATCATGTATCTCGACAGGCTAAGCTGAGCCGGCACAGTCAGTCTGCTTCCATTCCGCTACGCTCCATTCCAGCAGACTGACTGTTGAAGAACCTTGACAAATTACGGTATTTATTGTATACTGTAAAAAAATGAGCGGCTGTTTTTCAAGCCGCTCCACAATATCGTTTTTTATCACTGTTGTTGAATTCACAGAGATTTTTTCACAGGGCCGATAAAACTTTTTCATTTCCATGCTCGCTGGATGATTTGGGTGAGGGTTTTTCTTTTTGGGATGAAAGCATGATATATGAGGAGAAAACCGAACTTAGAAGCTGAGGATTGTTATATGACGGTAAATTGCTGGATACGGTCACAATGCATTGTGCAGCAGACGATAATGATTATAGTGATAATGATATTATTTGTATAAGCTTTACTGCGAGTGCTTTTAAAAGGCAGGATACGATTGATAATATTTCAATAGGCGGAATAACCTTTGAGAGTACAGAAGCAGAAATAAATCAAATGTTTGGTGAACCGACAGACAATCATGAAGATTCAAGTCACTTTAGCTCATATTTATATTTAATTGATAAAAAGTGGCTGACTCTTTCTTTTAATTATGGGCATCTAAATATTATAGATCTTAATTTTGGAGGAAAATAAAACGTCGATTAATATTGATACAAGTTTTGAGATTATATTAAAACTAGACAATGATATGACAAAAGTAGAAGAAACAATGATAAAACTATCTGACGAAGAAACATATACCGTAGATGGTTTTTGTGAAATATAAAAAAATAATTTTTATTCGTCGCTTGATGAGAAAGGAAATGTCATGAAATTGCAAAAACAGATTACAAACGAAGAATTGCTTGAACTTACAAGAAAAGCATTTGAGAATGATGAGGTTGCTGAATTTCTTTGCGGAGAAAAAGGATATTCAGTTATGGGAAACAGGGATATACCTATTAATATTCCTACAGATTTCGGACGCATTGTAGAAAAAGGAATATATGAGTTATATTTGACTACAAATGATGAAGTAATTATCAAGAAATTCCGTAAAGCAATTATGACACTAAATAGTACACCTATTCAAGTTTGGTGTGCATATATGGCTTGTTGGAATCAAATTTTCAATGAACATTCTAAATATCCAGCACCGTTTAAAATGATTGATGATACCCTTTTAAAGACATTAAAAAGTACCTTGATAAACAATGAATCATCTCTACGTAATTGTAAAGAGTGGATGGGGATTAACAAAAAAAATGGATTATGGGATTACATAATTCGTATAGATAATGTCTTAAAAAAAGATTATGGGGTGAGTGTATTATGAGTGAAGTGAATAATGATTTTTTAGAATATGGAGCTTCTTTTTTAGTTACAAAGAGAGATTATGATTTGTATTATAGTGATCCAGATAGTTTACTTGGTGCGGGAGGGCAACGCTTTATTGCACCAAGCAATCAAATGGATCAATTGCTTATTGTAGCTAATGGTGATATTGGCATTATAGAAGAAGGACTAGGTATAGAGACCGATAAATGGGCAGGTCAAGAATTAGTTAGAATTGACATAGATAAATCCATTGTAAATGATTTATATGAAAGTGGAAATCTTAAGCTTCCAACAGGAACGTACAATCCCATTTGTGCCATTAAATGACATACTCCCACCGCTCTTGCGAAAGTGGTTTTTCCGCCGTTGTTTGCTCCCGTCACCATATAAAACCGTGCGTAATCTGACATATCAATATCGTTTGCAACAATTTTTTCGGTCAGAATTTCCTGCGGATTTTGCGTAACAAGCTGCCTGTAGAAGTTGAGGTCAAAGACGTTTTTCAGCCTTGTAACACGCTTCTCAGAGGGGAGAAATTTCGGTCGGCACATTTTCATTCCCCTTGCCCTAACACTTGATATAAACTGTGCCGCTCCGCCATAGAAGTCAAGCTGTGATTCCAGCTCCGAAAGGTCTGAAAAAACCGAGGAACGATAGCTTTTAAGTGCTGCGGCAATCCGCAGGGCGAACTCCTTTGTGTATTTGCTCAGTTCACGGAAAAGGGCAGTGTCTATATCAATGGGAGTGTGCCTTGTTGCCGAGTTGAAATGCTCCTCGCCAATAAACTGCTCTCTGCCTGCAAAACTTTTGAACACAAGCTTTTCAAGAATATTTCCCTTGGGATAAATTTTGTCATATCCGATTTCAAGCAGTCCTGCACTGTCGGGATTCATAGCCGAATCAAAATTAACACCGATTTTTACGCTCCGTATGGTTTTTGAAAAGGTATCTTTCAGCTGTGAAATGCTGTATGCTATTTCGAAAATGTTCTCGCTTTTTGGCAGTTTTTCAAAAAACTGTGCAAGCCTTTTTACCGCTACCGACTTAATTGCGTGATTATACTTTGCAAAGAACCTGTTGATGTTTTCAATGCAGCCGAGAAATTCTTCAAGGCTGTCCATATGGGTCTTAATCTGCATAAACGAGTTGACACAATCAACATCTGAAAAGTCAATTCTGTTTCCTGCGAGTTCATTTATCAGCTGTCGAAATCTGCCGTTAAGTTCGGGGACATTCATAAAGTCCTCAAGACAATCCAGCCTGTAATCAAGGGTTTCAATGTCATCTGTAAACTCTTTCATTTTAGATGTTGCGACAGCAAAATTCATAGGTGCAATAAGTTTTGCTATGTTATCCGTTTCAAGATTGACCATAAAATCCTGCGGATAATTTTCATATTTTTTCTGCCGCTTTTTTGCATACTCCTCAGCCTCCGCCGACGGATAGAACAGATCTACATAATCGGTAATTTTCATTGTTTTCACTCCACAATTTATTTTGCTGTAACAATATTCCCGTCACTAATCTCAATAACCCTGCCGCATTGCTCCGCAATCTTCGGGTCGTGGGTAACTATAACAACCGTCCTGCCCTGTTTGTTCAGGGACTTGAAAAGCTCCATAATCTCAGCGGAAGTCTTTGTGTCCAGTGCTCCCGTCGGTTCGTCCGCCAAAATCATTGACGGTTCATTGACTATCGCTCTGGCAATTGCCACACGCTGCTTCTGTCCGCCCGAAAGTTTGCTGCATAGCTTTTTGGCAAGCTCCTCAATGCCTACCGATTTCAGTGCCGCAAGGGCTTTTTCTTTCTTGTCACTGACTTTCTTTTTGGAAAAATTCAGCGGTATCATCACGTTTTCCAGTGCCGTGAAATCCTCAACCAGTGCAAAATCCTGCATAACCATCCCGATTTTCTCGTTTCTGATTTTTGCATACTGACTTTCGGAAAGGTCTTTCACAAGCACATCATCAATGTAGTATTCGCCCTCCTGATAGTTGTCAATGCAGGCTAAAATATGCAGAAGCGTTGATTTTCCTGCACCCGATTTTCCGATAATCGCAATAAGCTCACCGTCCCGAATTTCTGCCGAAACACCGTGGAGAGCCTTGAATTCGTTGGCTTTCTTTGAATTATATATTTTTACTATGTTATTAAGTTTTACCATTACTATTCCTCCGATAATATTATTGCTTTTTTCAAAGCCTTTGGTGTGAGGATAATGCAGGGAATGATACAGGATACCAAGATATATACAGCACACACAATCAGGCAAATGGTGATCTGTTTCCAGCCCAATGTAATTACTGTTTTGCTGAACAATCCTGCCTTGTAGAAAATCAACGATCCTGCTATTGAAATTATCAAAGACACAATGCAAATCAGCCCATTGTAAATTACATTGATTGTAAGCAACTGTTTTCTTTTTGCACCACCCAAATACAGTATGGCTTCGTTTCTTATATTATTTTTGCAGTTAATCGCATTAACGCTCACTGACGCAATCAGTACAAGCAGGTATATTGCACACATTATTGGCATCAATGTGTACAACTCTCTATAAACAATGGTCTGACTGTTGTTGTTCAACTGAGAAAACTGTATCGCAAATGATAATACAGAAAGATTCTCGTTGATATATTTTCTGTTGTAAAGCTTTTCATCATCGGAAATATTCCGGTTGTACTTTATAAAAAGGGAGTCTGACATTACTGAATCCAAATCGGTTTTATTCCACTCCTTATCTGTAAAAAACAATACAGGTTCATTATATACAATGCTGTCCGCTGAATACCCAAGAGATTCGAGTTTCAAAGCAATCTCCTCGTTTGTAAAGCCTTTGTTTTTAAGCTGGTCATTCAGACAGTTGAAATGTGTAGAAAGCATTAACTGATAGGATGGTTCATTTGATTCATATTCCGAGTTTGCTCCAAGGTATTTTTCATTATCACCAATTACACCGATTATTCTGACCTTCAACGTTCCATTTTCAGTTTCAAATTCAGCAATATCATTAACATTATAGCCTTGATAATTTCGGGTAATTACAGCCTGCGGTATATCATCGGATTGCTTGGAATCAGTTATCCACGAACCTTTTTCTATTGTCGGGCGAAAAAGATTTGCAGAATAATCATCATATACAAGTGCATATGCGGTCTTAACCTCGTTAGTTTGTGTATCAACGCCTGTTTGCAGGGACGCAAAGTTTACAGACGAGATAAAATCAACATCTTTCAGCTGAGTTTTGATTTCATCTGTGTTTTCCAAAAGTCCGCCATTTTCATTATCTTTCAAAAAATATCCACCACAATACAATCCCTCGCCATTAAGCAGCGGTTTGACAGCCTCATATGAGGAAGCCTTTTCGTCTATTATCGATGTCATAATTATTCCGATAACAAAAACAGCAATCAGCTGGAGGCTTATTAAAACATTGATAAACGAGTGCTTTTTCAGGAATATACCGATAACCCTGCCGTATAACTTAATTCTCATTTCAATCCCTCCTTAATTTTTTTGCCGAGATTATGATGAAGCAAAAACAGATTAAGAAGATACGATATTGCAGAGTAAATCAAAATTATTTCTGCGTAAACATATGGATTATATGCAGCTTTCATAAGCGGAAATTTAGCTGAAAGTACAGTAAGAATAAATTTATCATAGCACAAAGCTGAAATAATGCTTACAGGAAGCATAATAAGAATAATCTCATTTGCGGTTGATATGCTCAGATTTGAGGTTAACCCTCCGCAGATACGCATAATGGTCAGTTGTCTTGTTCTGCTGATAATGATGTAATTATACAGAATGGAAATGTTCAATGCCGAAAGAATGGCAATGATTACCGAAATCAGTACAACTGTTATGTAGTAGGAAGTGTTTGATGCCAAGTCGAATGCCGGTTCATAAAGAGTGATTTTATCTTTGAAAAATTCGCTGATATATGCGGTAAAATCATCATATTCAGATTTAGTGATTTTATTGTTGAGTGCAAGATAAACCCCGTCGTTCATAATTGTATCGTCGGGGACTGAGCTGAACGGAACATAGATACTGTAAAAAAAATAGCTGCTGTTAGCAGGGTTTATTGTGCCGATAACATCATAGCTCTGACCGAATGCTGTAACCGAATTTGTATATTCGGGTGCTGAAGTCGGCTGATTTACATTTCCGCTGCCCATTACAACAGCCTTTTTTTCTCCGTTTGAATATTGCTCCTGCGTGAAAAAACTGCCGTCCTTAATTACAAGGTCATCAATCATTGGCTGAAATACTTTATCGGAATATTCAAATTTTCCTTCAGAATACTGAAGATAGAATGCGACAGGTATTTCCTCATCAATTCCGCTTACCTGCGTGGACGAAAAACAGGTAATATATGAAACATCACCCATAAGCTTATTCGGCATATTCTTCACAAACTCACAAAAATTTTTTTTTGTAATAATGTCATTTATGGAAAAACCGACAGCATAGCTGTCAATTTCGCCGTCCTCAATATTTTTGCTGTACTGATAGTACAATCCAACACCGAAAAACAAAACCCCGAATGAAACAAACATAGAAATCACAAGTAGAACCAGCATACCGATATGATTTTTCATCATATTTCTAAGATTTTTCAGCGTGTACATTCTTTCCTCCTTCAAACCCATTAATGCATTGCCTTTGTAAAATGTTCAATTGATTTTTATTAAAATTTCTTTAATGCATATTTAATTCGGAGCAAAGCCCGATGTAAGCGTAGCTTTTCATCGGCTGCGACGAAGCAAGCTTGCCGCAGGAGCTTTAGCTCCTCAGGGTTATATATTAGTAATCAGACTGAATATCCTTAAAAACTCTATTATCTTTCATGACTAGAGTTCTGGCAGAATACTTATAACTAGTATTACGGTTATGGGTTGTTGTTGCTTTCAAAAGCTGACCTTTGGACAGCGTACCATTTTTCCATCCAGAAGGAGTATAAGAACCGATTTTTGCTGCAGAAGTCTTGTAATAAAGGGTTGACTGTACAGAGTAATTTGTTTTTGTAGTTGAAAGATTCGTTACCGTTCCCACTGAATCTGTCTCGCTTGGAGTATAAGACGTATATGCAAGTATAATTCGATAACTATCCTCATATGATGCTTGATACGCACTAGCACCTATAGCACTCATAGAAGCCATTATCATAACAGCAGCACCCATAGCCGCAATTTTCTTCTTAAGTTTCATATTGAAAACCTCCTTGAAATTTTTTATTGCTTTCATCATAAGACAAACGCAATACTCCCGACCTAAAGTCTGTATTCTAAAAAAGCCATCTTTAAGCAAAGTAAAAGACAATTTCTATACTTGCTATGACAAGTATTACAGTACTTTGAAAACCTTTGAATCAATCTTCTTCCTGCACAAAATGATTAATTCAGCTCAAAACTATACTACTGTAGATCGTAATAGTCTCATATGCAAATCTTTTGAATTGTGTTTTTTGATGCTTATCTCTTGTAGATGTTCTTTGGCTCTTTAGTCTGATATCCACCGTATGCCGAAGCTGCTCCACAAGCCAAAATTGCTGTATGTTTTGCAATCTTCTGAATCATTTCAGCTAGTAGTTTTTTTAAACTTTTCACATTAATCACTTCCTCTCTCTTTAATCTTTGCTGCAATCATGAGCAAGGCAATTAAAAAAGTTGTTAATATAATCATTGTACCTAGATAACTTCTCGAAAGAAACAATCCGGTACAATTAATTATTAAAGTTATAACTATCCCTATTATTTTAAGCTTTATTCTTTTCGAATCATCAATTGGTTTATTCTTATTCTCTATAGGACCCAAGATAGAAACTATCAGTTCAGTAACACAGATTAAAACAATAATAATCAATAGGGAGAATTTATTAGAAAATATACTATTGGCTAAAGCGGTTAATATGAATGTAGTACACATCAATAGATTGCACCTAAAGTATGTGTCGGCATGATAGCCTCCGGTGAATGATCTGATAAGTATAAATAGTGAAAGAAAAACAATACTTTCGATTATATGATGAATAAGGATACCTGCTATTACAACAAGAACTATGTTAAGTAACGATGAAATACTTATTTCTATTCCATATCTATAAAAGTCTTGTACATCTGATTCATCACTGATTACATCTTGTTCCGTAATAAAATTAACAATCTGAGATACCAAGTAATTCATAATTTTCACCTTGCTTTTTTTGAATTTTACAATATAAAATATCTTTCGTCAAGCGTTTTGGCATATTGTGCAGTTTTCAGGCACAAAAAAATAACTCGGCATAAGCCGAGCTATCATATGAGTTAAGTTTCTAAGATTATAGAGCAGCAGAAAGCATTGTCAATTTCATAGTAATCATATCTTCCACTGTATTTATTTACTATGTCCCTAATAATAGAAGTGCCAAGTCCATGGTTTATGATATCTTTCTTTGTGGTTTTTAATTTTGGATTTTCGCTAATAACAGACTTATCTAGAGAATTTTTCACTATAAATGTATAAATGTTGTTTTCTTTACTGATTTCCAAATAGATAAACTTGTTTAAATCTGGCGGCATAGCTTCACAGGCTGTGATCGCATTTTCCAAAGTATTGCTCAATAAGTCACATAGATCAAGCTCATTGATACCTACAAAGTCATTTACCGTAATACATGACACCTTTATTCCTAAAGTTGATGCAGTAGACAATTTAGAGTTGATTATTGCATTTGCAACTGGATTATTGGTTTGAACAAATGTCATTGTAGCTTTAACAATGCCGTTGGATTGTTCAATAAATTCCAAAGCATCTTCGGTTTTGCCACTTGTGAGCAATTCATAAACGGTGGTAAGTTGATCCTTTATATCGTGCCTTATTTTTCTGATCAGCTCGTATTGAGTCTCCGCATTATTAACATACTGTTCCATATACTGTTCTTTTACGGATAGTACCTTCATATTCTTTATCTGAGCATTCTTGAAGAAGAGTGAATAAATAACGTAAAACATTAGGAAATTCAGTATAATGATAACCAGGTATGATAAATTGATGTATATTCTTTGCGTATCATCCGCATTGAGTGAAAGTACATGGAGAAGTGATACTAGAATAAAGGAAGATATTAATACTGTGATAATCGGAGACCAATCTGATATTGTATAACTGTCAGAGAATTTGAACAGCTTGATTATAATTTTCAAGGAGATCCAAAGAGAAATCTGGATTACAATCAAAGTCATGAATCTTACGCTATTATCATTTGTAATCAAGTCCTTGACGCTTATTCTATTTAGAGATGATAATAAATTAAGTTCAACAGAAGTGATAAGCAGCAGAATAATATTGGGAATGATCGTTGATAGTAGTTTTTTAATAATACTGTCGTTAAAGGCAATAATGGCATATACCAACAATATAACTAAATATAAAGTACTTGTAAATCCCTCATATAAAGTGATGTGATTTAACAGGGTTATGGTTGTTCCAAATATGATACTAAAAATCGAAAGAAATGTTTTTGCCTGTTTGAGAGATTTAGGATTTAGAAATCTATACACAAACCATGTCATAATAAAGCCCTGATAATAATTAATCACAAGCTCAAAGCATTTCCATAGCAAGTTCTTCATTTTGTCTTCCTCAAATACTGTGTTAATTTCTCATCAACAGTTTGTTTGTAGTTTTTACTCATATTTAATCTAAAGCCTTGCTTAAAAATTATCTCGTCTTTATTTCTATCTATATTAAAAATGTGACGAAGATTAACCAGAAAGCTTTTATGTATCCGGACAAAATCATATTTTGAATAACAGGTTTCCAGTTCACCGATATTGCCCCGAATTTTTATCGGCTCATTATGCTCAGAATGATAGATAACGTAGTGCTTGCTGCTTGCAATATAATAAATATTCTTTAGTTGCAGTGAAATTCTTCCGACTTCTTTATTTTCCAGAACAATAGTCGTGTTTTGTTTCATTTCATTGTAAAGCTGATTAACAACACTGTGCAGTTTATCTGTGAAAAAAGAATCATTGCTTTTGGTAATAAAATTAAGTGGTCGGAAATACAGACTATCGTATACAAGCTCGGGATGACTGGTAACAAAAATTATGTAGCAGTCGTTTGAACCGGAAATCTTAGCCGCTAATTGAAATCCGTCGAGCTCCGGCATATCAATATCGAGAAAAATCACATCAAATGGCTTTATTAAGTGGTGCTGGAACATTAATTCGCTTGAAACATAGGTCTCTAACTCAATATCTTCATTATTCTGCCTTGTAAATTCAGATTTTACAGCTTGTGACATTTTATTAACAAATACGTTATTATCATCACATATTGCCACTCTGAGCATATGTATTTCCTCCTTAAAATGTAGTATAAATCACAACAATTGTATTTGTGATATAATTTTACGACAAAATTCGCTGATTTTTTATAAATAATACAGATTTATGACTTCGGACTATATTTATACTATAATAAAAGTGTTGGAACCGGAAAGAGAGGCGGAGCATATATGGCGGAGCATATATTATGAAAAAGCAAGTAAAAAGTTCAAATGTTTTTGGCGAAAAGCAAAAACGCATTATAGCTAAAACATTGATCAATCTGCGAGAACTCAATTTCTTAACACAAACAGATATAGCAAAGCAGCTTCATCTGTCTTCCAGCACTATTTCTCACTATGAAAAAGGTTTAACTGTCCCACCTACTGAAGTTGTGTATCGACTTGCCGAGTTTTATAACGTTACTACAGATTATATTCTTGGAAAAAGTGCAAGTAAGACAAATCTTAATGAAACTTATGCTATAAAGCTAACAAATAAAATGACGATAGGTGATGCCGTAGAAATAATAACAAAGATGAACGATACAGAACGCGAGCATTTGGCATATTTCATAGAAATGATAGGAAAATCAAAAGATTAATTCAATATCAGAACTCTGAATTAGTATCAGGGTTCTTTTTATTTTACCATAATAAAACAATAAGGTCAAGCATATTATGCCTGTTTTCAGAACTTTGCATTTTGTGCTAAATATCTTCACCTTGTGCCAAATTCGTTGACATTTATACATAAAAGTATATAATATACATAAATTAATGGATTGTCTATTTACGAGGAGAGAATGCAATGGCTTTTAGAGTATTGAGAGCGGTTGATTAAACTGATACAAATCAATACATATATTATATCATAATACGACAATGGAAAAGTATATAGTATTCTTTGTTCAGATAAAATATGGTTCTCTAATATTGTTTTCTAAGCAGGTTTTGATAAATGACGTTTTTGAACATAAAAAAACACAGTGAATTAGAGTCAATGATTTAATAGGGAACACTTAGTATCGGAATAAAATTTTTTAAATGGAGATGTTATTATGACATATGAAGAAGTAATTGAAAAAATCAGATCAACCACTAAAGTGTCTGTTGTATCCGTAAAAGATATTCAGCACGGAAAAAGTATAACGTTGTCAAACGGAAGTATTATAAACTGTTTTAATACAGGCAAACATAATGTTCAAGGAAGAAACACTGATGAAACTAAAGCTATTCTTGGTGAAACTGCTAAGCTTGGAAACAGAAAAATATTTGTTGTTTACGGTCATGATGATATTGCACGTACACAGCTTGAAGCATTGCTTCGCCGCTGGGATCTTGAGCCGATTATTCTTGATCAGCAGGCTTCAGGGGGACAAACCATAATCGAAAAGCTTGAAGAATACAGTCAAGAGGTTGGATATGCAATAGTTTTGGCAACTCCTGATGACGAAGGAAAATCCAAAAGCGAAGATAGTTACAAATCCCGTGTAAGGCAAAATGTAGTTCTTGAACTTGGAATGTTCCTTGCAAAATTGGGTAGAGAAAAGGTTGCAATTCTGCTTAAAGAAGATATAGAATTTGAAAAGCCTTCTGATATTCATGGTTTAATATATATTCCATTTGACAAGAAGGTGGATGAAGTTGCAATAAATCTCATAAGAGAACTTTCAAAGCAGGGCTATAATATTGACCCATTAAGGATTTGATTGACAAAGATGATTCGAAGAATGCTGACAATAATAAAAATCAACCTAAAATACATACTATCGAAATTCACAATAATCGCATCATCAGTTTTTGGATTGGCTTCAATCGTTCAACTATTTTTTGATTGGAATACAATCGGAATAGAAGACGATGATGTTAAGTGTAAGATAAAGGCTTTTACAGTGCTTTTGTTTATTTGTTTCCTTACAGCACTTGTCTGGGGACTGCATTCATCAAAAGAGGTAACAATACTATCTGAGGATGATGTTGAAATTATTGTAAGATATGATGATCTTATGAAGATAGCATTTCCCAAAAAACCTCAGACTGAAAGAATAGTCGTCATAGCAGTTAATTGTTGTTATGATACTGTTGTAAATGATGACATTATTCACGAAGGCTCTGTGCATGGTCAGTTTCTAAAAAGATTTGCTTATTCGGACGAAAAACGACAAGCTCTTGATGCTGAAATAGAAAGTTCCCTTAAAGCATTTGGCTATGAATATGAGGATATCTCTCTTAACGAAAAAAGAGAAGGAAAGCGAAAAAGATATCCTATGGGTTCAGTATCCCGAATAAAAGGCGAGAATGGAGTTACTTTTTTCTTGCTTGCTCTTACAGAATTTGATGTTGACTGTGTTGCTCATTGTGATAAGCATCAATACTTTGATTGTATTCTAAAATTGTTTGAGTATTATGACAAACATGGTCAAGGGAAGGAACTCTATCTATACCCTATGGGAACAGCCATGTCACGAACAGGGTTATCGAAAAAAGAAGCATTGGAGAGTATTGTTCTTTTAACCCAAATATCTAAAAACTATTTAAAATGCAAGACAACAATAATCGTTGATAAGAAGTGTAAAAACGAAATATCGATTACGGATTTATAACATGAACGTATGTCAGTGGGGGTTAAATTTCCCTATGATATTCTAAGTGGTTATCGCCTCCCTTGTTCATAGTTGTACGGTCGGTTGCCCCTTATTTAAAGGAGAAATCAGAATGGCTTATAGAAATGGTACATATATTGCATTTGACGGTCAGGGAAAGACTGATCCGACACAAAGTGATTTAAAATATCTTGGACTTCTCAGAAGTTGGGATAAGAATTCAAACTTTGATTTTCATTTTATTGATAGTCATAAGAAGACAGCAGCTGTTTTGGATTCAAGCTTGAGAAAAACGCTTGAAAATCGGCTGATGGAGAGAATGCGCAATTCAAAAAACATGCTTCTGGTACTTTCTGGTGAAACTAACTATAATAGAGGATTGCTTAATTTTGAAATAGAGAAAGCAGTTGACTTATATGAACTTCCTCTAATAATAGCATACACGGATTGTTCTCATGTTATTAATTATGATGACTACAGCATCAGATGGCCCAAAGTACTTGTAGATAGAGTCAATGATGGATCTGCAAACGCAATACACATTCCCTTTAAAAAGAAAGCTATAATTGAAGCACTAAACAGATTCTCAGTGAATAGCACAGGAAGTGATATTTTGAGGGGTCCGGATAATGTGTTTTCAAAAGAAGCATATGCACAGTGGGGATATTATTTCTCATAAATATATGATGATATAAAATGGAGGGAGCGTTATGATACAGCATTATTTGCTTATACGTCGTGAAGTATAAGCAAATAAAAACTTCAGGAAATACTTGAAAATGAGGAGCTTCAGGGAAATGAAAAAGCCTTATTAACCTCTCTGTTGGATGCTGTTTTCTATTACTATGTTAAGTATCATAACCACGTTGACAATAGTTATAATGTCATGCAGCTGTATAAGCAATATTTTATGGGCTTTTATTCCCACTCTGATTCTTTGTTCTTCTTCAATGCTTTTAGATTCCATTTTCGAGAAACATTTATAACAGATTGAATCCGATGTACTGAACTCGTCACGTTTTTTCGTGCTCGCTGGAGAGCATCGGCAGGATAGATTCCTACACAAAAGGAGTCCATCTTGTCGGTGCTTTTTAATTTATAAATAAAATATTCAACGCCTGATATGCATTATGGCAGGGGATACAAAATATGACCGTTTTGCAGAGAATGCAAACAGCATATTTTGTGCCCTTTCTTTAGTACGCCCATTTTTCAGGCAAACAGAGTCTGTGTACTAAGTATGCAGGCTCGTTTTTTGTGTCCTCAGAAGAAAGGACACAATATGATTTTTACAACAAAGTGGCTGTGCATTATATCCAAATATCCGTAAGCCTTCGTTTTGATTCAAAACAAAAATCAAAACGGAGGAATATTAATGAGTAAAAATACATTGCGTGTCTATGACACCATAGCAAAGAAGTATGTTGAGGTTGAAGTCAGTGAAAACGTCAGAGTGGGATACAATCGAAGTCAGTGGAATATTGACGATAATGACAAGTCGTTCTATCAACATGAGATTCAGTTCTCAGCCCTTATCGGAGGCATTGACGGAGCATTTGAGAACTTTCACGAATTTGTGACTGACAAAGATGTTACTGAACGAAATGTTATGCTGCATGCGGAATATGACAGACTGCATAGTTGTTTAGCATTGTTATCGGATGACGAGCGAAAATTAATTGAACTTATATATTTTAAAAACTTAACAATTGAAGAATGCGGAAAATATCTTGGTATTACTCACCAAGCTGTCAGCAAGAAAAGAAAGAGGATTTTGTGCAAACTCTACAAACTTTTAAAATAATCAAAAAAAATGGTTGCAAAAAGCGTTGCTTCTTCCCCTATACAAGCGGAATAAAAATCCGAAGTAGCTTGACAACCGAATATCAACTCTGCAAGTACGTTAATCACACGGTCGGTATGAAA
>OKVF01001588.1_pt1 | contig 16290 bp, 13 predicted proteins | sample 1604831 | NCBI WGS metagenome assembly OKVF01 (sample SAMN01760980, study PRJEB22395) | human gut metagenome
CTCCGCGTGAAGGCCGCGGCCCCCGCCCCAACAACAACGGCCCGCGGGAAGGCGGCTTCCGCCGCAACGGTCAGGGCGGACGTCCCCAGGGCGGACGCGGCCCGGCACGGGACGCAGCGCCCCGCGTCTGGCAGCCCAAGGCCCCGGCCAAGAGCGACAACCTGAGCTTTGAGGACATGATGAGCCGCTTCAAGAGCCAGAGCGAAGAGAAGATGGCCGACCTCGACCACGAGACCAACAACCGCCGGGGCGGCGGCTACGCACCCCGGGGACGCCGCGGCAGCCGCTGAGCCGTCCGCACAAGACGAAGAAGCTTTGGGCCTGCCCCCAGCGGGGCGGGCCTGTTTTTTGGTGCGGCACGCCGCACCCGACAGGAAAGGAAACCAGAATGCCTGCAAAATTTGAACTCATCGCCCCCTGCTTTTTCGGGTGCGAGTCCACGGCCAACTTTGAGCTGCGCCGCATCGGCGCCGAGGACATCCGGGTCAGCGACGGCCGTCTGACCTTCAGGGGCGGCGCGGATATGATCGCCGCCGCCAACCTCAACCTCCGCACCGTGGAGCGCGTGATGCTGCTCCTGAACACCTACACGGCCACCACCTTCGACGAGCTGTTCGACGGTGTCTACTCCATCCACTGGGAAGAGCTGCTGCCCGCCGACGCGGCCTTCCCGGTCACTGGCTCTTCGCTGAACAGCCAGCTGTCCAGCGTGCCGGCCTGCCAGAGCATCATCAAGAAGGCCGTGGTCAAGCGCCTGATGCAGGGCCACCGTACCACCAGCCTGCCCGAGACCGGCGCGGAGTATAAGATCCGCTTCATGCTCCGCAAGAACGTCTGCGAGATCATGCTGGACACCACCGGCGACGGCCTGCACAAGCGCGGCTACCGCCGCAATTCCATGGAGGCCCCCATCCGTGAGACACTGGCCGCTACCATCGCCGATTTGGGCCGCGTCCGCCGCGACAGCCTCGTGGAAGACCCCTTCTGCGGCAGCGGCACCCTCCTCATTGAGGCCGCTCAGAAGGCCATGAACATCGCCCCCGGCCTCAAGCGCCGCTTTGCTGCCGAGCGCTACAGCTTCGTGCCTGCCGCCATCTGGGCTGAGCAGCGCCAGAAGGCTCTGGCTGACTCCAAGCTGGACGTGGGCTTTGAGGCCTTCGGCTACGACATCGACCCCGCCGCCGTGGCTCTGGCCAACGCCAACGCCAAGCTGGCCGGCGTGGAGAAGCGCTGCCACTTCGAGGTGGCCGACGTGGCCGATTTCGCCGCCAAAAGCGAGGCCATCGTCCTGACCAACCCCCCGTACGGTGAGCGCATGAGCACCATCGAGGGTGCCGCCAAGCTGGCCCGCACCCTCGGCCAGCAGATGGAGGCCCACCCCTGCGCCGGTGTCTACGCCATCACTGCCGATATGGATTTTGAACACCACTACGGCAAGCGGGCCAACAAGCGCCGCAAGATGTACAACGGCATGATCCCCTGCCAGCTGTATATGTACTACAACGCCCCCAAGTTCGAGAACCGCCCCGCAAAGCCCATGCCCAAGAGCGGCTTTGACGGCAAGCGCACCCAGCCCGGCCACACGAGCCGTTTCGAAAAGAAATAAGATGCACCCAAAGACCGCACTGAAATCGATTCCAGTGCGGTCTTTTCTAATTAAATTTACAAAAGAACGGTTGAACGCTGACGAAAAATAGATTATACTAATCTATAGCTGTGGGGAAGCGGTCTTCCCCTGCAAGAAAGGCTGCGCCCGGCGCGGCCCGCGAAAGGAATGAACAGAATGAAGGGACGTATGCGGCCCTATCTGCCGGAGCTGACCATCCGGGATTACAACACCTATCAGTGGTATCAGCGCGGCGTCCGCCGCCAGCTCTACACCACCTATGGGCTGTATTCCTGCTATGGTCTGCGCTACAACGGCGTCCTGTTCGCAGTGCTGGCCGACAGTCTGGCAGGACGTCCGGCCACCTGTAAGCGGATGCGGGAGCCGGGTACGCTGGTCTGGCGGCAGATGATGTGTCAGACTCAGGGCATTCGGCTGGCTGCACAGGTGGAAGTCCTGCTGAGCTGGCACCGCATCCAGGATGCCCAGTGGGCCGACCTGCCCTTCTATAAAAAGGTACGGCGGGTGGTGGACACCGTCCTGCTGCGGCAAGCCTACCGGAAGGCTGCCGCCGAGAACCCGGCACTGGAGCGCATCTTCGTGCAGGAGCGGGACCAGGCCAACGTCCAGATGACCCTGAACGCCAAGAACTATCTGCTGGCCGCAGAGCCGAAGGGCAACCTCTACGGTGCGCTCTACTCGGTGCTGGCCACCGACGACCCCAATCAGCGCAAAAGTATGCACTACATCGGCAGCTGCATCGGCCGGGCTGCTTATCTGCTGGACAAAGCGGAGAGCTTTTCCCGGGACAAAGATAAGGGCCGCTACAACGTCTTCCTCCTCAACGGCATCAACGACAGGAACGCCGCCCGAGAAAACGCCCGGCGGCAGGCCCTCGCTGCGGTCAACGACCTCGTCCGCGCCTACGGGATGCTGGACGTCAAGCTGAACCGCACCCTGCTGGACAACATCATGATCTTGGGCCTCCGCCACGCCATCGAGCCGCTGGACGCTGAGAGCCAGCCGGTACAATGGGAGCTGCCATGAAGGGACACAAAAGTAAAAGCTGGGCTATGGCCTACTGCGGCATGGCCGCAGCGCTCAGTGTGGCCCTGATGCTGCTGGGGGCTGTGTTTCCCATTGCGATGTTCATTGCTCCGGCGGTGGCCAGCTTCCTCATCGCCACGGTCTGCGTGGAGTGCGGGAAGACCATGGCTCTGACGGCCTATGGCGCGGTGAGCCTGCTGAGTCTGCTCTTCGTGCCGGACAAGGAAGTGGCCCTCACCTTTGTGTTCCTGCTGGGGTACTATCCGTTGGCAAAGCCTTATTTCGAGCGGATACGCCCAGCCCTGCTGCGGGCTGTCTGCAAGCTGCTGCTCTGTAACGGCGGCATCCTGGCGATGTACGGGCTGGTGCTGCTGCTGGTCCCGGCGGGCAGCATCGCCGAAGAGCTGCGCACTACGGCGCTGGCCGTCTCGCTGGTGACGCTGGCTATGGGCAATGCAGCCTTCCTGCTCTATGACCGGGCGCTCCACAATATGCTGATGCTCTATAAAGTGGTCTGGCAGCCGAGGCTCCACAAAATGCTGGGCGTCCATTGACGGATGTGGGACTTTGTGATACAATACCGCTGACCTTTTCCGTCGGCCTCTGACAGCTCCGAAAGGAGCTGTTTTTGTTTTCAGGAAGGCGGCGGAAAGAGCAGAAAGAGGGGATAGACCACTTCAGTTGACGAAAAAGCGCCGGGCCACGCGGGTGACAGCCGTGAGGGTGACGAGGAGAGGGATCATCGAAAGTTTCGGCGGGTGTTCCTCCGGTTGAAACGGGAGCAAAAGCTCCTAAGGCTTATACCAGCCGCAGAGAAGGGCAAAAAACGGCAGCAATACCGCAACAGAACCCTTTCAAAGAAAGCCATACAAGAACATAGACTGATTATAAGAGGCTGACAGCTGCCGTGTGCGTTCGCGCCGGGCTGTCGGCATGGAGGTGTTTTGTATGTGTGGCATCGTAGGTTATTCGGGTAAGCGCAGCGCCCAGGAAGTGCTGCTGAACGGTCTGGAAAAGCTGGAATACCGCGGCTATGACTCCGCCGGCGTCGCGCTGGCGCTGGAAGGCGGCATCCACGTCGTCAAGAGCAAGGGGCGGCTGGAAGTGCTCCGCCGCAAGCTGGAGGCAGAAAACCTGCCCGAGAGCTTCTGCGGCATCGGACACACCCGCTGGGCCACCCACGGCGAGCCCAGCGACGTCAACAGCCATCCCCACTCCACCCCCCGCGTGAGCATCGTCCACAACGGCATCATCGAGAACTACGGACCTTTGAAGGCCGACCTGATGGCCAAGGGCGTCACCTTTGAGAGCGAGACGGACACCGAAGTGCTGGTCAAACTCATCGACTACTTCTGCTGCGCTCAGCCCAAACAGAGCCCGCTGGCAGCCCTGCGGGAGGCGCTGGCGATGGTGCGGGGCAGCTATGCGCTGGGCGTGCTGTTCCGGGAAGAGCCGGACACCATCTACGCCGTCAAGAAGGAGAGCCCCCTCATCGTGGGCTGGGGCGAGGGCGAGAACTTCGTGGCCTCCGATATTCCGGCCCTGCTCAAGTACACCCGCCGCTACAGCGTCCTCGAAGAGGGTGACATGGCGGTGGTCAAGGCCGACGGCATCCGGTTCTACGACGCCTTCGGCAAGCCGGTGGAGCGGGAAGTGCTGACCGCCGACTGGGACGAAGAAGCTGCTGAGAAGGGCGGCTACCCCCACTTCATGCTGAAAGAGATCCATGAGCAGCCTGCCGCCATCACGGCCACCGTCAGCCCCCGCGTGGAGAACGGTATGCCCGACCTCCGCATCCCGGAGCTGAGCGATGAGAAGCTGCGCAGCATCAGGAACATCCACCTTGTGGCCTGCGGCACGGCCATGCACGCCGGTATGGTGGGCAAGACTGCCATCGAGCGGCTGGCCCGGGTCCCTGCCGAGGTGGACATCGCCAGCGAGTTCCGCTATCGTGACCCCATCCTCGACCCCGACGACCTCGTCATCATCATCAGCCAGTCGGGCGAGACCAGCGACACGCTGGCCGCCCTCCGCCTCGCCAAGAGCCGGGGCGTGCCGGTGCTGGCTGTCGTCAATGTGGTGGGCAGCTCCATCGCCCGCGCAGCGGACTACGTCCTCTACACCTACGCCGGCCCGGAGATCGCCGTAGCGTCCACCAAAGCCTATATGGTGCAGCTCTGCACCCTCTACCTCTTCGCGTTCCGTCTGGCCTACGCCAGAGGCCGTCTGAGTGAGGCAGAGACCCGCCGCCTGACCGCCGAGCTGCTCCGCGCCGGTGAGGTCATCCAGCCCCGTCTGGCAGACTGTGAGCAGATAAAGTACCTCGCCAGCCGCTTCGTCAACACCCAGAGCTGCTTCTTCATCGGGCGCGGCTTCGACTACGCCCTTTCGCTGGAAGGCAGCCTGAAGCTCAAGGAGATCAGCTACGTCCACTCGGACGCCTACGCTGCCGGTGAGCTCAAGCACGGCACCATCAGCCTCATCACCGACGGTGTGCCGGTCATCGCGCTGGCCACCCAGAAGCAGGTGTACGAAAAGACCATCTCCAACGCCAAGGAGACCAAGAGTCGCGGTGCGCGGGTCATCCTCTTCACGACGAAGGACATTGTCGTCCCGGAGGGCGTGGCGGACTATGTGGTGCGTCTGGACGACTACGACGAGCTGCTGATGCCCCTGCAGCTCATCGTGCCGCTGCAGCTGTTCGCCTACTATATGGCCGTCCTGCGCGGCTGTGACGTCGATAAGCCCCGCAATCTGGCAAAGAGCGTGACGGTGGAGTAAATAGAACAAAAAAGGAAAGCCTCCCTGGCTGGGGAGGCTTTCCTTTTTATCTGAGATCCAGAGAGTTACCAGAACCAATAGCGTTTCTTGATGACGATGTAGGCGATGATGATGCCCACGATGACCACAAGGCCCGCAATGAAGAAGGTCATGTCCACATGGACGAAGCGGAGATTCTGGGTGGTCAGCAGGTATTCGCCCGCCGTGTCTGCCTCGAGGACATGGTCCTTATAGCTGTTGAGGAACTGCCACTTGCCCTTGAGGGCATTGTGCAGGTAGACGCGGGTGTAGGCGGCGTTGTCGCCGGTCATTTCGACCTGAACGACGCCCGGCAGAGCCTCGCCGCCGTTGAGGGTGAAGGTGACACCATACTCAGAGGGGGCAAAGCTCAGGGCTGTGCTCACCTGCGCGGAGGTGTTCTTCACATCGCGGCCCGCGATGTGGATGGTGTAGTTATCGGCCTCGACCACGAGGGTCTTGCCGTTCAGACGGAGGGCATTCAGCATCTCGCCGGTGATGGTGGGGAGCTCCCGCTGTGCGAAGGTCACTTCGTCGGTGCCGTCGGCCTCGATGGCCTCCACGACGGGGTCGGTGATGACCTCACCGTTGTTGTCGTCGGTGCTGCCGCCGCCATTGCCGGAGCTGGAAGCGTTCCGGTTGACGATGACCGTCACCGAGGCGGACGCCGTGCCGTTGGAGACGACGATGGAGGTCGCGCCTGTACCCACGGCAGTGATGACGCCCTTGGCGCTCACAGTGGCCACCTTGGTGTCATTGGACTTGAAGGTGAGGGACTGGGAGGCGGAAGACGGGGTCACTTTGCCGGTGATGGTGCGGCTGGCACCCGGCTTGAGGACGACATAGCTCGTGTTCAGGTCGATGGACTGACGGTCTGCGCCGCTGTTGACGACCTTGACCGTGGCCGATGCGCTCACATCGCCGCAGGTGGCGGTGATGGTGGCGGTGCCGGGGGCCACGCCGGTGACTTTGCCGAAGTTGTTGACGGTAGCCACAGCGGGATCGGAGGAGCTGAGGCTCACGTTGGCATAATTCGACGCGCTGGAAGGCAGCACGCCCAGCGACAGGGAAGTGGTCTCGCCGACAGCGATGGTGCCGGAGGCCAGCGTGATGTCCATCTCCTTGACGATCATGGATTCGTCCAGCTCGGTGGTGATGGTGTAGACGCAGCTCACGCCGTCTGCGCTGGCGATGACCTGCGCCGTGCCGACGCCCACCGCCTGCGCCACGCCCTCAGACGTCACGTTCACGATGGTGCTGTCGTTGGACATAAAAGTTACCGTGGCTTTGCGTGCGGCCTTGGCGGGCAGAATGACCGGCGAGAGCTGCTGCTGCGTCCCCACCGTCATGGTGGAGGCGTAAGTGCCGGTCTCGACGCTCTCCACAGCCGCAGCGGACCAGGGAAGAGAGAGGGCAGCGGCCGCGTTCAGGGGGCTGGCTGCAGAGGCCGGAAGCGCAGCGCCGGCGGCCAGCAGGCCCAGCAGAGCGGCGCTCACGGCCAGCATTTTCAGGTTCAGTTTCATTCTTTCGTACCTCTTTGAGCGTTGATGTGAGCGCTTAGCGGAACAGAACGCCCAGAGCTTCCATCGCGTATTCGAAATAGGTCAGCTTGTCGTACTCCACGCGGGCGGTGACGCTCATACCGTTGGACAGATCGACCTTGTCGCCGCTGTTGCTGATGACATAGGTGCTGTCCGGGGTGATGGTCATTTTGTAGTAGGAGCCGGAGGAGCTGGCGGTCACATCGCTGTCGATGGAGGTCACGGTGCCGGTCAGGGTGCCGTAGGAATACTCCGACAGGCCGGTGATGGCGATCTTGCAGGGGTCGCCCACATGGAGCAGCGGCCTGTCGTTGAGGGTGACGAAAGCCACCACCTCGAGGTCGCTGTTCTCGCTGGCGACGGTGGCCAGCGGGGTGCCGGCGCTGAGCACCATGCCCACCTTATAGGGCGTGTCCATGTGGATGACGCCGGAGGTGGGGGCATAGATGTAGTAGTCGTTGGCACCGGTGTTCAGGGCGTCCATCTGGGTCTGCAGATTGTCGATGTTGCTCTGCACACTGGTCAGGCTGGCAGAGATTGACTGCAGGGTGGAGTAATACAGGGCCTCCACCTCGCTCTGGTTCTGCTCCATCAGAGCCTTGATCTGCTCGTCGGAGTAGCCCGCGGCCTGATAGGGCGAGGCGTCGAAGGCCTTCTGGGCAACCTGGCTCTTGTAGGTCTCGTACTGGTAGTAGTAAGGCTGGTCGTCGATGTCCGTCTCGCTGAAATAGTTCTTGTCGTCCTGAATGGACTTGACCAGCTTCTCGTACTGGCTCTTCTGCTTTTTGTAGATGTCCAGCTGGCTCTGGAGGCTGTCCTGCTGCATGTCGAGGTCGGTGCTCTTGATGTGAGCGATGAGGTCGCCCTCGTTGACGTAGGAACCCTCGGCGATGTTCAGCTCGGTGATGGAGCCGGAGTAGCTGGACATGATGTAGGTCTTGTTGGCGGCCTGCACCGAGCCGCTGGACTGGCTGACGTAGGTGCGGTAGTTTTTGGTGCTCCACACCACGAGGAAGAGGATGAGGGCAGCCGTCAGGAGAATGAGCGCGTAGCCGAAAGGCGGCAGCTTTTTCTCCATCATGATGCGGCGGTCCTGCAGCTCGTTGATGTCGCGGATGGTCGTCGTCATATTACTTCGTCTCCATAAAGGTATCCACAACGCCCTCGTCATCATCCTGATTGACGAAGATGGTGTAGACGGTGCCGGTCAGCTCGAGCTCGTGCTCAAACGCCAGGATGTTCAGCTTCTGGGAGGCGAGGCCGCTCTGGCTCATGGGGCCGACGTAGTGGGCGTACAGGCAGTTGCGCACGCGGAGCACAGCGTCCATGGAGTAGCCGGCCTCCATGCGGGGGATGAGCTGGGTGGCCTGCTGCATCATATAGACTTCGGGCTGAGGGTTGGGGCCGGCGGGCAGTTTGATGCACTGCACGAGGGGGCCGAGGGGCTGTGCGCCGTTGCTCTTGATAAAGTTGTGCATCTGGGTCAGCACGATCTGCATATTGTTGAACTCTTCGGGCTGGATGCGGCGGCTGACCACATTGGTCAGCTTGAGGGTCTTGTTTTCTGCGGTCTGGATCTCTCTCATGATTTTATACCACCTGTTCTTGGTTTCATTGCTTGTAATAGGCAATAACAAAACGTGAAGTTAGAGGCTGAAGCCTGACCTTCTCGCAAAGCCTCTCCCAAAGGGAGAGCCTTGGGCGAAGAGGCGAAGCCTTACGGAATATCCAAAGCCTCTCCCTTTGGGAGAGGTGTCACCGAAGGTGACGGAGAGGGCAAGCCAGTGGCGAAAAGGCTACGCACACAGCGATAGGCAGGCTCTTTGTCAGAGCGATGTTATCGCAACGTGGCTGCGTCACTGTCAGCGTCCTTGCCCTCTCAGGCGCTCCGCGCCAGCTCTCCCAAAGGGAGAGCCTTTGCAGAGGGTAAGCTTCACATTTTGCTATCACCTATTACTATATCAAAGTAATAAGTCCAAATTGTAAACTTCGAAATGATTTTATAAAAAAATAAGGTATGCCCGGAGGCAGGTGCCTCCGGGCATACCATTACGAGGCATTATCATCCGGCGGCCCGAGAGCCGCTAAACGAAATACACTTCAGATTTTAGGGGTCACAGATTAGTTGATGGCGAAGCCAGCAACCTTATCGTTGAAGCCGACCTTGGCATCGGTGGTGCCCAGGGTGTAAGCGACAGAAGCCATGCCCAGAACCTGCATGACCTTGTTGCCAAAGTTCATGTCGTCGGTACGAGTGTCGAGAGAACCGTCAGCCTTCTTGGTCCACAGGCCGAACATCTTCTGGTTCAGAGAGCCCTCCTCGCCGAAGAGCTTGTTGTCCTCGCCCCAGTTGCCGCTGAACATCACGCCCAGGGTGTTGTCAATGGTCTTCTGGAAGAAGGAGTTGCTGACCAGGGTGATCAGGTTGGTGTTGAACTTCTTGACGTTAGCAGCGCCCCAGACAGGAGCGGTGGTGTCAGCCAGGATGGAGAACAGGTCAGCGCCGCCGTAGACGACCTCAGAGTTAACAGCAGTAAAGTTTGCAGGCATCATCATAATGAATTACTCCCTTCAAATGAATGAAAAACAAATTTAGTCGGCTCAATTTCCGGATGCGCATCCAGTAAAAAAGCCATTTATGTAACTGCGTGCGCACGCAGCTGCAACGAATTAGTAGGTGATGGACTCGCCATCGTCCTCGTCCTCCACCACCTTGGCGGCAGAGACGGGGGCTTCGGGCTTCGACCCGCGCTTCTTATCGCGGAAGATGCCCTGCTGCAGGCTCCAGAGCTCGTAATACTTGCCCTGCTTTTCCAGCAGCTCTTCGTGGGTGCCGCGCTCTACGATCTCGCCGTGGTCCATGACCAGAATGAGGTCACAATCACGGATGGTGGAGAGGCGGTGGGCGACGATCAGCATCGAGCGGTCTGCAAGCTGGTTGTAGATCATATCAAAGATGGTATTCTCTGTGCCAAAGTCCAGACTGCTGGTGGATTCGTCCAGGATATAGAGGTTCGCATCCTTCAGGAAGGCCCGGGCCAGTGCAAGGCGCTGCTTCTCACCGCCCGAGAGGCCGTTGCCGGCTTCTTCCAGATAGGTGTTGTACTGCAGCGGCAGCTTGCGGATGAACTCGTGGGCATCTGCCTTCTTGGCAGCGGCCTTGACCTCATCGAGGCTGGCTTCCGGTCGGGAAATGCGGATGTTGTCGTAGATGGTCTTGCTGAACAGCTCGACGTTCTGGGGGACATAGGCGATGGCACGGCGGACGGAGGCATTGCTGTACTCGTCCAGATCGACGCCGCCTACGCTGATGGTACCGCTTTCCGGCTCATAATACTTGAGCAGGAGTTTGGTGATGGTGGATTTGCCGCTGCCGCTGCTGCCCACGAGGGCCACCTTCTTGCCATAGGGGATGGTGAAAGAGACGTGGCTCAGGGCCGGGGAACGGCTGCCGTAGCGGAAGGAGACATCCTTGAACTCAATGTCACCGTCGATCTTTTCCATCTCGGTGTATTCGCGGGTCTCGTCCTGCTCGGACTCGTAATCCATGATCTCGGTCAGACGCTTGATGGAGATCTGGGCCTGCTGGATGGACATCTGCAGGCTGACCAGCTCGCTGACCGGAGAAGTAAAGTAAGAGGAAAGGGTGCTGAAGGCCATATAGCCGCCCAGCGTCATCTCACCGTTCAGCACCTGCATGATGCCCACATAAGAGGTGACCATGCCGAGGATGGTGGTGATGAGGGTGGAGATCAGGGACTGCACCGTGCTGATCTTGCTGGAGCGCAGGCTGATCTTCAGGCTCTTGATGTATTCCCGCTCCAGAGCTTCCAGCTCACGATCCTCTTCGGCGTTGCACTTGACGGTCTCGATGCCCCGGAGGCTCTCGATCATCTGGCTGTTGAGGATAGCAGACTGCTGCATGGTCTCTTCGTTGATCCGCTTGAAGGGCTGCTTGAAGATGAACACCAGCAGGATGCTCAGCAGGGTGGTGAAAATCGAAATGGAGAAGAGGGTGGCATTCATCCGGAAGAGGATGACGCCGGTGGCGCAGGCCATCACAATATCCATCACGACGCTCAGCGCGATACTGGTGAACACCGATTTGATGGTGCTGGCGTCGGAGTAGCGGGTGGTGATCTCGCCGGTCTTGCGGGTGGCGAAGAACTTCATGGGCAGTTTGAAAACATGCCCGAAGTAGCCCAGCATCAGGGGAATATCGACCTTGATGGACAGATAGATGAGCACCCACTGCCGCACCATGCTGATGAGTGCGCTGGTGACATTGACGATGCTGAACACCAGAATGACAGCCACCAGCAGGCTCTTCAGCCCGTAGGGAAGGATCTCATCCATCAGGATCTTGTTGTACATCGAGGATGCGATCCCGATGATGGTCATGATGACCGAGCTGAGGATGGCGTAGAAGAAAAGCTTTTTCTGGGGCCACAGCAGGTCGAGGAAACGCTTGACCATGCTGCCCTGCTTCTGCTTTCCTGTCTTGAACTCCGAGGTCGGGGTCATCAGGAGCAGAACGCCGGTAAAGTTCTTGTAGAACTCATCGAGGGAGATCTTTTTCAGCTCTTTTGCCGGGTCGCCGATGATGACGTAGTCGCGGCATTTGAACTTTTTGCCTTCGTCAGCGCACTTCTTCCGCTCCTCTTCCTGCCGGACCATGTGCCGACGCCGCTGGCCGTCGTCCTTGATGGTGGTCTTCTTGAAGACCGTCACAAAGTGGGCCAGACCCTCGTCGGTGATGACCTGTGCAATACAGGGAGTGGTGAATTCGCTGAGGAAGTTTTCCCGGTCTACCCGGACGGCGGCGGTGCTGAATCCCAGCTCCTGCGCCGCCTTTTCCATACCGGTCAGGTTTGTGCCTTTTAAGTCGGTACCCATCATGTCCCGCAGGCGGGTGATGGTGATCTCCTTTTTGTAATGGAGGCACACCATTGCGAGACAGGCGGCAGCGCAGTCTGTGGTGTCGTGCTGCCGGACATAGGTATAACGCATAGATGCTTCCTTTGTGGTTTCTATTTCAAAACGCCCGCCTTGCGGCTGAGGACGATTTGGCGAAGAAGAAAGGGCTTCCATTTCGGACGCCTTACCCGCTTCTCCAATAAAGCAGCATACAGCTCTCTGCCTCGCCCCGCCCTGCGGCCAGACGGAGCAGAGAGCAGCTGCTATCAAAAGAAGGGAGCGCCTACCCTTTGATCATTTTGACTGGCCCGGAGAGGGGATTTTGACGTACCGTCTCCTAAACCTTGGGCATAGTATAACACATTCTGTCGGGTTCTTCAAGAGGACAATTTTTAATAAACCCTTAAATTTTGAAAAAAATGTGAAAAAAGTCTCAGTTTGGTAACAGGAAGGCAGCAAAAAAGGGGCGGCGAATCCTTCGATTCGCCGCCCCTTCAATGGCTCTTTGGTGAAATCTCAGATGAGATTAATCCCAAACCTGACCGTTGGAGTCGGTGACCTTCTTGACAGACAGGACAGCAGCGTCCTTCATGCCCAGAGTGTAGACAACAGAAGCCAGACCCAGAGTGGTCATGATCTTGTTGCCGAAGTTCTGAGAATCAGCGTTGATATCGTGGCCAACATGGTACAGAGCAGTGAGGCTGCCGTTGTCGCCGAAGATGCGGTTGTCCTCGCCCCAGTCGCCGCTGAACATGGTACCCAGAGTAGCATTCAGCAGAGCACCGGTGAAGCTGTTGCTGACCAGGGTGATAATGTTGCTGTTGAAACGCTTGACGCTCTCAGCAGTCCAAGCGCTGGGCAGGTAGTCAGCCACAGCGCCGCCGTAGACGACCTCTGCGTTCACAGCAGAGAAGTTTGCAGGCATCATCATAATGAATTACTCCCTTCAAATGAATAAAACGAATATAATCGGTCTCCTCCCGGTTGCGCAACCGGGAAAACCTATGCAACCGAGTGCGCACTCGGCAACATCACGAATTAAGTGGGCTGCAGCCTTTTGGATACACCTCTACTACATTTTACCATACTTTCCCCCCTGCCACAAGGCTAAATGGCCGGAAAAACAGCCAAAACGGGCAGAAAAGTAGAAAAAATGCGTGGTAATCACTCTGCCGCCGCCCCCAGAGCCATAAAACACTGGGGAAAAAACGCCAGAATCTCCAAAAATACCATTACAGCTTGGATGTAGTGTAACACAAATACGCCATTTCTTCAAGAGGACATTTTTTAATTTGCCTTTAATTTTTGAAAATAATGTGAAAAAGGCTACAGTTTGGTTACATACAGCACACAAAAAAACGGCGAAGAAAACTCTTCGCCGCAAAAAGCGCCTCTTGCCTGACTCGAACAGGCGACACCCTGATTAACAGTCAGGTGCTCTAACCGACTGAGCTAAAGAGGCAGATATTCGATTCTCAGCGGACTTGCCGCGAGATGTATTATACCGCATCTCGGGGAAGTTTGCAAGGGGTTTTTGTGATTTTTTGCACACCTTTCCGGTTCTGACAAAGCCTCTCCCTCTGGGAGAGGTGTCACCGAAGGTGACGGAGAGGGCAAGCCAGTGACGAAAAGGCCGCTCACACAGCGATAAGCAGGCTCTTTGTCAGAGCGATGTTATCGCAACATGGCTGCGTCACTGTCAGCAGGCTTGCCCTCTCAGGCGCTCACGCGCCAGCTCTCCCAAAGGGAGAGCCTTACGCCCCACACCGACCCTTTTCCCCCTCCCGTTCTGCTACCCTAGAGAGAGGGGGGTGGGGCTTGTGCGGACGGTCATCTATCTCGATGTGCTGCTTCTGGTGAATTTCGTGGTGGGGGCGGCGTTCCTGCTGGCGGCGGGGCTGCTGTGCGGGGCGTGCTGTTCGCCGCTGCGGCTGGTGGGCGGCGCGGGGGCGGCGGCAGTGTCGTCGCTGGCCCTGCTGGCCCCCACCGCCCCCTGGCCGCTGGCCCTTACTTATAAAGGTACGTCCGCCGCCCTCTGCGTAGCTGCTGCCTACGGCTGGCAGGGGGCGCGGAACACCGCCCGGCTCACGGCGTGGTTCGTCCTGCTCAATCTGACCCTCACGGGGGCGCTTTTCCTGCCCGGCGCGGCCTGCAACAACCTCAGCTTCTATCTGCCGGTGTCGCCGGGGCTGCTGCTGGCGTCCACGGCGGGGGTCTGCGGCGTGGGGGAGGGGGTGCTGCACGTTCTGGGCCGCAGCGGCCCGGCCTGCTTTGGGGCGGAGCTGTCGGTGGCCGGGCGGGTCGTCCCGCTGAGCGTCTTCTGCGACACCGGCTTCCATCTGCAGGAGCCGCTTTCGGGCCGGGCGGTGGTGCTGGTGCGGCTGGATGCCGTGCCTCTGCCCACTGAGCTGAGGGCATATCTGGACGCCTGCCTCGCGGGCGTCGGCGCAGAGCCTCGCCCGGAGTGGGGCGTGCGGTTCGTACCCTGTCAGACCGTCGCGGGACACTGTCTGCTGCCCGCCCTGCCTGCCGCACTTGGGTCAAACGGTAGAAAACAGGACGGAATATACGCAGCGTTTTGCGATATGCCGCCTCCGCCGGGGGGATGGACGGCTCTCGTCAGCGCGGAAACGGCGGCGCTGCTGGGTAAATGACAATACAGTGGGAGGAATATGCCTGTGTTTCAACGGTTTGTAGATCTTTTGCAGCGCCTCTGGGCCAGACTGAGCTGGACGGGCGGCGTACATTATCTGAACGGCGGGCCGGGTCTGCCGCCGCCCCTGACCCCGGAGGAGGAAAAAGCCCTTCTGGCCCGGATGGCCGACGGCGACCCCGCCGCCCGGGATGAGCTCATCACCCATAACCTGCGGCTGGTGGTGTACCTTGCGAAGAAATACGAGGGCAGCGGCGTCCCCTCGGAGGACATGGTGTCCATCGGCACCATCGGGCTCATCAAGGCCGTGAACACCTTCACGCCCGAGCGGAGCATCAAGCTGGCGACTTACGCCAGCCGCTGCATCGGCAACGAGATCCTGATGTATCTGCGCAAAAGCTCCAACCGGCGGCAGGAGGCCAGCATCGACGAGCCGCTGAACATCGACGGCGACGGCAACGAGCTGCTGCTGTCGGACGTGCTGAGCAGCGAGGAAAATCAGGTGGGCCAGCGTCTCGAGCAGGACGCCGAGCGGGCCAGCCTCCGCCGGTCGGTGGAACAGCTCTCGCCCCGGGAGCGGCAGATCATGGAGCTGCGCTTCGGCCTGCTGGACGGCGTGGAGCGGACCCAGAAGGAGGTGGCAGACGCCATCGGCATCAGCCAGAGCTATATTTCGAGGTTGGAGAAGAGGATCATACGGCAATTAAGAGAACAATTAGGGGAGTAGCCCTCTCAGGCGCTTTGCGCCAGCTCCCCCAAAGGGGGAGCCATTGGCAAGCCGGGTCACTTTCTGATGACTGCTGGAAGTGCAATTTTGCACAAAAGACCGGGCCTTGCTATAGAGGCCAACAAAATTTGGAATGAATGTTATCCTGCCCCTGCGGCCATACTTCCGGTGAAACTGAAACGAAACCGGAGGGTAGGGGATGTACAACAAGGTGGAGCTGTGCGGCGTGAACACCGCCGAACTGCCGATACTGTCCGAGCAGGAGAAGCGCGACCTGCTCACCCGGGCGCGGGCCGGGGACAAAAAGGCCCGCCAGAGCATGATAGAGGGCAATCTGCGGCTGGTGCTCAGCGTGGTGCAGCGCTTTTCGCAGCGGGGCGAGAACATGGACGACCTGTTTCAGGTGGGGTGCATCGGGCTCATCAAGGCCATCGACAACTTCGACCCGGCCCAGCAGGTGCGGTTCTCCACCTACGGCGTGCCGATGATCATTGGCGAGATACGGCGGTTCCTGCGGGACAACAACGCCCTGCGGGTGAGCCGCAGCCTCCGGGACACGGCCTACCGGGCCATGCAGTCCCGCGAGGAACTGGAAAAGCAGCTGGGCCGTGAACCCACCGTGGACGAGATCGCCCGGAAGACCGGTCTGTCCCGCCGCGAGGTGTCGGCGGCGCTGGAATCGGTGGTGGAGCCGCTGAGCCTTGAGGAACCGGTCTACGCCGACGGCGGCGATGCGGTGTACGTCATCGACCAGGTGCGCGACCCCGACGGCGAGGACAGCTGGATCAGCGGCCTGCAGTTCCGCCAGACCGTGGCGGGCCTCACCCCGCGCGAAAAGCGCATCATGGAACTGCGCTACCTCAAAGGCAAGACCCAGATGGAGGTGGCCCGGGAGATCGGCATCAGTCAGGCACAGGTGAGTCGGCTGGAAAAGGCGGCGCTGGAGCAGTTCCACCAGATGACATGACAAAGCGGCGGTGCCTGGACACCGCCGCTTTCC
>OKVF01001592.1_pt1 | contig 16260 bp, 9 predicted proteins | sample 1604831 | NCBI WGS metagenome assembly OKVF01 (sample SAMN01760980, study PRJEB22395) | human gut metagenome
GAGCAGGGCCACGATCACCGCCAATAAAGGAGTCTCCAGTAAGGCGATGCACAAATACTGCTTATTGGTCAGCTTGGTTTTTATGTTTCTTTCCAAGAAGATACAGAATTGCTTCCAGATCGAGGGCTTCTGCTGATGATTCGGGGGCAGGGGGGTAGGCTTAACCTCTTGGAACTTCGGGCGGGAAGCTACATATAACTCATGCCATTCTTTTGAAGTTATCTTCCGGATGTTTGTCTGGTTTCCGCTATCGTCTATCTTTTTTGCGTCGATAATAGTTAGGATTAATTCTGGATTGATATTTCCACAAGTGCCGCACACGCTGATATCCTGATCGGTGTAATTGGCGATCCGTTTGAAATAAGTGATCGCCTCGATCGGGTTACCGTCGTAAATCGGGTAACCGCCGGTATCTAATAACCACAGGCGATCGAACAACTTATAGATCTCGGACGAAGGTTGATGGATATTGACAACCACGAGCCGTCCCCGGTGTGTTTGTTCCTTTAACAGCATGATGACCTTCTCGGAATCGGTGGACGAGAGGCCGGAGGTAGGCTCATCCAAATAAAGGATCGCCGGCTCACGGATAAGTTCCAGTGCTATATTTAAACGTTTACGCTGCCCTCCGCTGATCGTTTTCCGGATTGGAGACCCGACGGCCAAATCCCGGATCTTGCTCAGATCCAAATCCTCCAGTATCGTATTGACACGATCCTCGATCTCCTTTTCGGTCAGGTTCGCGAAACAAAGGCGGGCGGTATACCATAGATTTTGGAATACGGTCAATTCCTCGATCAGCAAGTCATCCTGAGGCACGAAACCGATCAATTGCTTGCATTCCGGATCACTCAGCGGATGTCCGTTCAAGCATACACTTCCCTCACCGGGGATAATATTCCCATTTAAGATGCTTAACAAGGTAGACTTACCAACGCCACTTCCTCCCATGATGGCTACCAACTGGCCGGATTCAAGGTTGAAAGAGAAATTGTGCATACCGTTCTCGCTATTCTTGAAGCTGAACTCGATATCCCTCCCGGTTAATAAAATACGTTCCTTATGCTCATTCTGATTGAATACATCGAGGACATCACTATAATAAACCGGCAAGAATAGCGGGCTTTTGATTACGCTGCTGCGTTGCCAGCCATAGAAGATACCGGAAGTAAGCGGGATATCGTTCATGAATACCCGTCCGCTGCCTTGGTAGATAAAGACCATTCGGTCGAACCGGGTCAGTCTCAACACCCGTATCTCGCCCTCCAACCCCCTTCTGTAGATATGGTTGACGTCTTTATCGCTATCATCAGCGTTGATCGTAAGTATGGAGGGGGATTTTTTACCGACAACAAAGGCGTATAGATTGTCGAAGGTATCCGTGTCGATATTAAATATCGTAGCGATCTTATGGAAAATGGCTAAGTTCTCGTTCAATCCTTCATTGTTGCCATGGGCGAACTCCATGAAACGGAGAAGAAGCAATAGCTGGTCTTCCGCAATCAATTTGGGCTTGAGCTGGTTGCATACGTTGATAATAACACTCTCTCTATCGATATCGAAGTCCGGATCATCGTAAACACTTTGTATCTCATCAAATAGCTCCATATATTCTTTATGGGAGCGGATACCAAAGTGACTGGTTAAGTAAGAATTGACGGCCTGACGCGCTTGGTCACTTTCTATTTTTGCCAACGAAGCAAATATAGCGAACAAGTTCAGTAGCCCATTGAGTATAGTTTCATTCATTCATCAAAGTATTGTTTCAAATGTCTTGCAAAGATAAGGTAAGTGAAACAAAAAACAGGTCGAATGTTAGACTTTTTAAGCAGTCAAGTGAATAACATGATCAATAATTGGGCAGAAATCACCCGGATGAACATGGATAACGGGTAAACCGTAGCGTAAGATACGGAAGGCTCGTCACCCTCGACGGTCGTATTGGCATAACTCAAGGCCATCGGATTGGCCATGCTTCCGCATAGCATACCTATGTTGTGGGCGTAATCTAGCTTGAAGAATTGAGAGGCGATGAACCCGACGATCAAGACCGGTACGATCGTCAATAGGAAACCGAGGCCGATCCATAACAATCCTTCGGCACGGAAGACGGTCTCGAAGAAATGAGCTCCGGAGTCGATTCCCAGTCCCGCCAGATAGATCACTATACCGAACTGCCGCATCATCAGGTTCGCGCTCTGGGTGGTATAAGTCGTTAGGTGGAAACGGGGGCCGAACGCACCCATCAAGATTCCAACGATGATCGGTCCTCCGGCGATACCCAGCTTGATGGGGGTACTCATTCCCGGTATGGCAATTGGGATCGCCCCGATTAATACGCCCAGCGTAAGTCCTACGAATATGGCAAGCAGGTTGGGGTTATCCAGCCGTTTCAGCTCGTCTCCCAAGATCTTACCCACGTTATTCACGGAATTGGCCTCGCCTACGATCGTTAGTTTATCCCCGATCTGTAGACGGAGGTCACGGGAGGCCACCAGATCGATACCCGCACGGTTCACCCGGGTGATGTTGATCCCGTATAGGTTGCGGAGCCGGAGCGAGCCTAGCTTTACCCCGTTTACCCGGTTGCGGGTTACGACGATACGGCGGGAGATCAATTGGCTGTCGATAGCGTTCCAGTCAATATCTTCCTTATTCCAGTCCGTAGTCTCTTGTTCTCCGAAAAGTACCTTGATGGATTCGACATCCGCCTTTACGGATATGATAAGCAAATGGTCTTTTTCCTTTAAGATGGTTTCAGAGGTAGGGATCGTCACCTTTCCGTTCCTCCAGAGGCGGGAGATCACGAAATGTTTCTCTGTCAATTTCATGACTTGCTGGATGCTCTTATTGTAAATAGAGGGGTTTAATACCTGAAATTCCGCTACGTTTGTTGTCGTGTCTTGCTCCTTATGCGTGTCCTGTGTCTTTTTAGCGAATAAGGACCTCAAGATGATAATAGCGAGAATTACGCCTACGACACCTAATGGATAAGCTACGGCACAGGCCAGAGCCATATCCGTTACGTTCCTCGTATTTTCCGGATCCATCTGTAAGAGCGCTTGCTGGGCGGCACCTAGGGCCGGGGTATTCGTTACGGCACCGGATAGCAACCCTACCATAATGGGGACGGAGATTCCTGTTATCCAATGAAACACCAACGTCAAAATCAGTCCTAAAGCGATCACCCCTAATCCCATCGTATTCATTTCCACCCCGCCTTTTTTTAGGGAAGAGAAGAAACCGGGACCTACCTGCAATCCCAAGGTATATACGAAAACGATAAGCCCGAAATTCTGGGCGAAGTTCAGCATGTCCTTATTTACGGTAATGCCCAGATGCCCTGCCATAATACCGGCGAAGAATACAAAAGTAATGCCTAATGAAATGCCGAATATCTTTAGCCGCCCTAAATACACACCAACCGCCGCCACGATAGAAATGACAGCCACGGCCTGTATCATCGAGGGTTCTGCAAGCGTCTCAAGTAACCAATTCATAAGAGTTTCTTTTTTGCTTTAGAAGCGCGAAAATACATAAAACAAAGCAATTAAAAAAATTGTAGTATCTTTGCCCACGAAATAACGATGATACAGGGTGAGGGAAACGATGGTTAAATATATAAAGTGGTTGCTGCCGGTACTTTTTATCGCGTATTATAGCAGCGTCTCGCTTTTTACGCACGTCCATGTGGAGCATGGTACGACCATCGTGCATGCGCACCCTTTCAAGAAGACGGCGGACGGTACTTGCCATCATCATGCCTCTCTGGCGGAGATACAGTTGTTTCATATGCTCTCGTCTATTCACGTGATGGACGGGGCGATTCACCCGTTACGTTTACAATTCTATTCTTTAGAAGTATCTAATCTTTCCGAGTCTCCGGTCTATCCGGATCATGTCACTTCCGTTGAGGGACTGCGATACCTGCGGGCTCCCCCAGTTGTTTGATTACATATCCAGAAATCAATATCCGTTTGTAGAGACGGGGCATGCCCCGTCTCCTCGGCAATTCGTAATCATTAATATTCAAACAACTATTAATCAAGCAATGAATAAGTTTATTACACTTATACTATGCCTGTGCTGTATCTTTACGTCAGCGTGGGCAGAGGGAGACGATCATGTTTCCCTGAATCCTTCCGACGCTAATATCGTAGGTCATATCCTCGATAAGAAAACAGGAGAGCATCTCTCTTTTATCAATGTCTATCTCCACGGTACGACAATCGGTACGACTACCGACGCGACCGGTCATTATTATATGAAAAATCTTCCTGAGGGGAAATATACCTTGGTCATGAAGTCTATTGGATATAAAACCGAGGAGAAGACGGTGAACCTTAAGAAAGGGAAGACATTGGAGATTAATTTCAATGCCGAGGAAGACGCTGTCTCCTTGGACGGTGTTGTCGTATCGGCAAACCGTAACGAGACGACCCGCCGTCTGGCTCCTTCCTTGGTAAACGTGCTCGACTCCAAGGTGTTCGAGACCACACACGCGACTTCCTTGGCCGACGGCTTGAATTTCCAGCCCGGCGTGCGTGTGGAGAACAACTGCCAGAATTGCGGTTTCCAATAAGTACGTATCAATGGTCTGGAGGGCCCTTATACCCAGATCTTGGTGGATAGCCGGCCGATCTTCAGCGCCCTGACCGGCGTATATGGCTTAGAGCAGATCCCGGCGAATATGATCGAGCGGGTGGAGGTGATGCGCGGAGGAGGCTCGGCCTTGTTCGGTTCGTCCGCTATCGCCGGTACGATCAATATCATCACGAAGGAGCCGATGCGCAACTCCGCCCAGATCGCCCATTCGTTGACGATGATCGGGGGAAGCCGCCCGGATAACAATACCACCGTGAACGCCTCGTTGGTGACGGACGATCATAAGGCGGGTATCTACCTCTTCGGGCAGGGCCGCCACCGTGCCTCTTACGACCATGATGGCGACGGCTACTCAGAGCTTGGTAAGCTGGAGGGGAAGACCCTAGGATTTCGTTCTTACTTGAAGACCAGCAATTACTCCAAGCTGACTTTCGAGTACCATAACATCAGCGAGTTCCGCCGGGGCGGTAATTTATTGGATCTTCCGCCTCATGAGACGGATATCACCGAGCAGACCGACCACCAGATCAACGGGGGAGGCCTGAAATTCGATCTTTTCTCTCGCGACTACCATCATCGGCTGAATGTGTATACCTCCGCCCAGCATACGAAACGCCAGAGTTATTACGGTGCCGGAAAAGATCCGAACGCCTATGGTAACACGACGGACATGACCTTTATCGGTGGCGCCCAATACTCCTACGAATGGGACAAATGCCTTTTTATGCCCGCTACCTTTACGGGAGGTGCTGAATATAGCTACGATGATTTGCGGGACGAGATGCTTGGTTATAACCGTACGATCGCCCAGACCGTGCATATCGGTAGTGCTTTTGCCCAGAACGAGTGGAAGAATGATCGTTGGAGTTTCTTGATCGGTGGCCGTTTGGATAAGCATAATATGATGGATCACGTGATCTTTAGCCCTCGTGCGAACGTGCGTTTCAATCCGACGAAGGATATCAACCTGCGTATGTCGTACTCCAGCGGTTTCCGGGCTCCTCAAGCGTTCGACGAGGATTTGCATATCACCGCCGTGGGTGGCGACGTGGCGATCATCCAGATCTCCCCGGACTTGAAGGAGGAGAATTCGCAGAGCGTGAGTGCTTCCGTAGATTTTTATCATCGCTTCGGCCCGGTTCAAGTGAATTTCTTGGTGGAAGGTTTCTATACGGATTTACGGAACGTGTTTATCTTGGAGGAGATCGGCCGTGACGAGGACAATAACCTGCTGATGGAACGCCGTAATGGAAAGGGTGCCCGTGTGATGGGTATCAATCTGGAGGGTAAGATGGCCTATTCTTGGATGCAGATACAGGCGGGCGCTACTTTGCAACGGAGCGGCTACAAGGAGGCAGAGCAATGGAGCGAGAACCCGAATATCACCCCGCAGAAGAAGATGTTCCGCTCTCCGGACGTATATGGTTATTTCACTTCTACCTTCACGCCGGTCAAGCGTTTCTCCGCTTCCTTGACGGGTACATATACGGGAAGTATGTTGGTGCAGCACTTGGCGGGTTATATCCCGGAAGATCGTGAGGAGAAGACTCGTGATTTCTTCGACTTGAATCTCAAGCTGGCTTATGACTTCCCGATCTTCAAGTCCGTGACTTTACAGGTAAATGCTGGAGTCCAGAATATCTTCGACTCCTATCAAGATGATTTCGACAAGGGAGCGCACCGGGATGCCGGGTATATCTATGGCCCGGGGATTCCCAGAAGTTATTTCGTGGGGTGTAAGATCAGTTATTAAATACTCGGCGAGCCTCCGCGGGGCTATTCCTCCACTATTCTCTCTATATAATTTGGCGGCAGGGTGGTGCGTGGCACTTTCATGCCGCCAAACCATTTATGCAAAGGCAAATCGAAACCAGTTCCATTCATGTAATTATAGAGGGAAACGCGAAGCCCCTCGCTGAAAAGCTCCGGATCGCAGCCGGAAAGCGCCTCGAACTGTACGTCATTACGGGCGAATCCCCCAAAGGGAGGCTCCGTGACACGGCAACTGTACTCGGCGGGGTGCAACCCCACAGGACTATGTGCTGTCATGGCGAAACGATGCCAAAATCCGGATTGGATCAGCCCTAGCTCAAACATTTGCCGGACTGTTTCCAAGGAATCTATGGTTTCTTGAGCGGTTTGGGTCGGGAAACCATACATCAAATAGGCATGGACCATGATACCAGCCCCGGTAAAGTTGTTGGCGACCCGTGCCACCTGAGCCACTGTCACCCCTTTATTTATCAGTTTGAGGAGTCGGGGAGAGGCTACTTCCAGACCTCCCGACACGGCGATGCAGCCACTTCGTTGAAGAAGGTCGCATAGCTCCTCGGTATAGCTTTTCTCGAAACGGATATTTCCCCACCACACGACGGTTATCCCACGGCGGATAATCTCCTGCGCCATTTCCCGTAGCAAGGCGGGTGGAGCGGCCTCGTCCACGAAATGGAAGCCGATCTCGCCGGTTTGCTCGATCAAGCGCTCCATACGGTCTACCAAAGTCTTGGCCGTATTCGGCTCATACCGTTTGATGTAATCCAGCGAACCGTCGCAGAAGGCGCATTTCCCCCAGTAGCAACCGTGTGCCAAGGTCAGTTTGTTCCAGCGGCCGTCGCTCCAAAGCTTGTGCATCGGGTTGGCCATTTCCATGACAGAGATGTATTTGTCCAGTGGCAAGCCTTCGTAATCCGGGAATCCGGTCTCGTTTTGCCGGCAAGCGGGATAAGCGGGGTTGTCTTGATAAACGACCCGGCTGCCGCTCTCGTCCAAGGAGAAGGTGCGTACCAGTTCCTCTTTGGGGATCGCCCCGTCCAGATAGCGCAACGTTTGGTAAAGCGGGTCCTCTCCATCATCCAGCAAGAGGTAATCGATGTATTTGAAGAAGCGGGTATCCGTGATGGAGCGAAGTTCCGTATTCACGAAACCGCCTCCCATAAGGATCGGGATATCGGGATGTGCCTGCCGTAGCCATTGGGCGAGCCGGAGGGAACTGAATAAATTCCCCGGGAAAGGTACGCTGAAAGCGATCGCCTTGGGCTTGCTCTCGGCGATGTGCTTTTCCAATAGCGGTTGCGTCAGGCGGTCGATAAAGCCGAAAGGTTTTTGGAGGGCTTCCTCGATCTCGTCGAAGGAGGAGGCGCAGCGGCCTAGATGCTCGGCATATCGGCTGAAACCGAAATCCGGGTCGATCGTTTCCCGGATCAAGTCGCAGAGATCCTCCAGATACAAGGTTGCCAGATAACGGGCTTTATCCCGTAATCCCGAAGTACCGAACGCCCATTCCAGCTCCTCCTCGTTTTGGCTCCTGCGATCGCTTTCTGGAAGGTAATCTTGATTACAGATGCGATAAGCGAGAGGATCGTTCTTTCCTTGAAGGAAAGCGACAACGGCGGTTATCGTGTCGATATACCGTTGCTTATTAGCCAGCATCCCCCGGACTTTAGCCGGATATTTACCTTTCCGTCGCTCGATCTCGGCGAATAACTCCCCGAGACCCTGCGTGGAAAACAAAGTCAAGATTGTCTCGATACCCAGATCCGCCTGCCCGGCACGTACACCCTTTGCCTCCAAATAACCTTTTAGGTAAGCCGTGGAAGGATAAGGCGTATTGATCTGCGTAAACGGAGATAAAACCAGAAGAACCGAAGCTAATCCCATATCAACTCAACTAATTTTCAATTATTCAAGCTATTGTTGATAGACTCGATATAGTCCAGAATCTCATCCCGTCCCTCTTTCTTCTCCGAGGAAGAGAGGAAGATCGGAGGAAGCTCTTCCCAAGTCTCCAGTAATTTATCCGTATAGACTTTTAGGTTCTCTTTCAAGCGTCCCTTGCTGATCTTGTCGATCTTCGTGAAGATGATGGAGAAAGGAACCCCGCTCTCACCCAGCCATTCCATAAACTCCAGATCGATCTTTTGCGCCTCGTGGCGGCAGTCCAAAAGGACAAATAGGTTGGTCAGTTGCTCGCGATCGAGGATATAGTTCTCGATGATACGTTTCAATTGCTCCCGGTTCTCCTTGCCTCGTTGGGCGAAGCCATACCCCGGAAGGTCTACCAGATACCACTCGTTATTGATAAGAAAATGATTGATAAGTAAAGTCTTACCCGGTGTTTGCGAAGTCATCGCCAAGCCCTTCTTGTTGGTAAGCATATTGATCAAGGAGGATTTGCCTACATTACTTCGTCCGATGAAGGCATACTCCGGCTTATTACCCTCGGGGCATTTCCTTACGTCTGTGTTACTGATAACAAATTCTGCGCTTTTAATTTCCATAAAATATAAATTAATGAATAATGAGTAAATGAATAATGGCGAGACCTAATTCTCAATTTTCAATTTTCCATTTTCAATTGCCGAAAGCCACAGCCCGGCGAACGTGATGCCTCCGTTTACCATAAGCATCTCATAGCCGAACGTATAGCCTGCGTATTGTTTCACCAAGAAATCCGTGGCGAGGCAAATCAACGGGGAGGCTATACAGATATAGGGCACGTATTTGTCACGGGGGTTCCGCTTCGTGAAAAGCCCGAAAACAAACAGCCCCAATAGAGGACCATACGTGTACGACGCTATCATGTAGATCGCGTCGATAACACTCCGGTTATTTACGGCCTTGAACGCCAAGATGATCAAGACGAACAAGACGGATATCATCACGTGTACCTTTAGGCGGGTACGTTTCGCCCTTTTCGCTTCCTCTCTCTGCACGCCGAGGATATCCACGCAAAAAGAGGTGGTGAGCGCTGTCAACGCCGAGTCGGCGCTACTGAAAGCCGCCGCTATGATACCGATCGTAAAGAAGATCAAGATACTCCCGCCCAAGATCCCCGAGGTACAAAACATCGGGAGGATATCGTCGCCCAAGGTTGGCAACTGGATGTTCCGCTGTGCCGCCAATGTCAGTAGCAGTACCCCCAGCGCGAGAAACAAAAAGTTGACCGGCGTGAAAGCGAATCCATATGTGTACATATTCTTCTGGGCATCCTTCAAGCTCTTGCAGGAGAGGTTCTTTTGCATCATGTCCTGATCCAGCCCGGTCATGACGATCGTGATAAAGATACCGCTGAAGAACTGCTTGAAGAAGTTCTGCGTACTATGCCAATCGCCGAACTCGAAGATCCGGAAATGAGGGCTTTCCACCAAGGTCTGCGCCATACCCCCGAAATCCAGTCCCATCTTGTCCTTCACCTGCCAGATGATCACGATCAACATTGCCACGAGACAAAGGGCCTGCAACGTATCTGTCCAGATGATCGTCTTGATACCGCTCCGGAACGTATATAGCCATACCAGCAGGATACTGAGGATAGCGGTCACGGCGAATGGGATGTTCCAAGCGTTGAACACGTAGGTTTGCAAGATCAAGACCACTAGATATAAGCGTGCGGCCGCCCCTACGATCTTCGAGAGCAGGAAGAATGAGGCCCCTGTCTTGTACCCCCTTCTCCCGATCCGGTCATCCAGATACGAGTAGATGGAGGTAAGTTGCAACTTATAGTATAGCGGTAGCAATACCTTGGCTATAATGATATATCCCACGAAGAAGCCTAATACAGTCTGCATATACGTCATATCGATCGCCCGCACCATGCCGGGTACCGATACGAACGTCACCCCCGATAAGGATGTCCCTACCATACCGATAGAAACGATATACCAAGGTGATTTCCTGTTCCCGAGGAAGAATGCCTCGTTGCTGTTATTACGTCCCGTGATCCATGCTATCAGCAGCAAGACGGCGAAATAGGCAGCGATAATAAAAAGGATCATATAGCTGTTCATGTATTGCTAACTTCTGTCTTCTTCTGCGCAAAGATACGGCTTTACTTTGAAATAACCGGCATATGCGTGGATTCTACCGTGATGGGTTTCTTGAAGCCCTTTAGGTAGTCCATGAAAGCGTCGGTCGATATGATACCTAAATTGTCGAATTCCGGGATCTCGTAGCCCTTGAATAAAGAGGCGTCGTACCCGTCTCCGCCATCGGTGATGAAAGCGTCTAGGGTCACCACGCAAGGGGTATTGTCCTCGATCTCGGTCTTTTGCCCGCCTCTCGTATAGACTATTTTCTCGATCTTATTTCCGCTTAGGGTAAGCGTGAGGTCGGAGGATTGAAGGAAACCGTTCGGATTCTTCCGTCCATCCTCCAATAGCTTCTTCAACCGCTTGCCGTCGAAACGATAAGCAACGATAGCGGAGCCGAAAGGCAGGATGTTGCCGGCACGCAGTCGGGTGATATCCCCTTTCGGGAGGGCCGCACGGATACCTCCGTAATGGTTTACGCCGATCACCGGCTGATCCTTGTAAGCGGGCATCTCTTTTTGGAAACGCTTGGCGTAAGCGGCCGTGACCAACGCCCCGATAGGCGTATAGTCGAACTTATTGATGGTACGGTCGTGGATCAAGGCCTCTTTTGCCGTGGCAAGTTTCTCGTTCAGCCGATATTTATCCATGATCTTCTCCACGGCCTCTCGCATCTCCGGGTTCTCCTTGCAGGCTACACGCACGGTATCCCCTTGGATGAAAGAGATATCCCGGTGTCCGTTGAAATCCTGTATCTGGAACAGCAGTTTCCCGATATGGGTACCGTTTACACCGGCTTGGATGATGGGGATGTTATTGATCTTATCGAGCACCAGCTCATGCGAGTGGGCGGATATGATGGCGTCTACCTTATCGATGAACGGCAGTCCTTGGGCGTTCTCCTCGGTGATGCGGTAAGGCATTTTCATATCCGTGCCGATGTGCATCAAGAGGATAATCATATCGATCTGGCCCTCTTTCTTTAACTGGTAGACGGTTTGTATGCAGGCCGCTCCCAGCGGATGCGTGAACTGAAGCCCTTTCAGGTTCTCCGGCTTGGTCTTGACGTAGGTGTCCGTCGTGGTCAGTCCGATGAAGGCTATGCGCAGGGAGGAGCCATCTTTCAACTTACGCTCTACGATACGGTAGGGACTCAACCAGCCGGGGTGAGTATATCTCTTCTCTTCGGTGATATTGGCGGCCACATGGGGGATATTCAAAGCGGCGGTGTCCACTAGATAAGGAAGCCCCCAGTCGAACTCGTGGTTACCGATGGCGGACATCTCCACGTCCATCGCCTCGTACATCTCTTTGATAGGCTCGCCTTTCGTGATCTTGGAGAAATAGCTTCCGCTGAAATTATCTCCGCCTGAGACAACGATGGAATGCGGATAGCGTTGCTTCTCGTTTTGTGTCATTTGTACCAACCGGGCGGCTCCCGGCGTGATCCCGTCGGAGGCGAAAGCCCCATGGAAATCGTTGAATGAGAAAATGGCTAAAGTGTCTATCGAGCTAGACGGAGTGGCGATATCTTGAGCGAATAGGGGAGCGGTTAGCGCACTGCCTAGCAAAATCGCCGATACGAATTGTTTTTTCAGTCCCATGGTTGTATGTATTAATAGGGACAAAAGTAGGAAAAATAATGGGATTCACCGAGGAAAACGCCCGATTCGTCGAATTCTTTTTGATCGTTTTAAACCTTCGGCCTACCTTTGCGTCATAGTAATAGCTCGTGAGAGTGAAAGCGAACCGGTTGTTCATCATAACCGGGAAATAGGTAAACATTAAGTCAAAGGGCCGCCGTCTGGATAAGATGCGGCCCTTTTGATTTATTCGGACTTGAGGTTGTTTACGGGATTGTCGTGGGTGGTACGGAATACGTTATATCCGGAAACCGCCAGTATGACGGTGAGTACCAATACGCCTCCTCCCACGAATAGATACCAGGATAGCTGGATCTTTTCCGAGAATTGCTCTTGCCATTTCTGGGAGATATAGAAAGCGATACCGCAACCAAGTAAGATGGCTGGCAATGCCATGGTGATGATATCTTTCAAGAAAATATGGAGTATGTCTTTTACCGTGGCTCCGTTAATCTTGCGGATCGCCATTTCTTTCCGGCGACGGTTCACCTCGTCGTTCGTGTATCCGATCAATCCGATGAAGACGATCAGCAAGGTGACGATACCACCGATCATGACGGAGTCACGGAATTTCCGGGAGGAGGTGTATCCTTCCAGCATCTCGCTCTTGAAGGAGATCACGTTGAGTTCTTTATCCGGGATGAGTTGCCCCATTAGATCCTGCGTCTTGCGTAGGGCCTCGGAAGAAAGGCTATGGTACCGAATGACCATATGTTGGGCCGCCCCTTTCGTATAGAACATGATCTTGGCTCGCGGATCTTCTCCCGCTATGGAGCCTAGGCGGAAATCCTCGAACACGCCCCGGATCGTGAAGAGAGGCATCGACTCGGACTTGGTATCGTGTCCGGTTATTTGTACCGTCTTGCCCACGGCTCCATCCTTCCAGTCGGCGAAAGGTTTCATGTATTCAATGAAATTGCGGCTCACCAGTATCTCTTGCGAGGAGGTGGTATTCTCTGTGAAGTATTGTCCTTCTACGATCGGGATTTCCAATACGTTCAGGTAATCGTTTCCTACGTCGTAGAGGTCGGCGATGTTGAATAGTTCCCGGTCGTCTCCCGGAAGATAGACGTTATTGCCCGAGGCTCCCCAGAAAGGAAGGTTATAGCAAGTCGTGATGGCGTCTACCTCGGGCAATCTCTGGGTTTCCTCGATCAGTTTGGCACGCCCCGTGGAGTCTACGGCGCCGATATACACATAGGCGAGGTTCTCGGGATTGTATCCCGGATGATCATTCACCATATGGTCGTATTGCTTGCCTACCACTAGCAATAAGGAGGCGAGGAAGCTGATTGCCGTGAACTGGAAGAACAAGAGCCCCAGTTTCCAAAGGCGGCGTGCTTCACGAATACTCCGGAAAACAGCCGCTACAGGAATGCGTCCTAAGAACCAGCCGGTAGCTATGCCCGTAGAGATCAGTACGACTATGACCGTGAGGCATATCGCCCACATACCCGTGGATAGGAATAACGATCGGACTCCCGTGCCGATCAGCTCCTTTATAATTCCTTGAAATCCTAGGATCAGAAGTACGACCAGCGCTAGCGCGACGGTGACGTGGGTCCCTACCTCGGACAACGCCATACCTTGGATATCCTTACCGCTCGCCCCGTAACATTTGCGTACGGCCATCTCTTTCGTGCGGTTCACGATGGAGGAGATCACGATCAATATATAGTTCATTACGGCGGTGAAGATCAATACGAAGGCGATGAACGAGAGGATCAAGGCCATACGTTTGGCCATATCGTCCTCCATATGTACGTTGAGTAGTTTGTGGAAGGTGAAGGTCAGTTCCACGCCGGCTTTCTTAAGGTCGTTTACGGGGAAATGCTTGTCGATCATCTGTCTCATTCCCGCTTCCAACTGGGCCTCTGTCGTACCCGGCGATACCTTGACATAACTTTGGTAGCGGTCGTTTCCGGTTAACATATGGGTTCCGTCCCACATGAACTTGCTGATGGAAGAAAGGGATACGATAATGTCATAACTCTGTTCGGTGTTGTCCGGTAGTTTCTTGAATACGCCGCCTATCGTGAGGGCTTGTCCCGGCGCGTCGTCAATCTCGAAGCGTTTTCCCATCACGTTACCGCCGATACGTTCGGCGATCTCGTCGGATACGAGCACGTACATGGGTTGGGAGAGAACTTGCTTAGGGTCTCCGATGAGCATGGGGCGGGGCAATACGTCGAAAAGACAACTGTCCGCTAGGATGAAGGTCGCTTTGAGCCGATGCTTGTTGTCGGACATCGTAAAAGGGGAGTTTCCCCGGAAGTACGTATAGCGTGTGGCGGCCTCGATCTCCGGTGTCTCTTGTTTCAAGAGGGGGATTACTCCGGCGGGCGTTTGCCCGTGGTCGCCCACTTCCCCGTTCATGAAAAATTTCTCATATACTCGATAGATCCGGTCTCCGTCCGGATAGAAGTTATCGTAGGTGTTCTCGAAGTGGACTTTAGCGATCAGCACCAAGCCGATGGTCAGTCCTATACCCAAGGAGATAATCTTCATTACATTGTGTTGCCCTCTCTTAAAAAGGGAGCGAATTGCGATCCCGATGTTTTTCATATTGTTATTGTATTATTTTCCGGTAAGATAAAATCAAATACCGTGCCATTGTGTTTATGTGGTTGAAAAACAGAGGGGTGAGTAGCGTATGATTATTTATGAGTGTCCAATAATTGGACAAGGGTGTCCAGATTTTGGACACCTTTGTTTAATACCTTTTCTCAATAGAGGCTCCGGGGAAATAATGCGTGAGGATTTTCCGGTACGAATACCCTTTGGCTCCCATCACGGCGGCTCCGATCTGGCAAAGCCCCACGCCATGTCCCCATCCGGCTCCCGTCAAGATGAAGCGGGAGGGGATATCGAGGCGGATATCCTTCTTATCGACAACAAAGGCCGAGCTGTATAGATGCGTCTCGGACAATGTCCGGCGTATCTCAAGCTCTTTGCCGATGGTGAACGAACGGCGTACCCCTACGATCTTGAGTTTCGTGATACGTCCGGACGAACCTCTTTCCAACGGTACAAGATCGATGATCGGCCCGAAATCCATACCCGTTTTCCGGTGGATCAACCCCGATAGTTCCTCTTGCGTGTATTCTACTTTCCAACGGTAGAAATCCGTGGTCTCTTGATCGTAGTTGTTTAGCACTTGGCTAAGGATCTCCTTGTCCGTCGTATTACAGAAGGCTTCGGGTGAGGTACGTATCCATTGTTCCGCTTCCCGCTCGTCCGTCAGGTCGGGATAGGCGGGAGTCTCGCCGTCCCTCAATGCGGTAAGATAGGAGTGGGGAACCGGTTCCCAGCAATTCTCGAATTTCTCGGTCACGCCTCCGCAGCATTTCGAGAAGCGGGCGTCGCAGATTGTATCGTTATCCATCAATACCTCTCCACGGGTCTCTTTGATCACCTCCCTGACTATCGGGTTCGATGCCCGGGTAATACCTTGGTAACGCTGGCAATGGTCGTCGGCACAGACATCGAACAACTCATGGTCCTCCCGGTCGTACCAGCGGATCAAGGTCTCGTTGTCGCGGTAACAACTTTTATAGGGCGTAACCGATCCGTTCAAGTTGAAATTCTTCTCGACCTGTGCCAAGAGCCAGCTTCGCGAGATCACGGCATGGGCTTTCAGCAACTCTTTGGAGGCGTTGGCGCTCATCTCCGAGGAGATTACGCTGGTAAGGTATTCCTCCACGTCCACTTGGTTGATCGTGACGATTCCTTTATCGGTCGCCACGAGGTTCAACGCTCCCTTGAAGCGTTGATCCTCCTGTCGTTGCCAGTGAAAATCCACGCCGATCGTGACCGCCTTCAAGTCGAAAGAGGATTGCGGGCTGGTCGGCTCGAAGAATAGCTCCTGATAAAGCTTCCCATTGTACACGATCTTGCCGTTTACCCAGAGGGCACGTTGCTCGCCTATGGTGAACGTGCCGGTTTCCGTATGCACATACTCTTCGTTAAAAACAAATGAGACCGCTTTGTGGGTCATGATTCCCACATTGATTACAGGTGCTTCCATATCCTTATTCCTTTATTCTATTCTTTTTTCGCGTTCAGGGAATTAAATGTGAGGTAAGCGATCATGACAAGGTACATGACAACCGCCAGTATCTCGGCGGCATTGCTAGATGCCCATTCCTCGTTCATCAAGTTGATTCCGCCGAAACGTAAGGCTGCGCTGACCACGCCCATCAAGG
>OKVF01001601.1_pt1 | contig 16188 bp, 12 predicted proteins | sample 1604831 | NCBI WGS metagenome assembly OKVF01 (sample SAMN01760980, study PRJEB22395) | human gut metagenome
AAGCCCGAAGCCGGGACAGCTGCGTCTTTGGACTATGCAGTCTGTTGCGCACGGAGCAGATTTTGTAAGCTTCTTCCGTTGGAGAACTTGCTCATTTGGAACTGAAATCTATTGGCATGGATTAAATGATTACAGTAATCGCCCGAATCGCCGTCTTGAAGAACTGTCTCTGGTAAAGGCAGATTTTGAGGCAATTAAGGACGTAGCTGGTCATCCATATGAGGCAGCTGTAGGCATTTTATGTGACTATGACAATGAGTGGGATGGACAAAAGGATGTATGGCATGGTCCGCTTAGAAACTTCAGCACAGATGGATGGTTTCGTTCTCTGCAGAAAAAGCATATTCCATTTGATTTTGTGGATTTTAGGGAAGAAACAAATCTTAAGGATCTGGAGAAATATGAACTTCTTGTATATCCTCATGCTGCAATCCTTACGAAAGAGCGCGTTGAAATTCTAACTCAGTATGTGGCAAATGGCGGAAAGCTTGTCATGGGATGCCGCACTGGATATAAGGATATCTACGGACGCTGCCCGATGCAGCCAATGCCAGGAGAAGCAGCAGAGCTTTGCGGTGTCACAGTAGAAGATTTTACATTCCTGGCACCAGGGGAGCCAATGGAATATGTCAATTGGAATGGAAAACGCATTCCGGCACCTGTATTTAATGATGTGCTAGAGCCGGCATTTGGCGGTAAGGCAGAGGGATTTTTCGAGGGCAACTATTATGATGGAAAGCCAGCGCTTGTGACAAAGAATACAGGTAAGGGATTGGCAATTTACTTTGGCGGCTGTTTTGCAGAAGAGACAGCAGATGCCTTTTTAGAGACACTTAGTATTCAGACACCGGCACCATGGCTTGTGCTTCCAGAAGGATGTGAGCTTGCAAAGCGCGGTGATCAGTACTTTGTGTTAAATTATAAGGCACAATCGTGCGAGATTACGTTAAAGAAAAAAGTAACAGATCGTTTGACAGGAAACGAGATTGAAGGTACATATGAGGTAGCACCATATGGGGTACTGGTATTATTATAAAATATAAGAAAGACCGCTTTTTGCGGAGAAATGAGTGAACATGCTGATAGTAAAAAAATTCGGCGGAACTTCAGTTGCCGACAAAGACAGAATATTTAATGTAGCAAAGCGCTGTATTCGCGATTATGAGGCTGGAAATGATGTGGTAGTCGTACTTTCTGCGATGGGAAAATATACAGATGAACTTATCGCAAAAGCAAAGGATATCAACCCAAATCCACCAAAGAGAGAGATGGATATGCTCTTTACAATCGGAGAGCAGATGTCTGTGTCATTAATGGCTATGGCAATGGCACAGCTAGGTGTTCGTGCTGTATCATTAAATGCATTTCAGGTACCAATGAGGACAACAAGTGCGTATGGAAATGCCCGTCTGAAAAAGATTGACACGGAGCGTATTCGCCGTGAGCTTGATGACAGAAAGATCGTTATCGTGACAGGTTTTCAGGGTGTAAATAAATATGATGATTATACAACACTTGGACGCGGAGGCTCAGATACAACAGCAGTTGCACTTGCTGCTGTGCTTCATGCTGATGCTTGTGAAATCTATACCGATGTTGATGGTGTTTATACGGCTGACCCAAGGCTTGTGCCGACTGCACGAAAGCTTGAGTCTATCTCATATGATGAGATGCTTGATTTGGCTGCGCTTGGCGCAGGAGTGCTGCATAGCCGCAGTGTTGAGCTTGCAAAAAAATACGGCGTACAGCTTGTTGTGCGCTCTAGTTTAAATGAGTCCGAAGGAACAATTGTGAAGGGAGTTGGAAAGAAAATGGAAAGAATGTTGATCAGCGGTGTAGCACTTGACAGGGAGGCAGATCGTATCTCAGTAATAGGAATAGCAGATGTGCCAGGAAGTGCATTTAAGCTGTTCCATACGCTTGCAAAGAATAATATAAATGTCGATATTATCATTCAGTCTGTAGGACGTGATGGAACAAAAGATATTTCCTTTACTGTGTCGCACAATAACTTGAATGAAGCAGTTGAGCTGTTAAACAGCTGCAAAGAGCAGCTTGGATTTGATCATATCGAATACAATTGTGATGTTGTAAAGCTTTCAGTAGTTGGATCAGGTATGATGTCTCATCCAGGTGTTGCAGCAAAGATGTTTGAGTGTCTGTATAATGAAAATGTCAATATTAACATGATTGCAACATCTGAGATTCGTATAACAGTATTGATTCCGGAGAAGGATGCGCTGCGTGCGATGAATGCAGTGCATGATGCATTTGGACTCGCAGAGTAAGACAGTCATCATTCGCAAAGCGCGTTGATAAAGAATATTCAAACAAAACAATAATTATTCAAACAAAATGACATCATGACATGAAAGGATAAAATTATGCAGGTGACAGATTCAATTCGTTATGTTGGAGTTAACGACCATCAGGTTGATTTATTTGAGGGACAGTATCAAGTGCCGAATGGCATGTCATACAATTCATATGTGATTATTGATGAGAAAGTCGCAGTTATGGATACTGTAGATATTCATTTTGGAGAAGAATGGATGGCAAATGTAAAGGCAGTGCTTGCAGGACGTATGCCAGATTATCTTATCGTTCAGCATATGGAGCCAGATCATTCTGCAAATATCGGACGCTTTTTAGAGGAATATCCGCAGGCAACAGTAGTGGCAACTGCAAAGGCATTTGTCATGATGAAGCAGTTCTTTGGAAATGATTATGCAGACAGAAGAATTGTTGCTTCTGAGATGAGTGAACTTTCATTAGGTGCGCATACACTTCATTTTGTGATGGCGCCGATGGTGCATTGGCCAGAGGTTATGGTTACATATGAGAGCAGTGAGAAGGTACTGTTTTCAGCTGATGGCTTTGGAAAGTTTGGTGCACTCGACTGTGATGAGCCGTGGGATGATGAAGCAAGACGCTACTATATTGGTATTGTAGGAAAATATGGTGTTCAGGTGCAGGCACTTTTAAAGAAGGCAGCTGCGCTTGATATTGCAGTAATCTGTCCGCTTCACGGCCCGGTACTGACAAGTGATCTGTCTCACTATGTAAATCTTTATCAGCTGTGGTCAACTTACACACCAGAAAAAGAGGCAGTTGTAATTGCATATGCTTCTGTATATGGAAATACAAAAGAAGCAGCATTGTTGCTAGCTGATACCCTAAGAGAAAAAGGAAAAGAAGTGCATGTGTATGATTTGGCAAGATGCGATATGTCACAGGCTGTAGCTGACGCATTTTGTTGCAGCAGTTTAGGGTTAGCCTCAATCACCTATAATGCAGACTGTTATCCGTGTATGAAAACTTTCATCAATCAGCTTGTTGAGCATAATTATCAGAAGCGAACAGTTGGATTTATTGAAAATGGCAGCTGGGCACCGATGGCAGCAAAGGTAATGCAAAAGATGCTTGAAGGATGTAAGAATTTAACAATGGCAGAGTCAGTAGTGACTGTGCGCGGTGCAGTGAATGAGCAGGCAAAAGAGCAGATTCAAGAGCTTGCGTTGGTTCTTTGAAGCTGCCTAGTTTTGGGGTCAGTTCACGAAAACTAAGTTTATTCGTGCCTGACCCCAGTTCTTGCGTTATTTTAGTAGGTAAACATACATCACAATATAGTGGCAGAAGCTGCCAACCATTACAAACAGATGAAAAATCTCGTGGCATCCAAAATTGATGTGGCGATTTTCAAAGGCAGATAATTTTAGTGCATAGATGACACCGCCTACGGTGTAAATAAGACCGCCGGCAAGAAGCCATAAGAAGCATCCTGTGCTCAGTGTGTTTAGAAGCTGAGGAAATGCAAATACGCATGCCCAGCCAAGTGCAATATACAAAACAGAAGAGATCCACTTTGGACAGTAAACCCAGAAATATTTAAAACCCATGCCAAGAAGTGCAATAATCCACACGACTGCCAACAGAATATAGCCTGTCGTACCAGGAATTGCTAAGAGGCATACTGGTGTGTAGCTTCCGGCAATCAGCACAAAAATCATCATATGGTCAAGCTTTTTGAGTGTTTCCTCATAAGGGTGTCCTGCTGGAATAGTGTGGTAAGCTGTGCTTGCAGAGTAGAGAGCGACAAGGCTGAGTGAATAAATGATCATTGCAATGATATTTACAAGCTGATGCGTTTGTGCAGCTTTTATTAAAAGTGGTGAAGATGCACCGAGTGAAAAAATGGCGCCAATAAAATGTGTGATGGCACTTGCTGGGTCTTTAATATATAGGGTATGGCGCCTGACCTGATTGTTTGTAAATTTTTTATTTGAAATAGATTCAGCGCCGCTGTAATATGCTGTAGATGTATTCATAATCATACCTGCCTTTCCTGATAAAATAGTTTTCAACAGCTCTATGCGAATACTACTGTATGTAGTTTTTAAAACTACATGCTGATATATGCATATTATATACAAAAAAATAAAAAAATCAAGAGGAAAAAGAAAAGAGATACCAAAGATGGCAAAAAAAGTCCAGGATGAGCTGATTCGCACAACTAGGTTGCAACGAGAGCGCTTTCAATATGCACTAGATCAGGTGGTAGGAAAGACACATATTCGAGACAAAATTGGGACACTCTCGGAAAAGACAGTTCATGCTGTCTTAAAATATTATTATGAGCCAGATTCCTCTCATCATGAGATTCCACTTGAAAAAAGTGTCGCCGATGTTTTTACAGGCGCTGAGGTGATTGAAATTCAGACAAGGGCGCTGTATCGTTTAAAGCCAAAGCTAGATAAATTTTTGCCTTTGTATCCAGTCACGGTTGTCCATCCGATTGCGTACGACAAATGGGTTTGCTGGATCAATGAAGAAACAGGTGAAATAATGCAGAAACGAAAATCACCGAAAAAAGGAAATCCTTATCTTGCCTTTAAAGAACTTTACACAATACGAGACTATTTGCAAAATCCAAATCTCCATATTAGAATTGTTCTAATGGATATGGAAGAGTATCGCATTTTAAATGGATGGAGCAAAGATAAAAAGCGCGGTGGAGAGCGCTTCGACCGCCTTCCGTTTCGATTAGAGGATGAAGTTGTTTTAGACAGTGCAAGAGATTATCTTCAACTTCTTCCACTTGAGTTAGCCGAGGAATTTACAAGCGCAGACTTTGCAAAGCTTGTGAAAATTCCAAGACAATTGGCAGGTACGGTGTTATTGGTTCTTTGGCAGTTAGGGCTTGTTGAACGAAGCGGAAAATGTGGAAAAAGCTATTTGTATAAAATCAATTAAAGTAGTTTTTAAAACTAGATCTCGTTTTATTGTTGACACAATAAAGAATTAGTGATACCATGATTCAAGGAAGATAAAAACTAAGCGAGAGCTTGTGAAAAAACAGAAAGGTGCAGTTTTATGTCAGAGTATTGCATTATCAGTGATGGCTCCTGTGATCTGCCAACGGATCTGGCTGCCAAAGAAAATATCACGGTTGTACCGTTTTATGTATCATTTGATGAGAAAAATTATATGAAGGAAGGTGTGGATATTGGTGTGCGCGATTTCTATCAGGAAATGGTAGATAATAAAGGTGTATTTCCAAAGTCATCTCTTCCGTCTGTGCAGGATTACATGGAAGTTTTTGAGCCTATTATCAAGCAGGGAAAGGGAATCGTTTGTATCTGCATCACATCGAAGTTCAGCGGTTCTGTACAGTCAGCAACTAATGCGAAAAATATTCTTCTTGAAACATATCCAGATGCCAAAATTGAAGTGATTGATTCGATGGTTAATACTGTTTTGCAGGGATTGTTTGTACTTGAAGCTGCAAAAATGTGCAAAGCAGGCGTGCCGATGGAGGCTTGTGTGAAGGAGCTTCTTGATATGCGTGAGAGCGGAAGAATCTTCTTTACAATTGGAAGCATTGACTATTTAAAGCATGGTGGACGTATTGGAAAGCTTTCCGGCTTGGCAGCATCAGTGCTTGGAATTAAGCCGTTAATTACTTTGAAGGATGGCGAGATCTATAACTCTGGCATTAGCAGAAGCAGAAAAGCTTCCATGGCTAAGGTAATTGAGCTTTTAAAGCAGTATATAGAAGAGCGAAAGATTGACATGAAAAAGTGGCAGCTATGTATTGGCTTTGGTTATGATCGTGAAGAAGCTGTTGCATTTCAAAAGCAGATTTTGTCAGAGCTTGGAGGTATAATAACTGAGGCGGATTGCCCACTGTTTCAGATTGGCGCGACAATTTCAGTTCATACAGGTCCATATCCGATTGGCGTTGGATTTATCAGAAAGCAGACACTTTGTTAATAAAATAAGAAAATCCCAGCCGTGTTTTACCACGGTCTGGGATTTTTGATGTCATATGGATACTTAATGCTTGCAAAAAATTGTTCGGTCATATGAAATGTCTCTGCAAGTGCACAAACCTTATCAGCCAGACATACAAGCCAGGCTTCACGGCAGGCTGGCGGAACAGGTGTCAGCGGAAACATGTGGCGCAGAATGATATTTTGAGTGCGGTAACTTAAATTCCAGTCAGCAGTGGCATTGATTAGAGCACGCTTTGGATGGGTAAAACCATGCAGACGATGGCTTGGATCATTCTCATGCCAGTCATAAAGAAAATAGTCATGTAAAAAAGCGCCCATAAGCAAGCTTTGTTTGGAAACAGAAAGATGAAGACGATACGAAAACCATAAGCTTACATAAGCAACGGCAACGCAGTGGCTGTAAACGCTGGTATCACCGTGCTGAATGAAGTGCTTTGTCTTATCAAACTGACCAGATTTACTGATATAGCGAAAAAAATCATTAAAATAGCGATCTCTCGCCGGTTTTGCATGCATGCTCATAGCGTTTGTCCTTTCTTATTGGTGTTTGCTGCCGCTATTATAGTAGAAGCAACGAAAAAAAGCAACTGTTTAAATTACGATATTCCATTGAAAATGAAAAAATACTATGATATACTTTTAACAATCCTAGTTGTAGTCAAAATAGAACCTGTCATTGACTGCAGCTAAAAATCAAATGTCATGGAGGATGGGAATGAAAAAATATTGTTTTGGAATTGATGTGGGTGGAACAACCGTAAAGCTTGGACTTTTCACAACAGAGGGTACACTTCTTGATAAGTGGGAGATCCCAACAAGAAAAGAAGATGGAGGCGCTTACATTCTTGGTGATATCGCAGCATCTGTAGAAAGTAAGCTTACCGAAAAGAATATTTCAAAGGACGACGTAGCTGGAGCTGGTATCGGTGTACCAGGACCAACAATGGATAACGGCTATGTATCAATTTGTGTAAACTTAGGTTGGAAGGATAAGAATCCGGCAGAGGAATTGTCTAGTCTGCTGTCCATTCCAGTAAAGGCAGGAAATGATGCAAACGTAGCAGCTCTTGGCGAGATGTGGAAGGGGGGAGGAGAAGGCTACTCAGATGTTACACTGTTAACACTTGGAACTGGTGTTGGCGGCGGTATCATCATGAACGGTGAGATTGCACCAAGTCACAGAGGTCTTGGCGGTGAGCTTGGACACATCACAGTAAATCCAGATGAGGAGGCAACCTGCAACTGTGGAAACCACGGATGTCTGGAGCAGTATGCGTCAGCAACTGGTGTGGTTCGTATCACAAAGAAGCTTCTTACTACAACCGATGAAGCATCCTCACTTCGTTCTCTTGAGAATGTCACTGCAAAGGATGTATTTGATGCGGCAAAGGCTGGTGATGGTCTGGCATTAAAGGCAGTTGAGACACTTGGAAAATATCTTGGACAGGTGATTGCAACTGTTGCACTGACAGTCGATCCAGATGTATTTGTTATCGGCGGCGGTGTATCAAAGGCCGGTCAGATCTTAATCGACGTGATCACAAAATACTATCATAAGTTTGCAACCATTGCCGACGATAAGAATAAAGTGCCGATCGTGCTTGCAAAGCTTGGAAACGATGCTGGTATCTACGGCTCAGCAAAAATGGTATTAAAATGATAAAATTGCGAAAAAAGTAGTCTGGAAAGACTCCTTGAGCAGATGCCTGATGCAGGCAATGCCGTGTAGCGAAGCGGTTAGGCTTGCCTGCGCATGTCATCTGGCAAGGAGTCTCGTTAATTTTGAAAGAGAGAAGTTATGAAGGAAAACAAATGGAAAAAATTTGCACGCTACTATAAGCCATATTTGGGAAGCTTTGCAGCAGATATGTTTTTTGCTATTCTGGGAGCAGCAGTAACGCTTATTATCCCGATGGTAGTGCGCTATATCACGGGCACAGTTATCTATGAAGAGCCAGACAAGGCGATGAAGGATATTGCTGTGCTAGCAGTCGCTATGATTGCTTTAGTTGCAGTCGAATTTGTCTGTAACTATTTTATTGCAACAGTAGGCCACAACATGGGTGCAAAGATGGAAACAGATATGAGAACAGAAATCTTTGACCACTACCAGAAATTGTCTTTTAGCTTTTTTGATAATCAAAAGGTTGGACAATTGATGTCAAGAGTAACAAACGATTTGTTTGACATTAGTGAGCTGTTTCATCATGGACCAGAGGACGTAGTGATTTCACTTATCAAATTCATTGGAACCATGGTGATTTTATTAAATATTCATACTGGTTTGGCAATTTGCGCGGCAGCGAGTCTTCCGTTTATGCTTGTATTTGCTTATGTATATAATGGAAAATTAAAAAGAGCATTCAAGAGAAACCGTGATCGTATTGCTGATATTAACGCACAGCTTGAGGACAGCCTTTCAGGTGTACGTGTTGTCAAAAGCTTCGGAAATGAAGATGCTGAGATGGGAAAGTTTCAGAGCGGAAATAATGCATTTTTGGAGAGTAAAAAGTCAGCATATAAAATCATGGGTATTTATAACTCCGGTATGGGCGTTTTTACAACACTAGTTACCATTGTGGTTGTTGTTGCTGGATCTGTATTTCTAACAAATAAGACTTTAGAAGTTGCGGATCTCGTAACCTTTATGCTGTATATCAATAACTTCACCGATCCGATTAAGCGTCTTGTAAGCTTTACAGAGCAGTTCCAAAATGGAGCATCAGGATATGAGCGCTTCCTTGAGATTATGAATGTAGAGCCAGATATAGTTGATGATAAGCACGCTGTAGATGTTGGAACACTTCAGGGAGATATTTCTTTTAAGGATGTCATGTTCCATTATGTTGATACTGATACGAATGTATTGTCAAACCTGACACTTGATATTAAGGCAGGAGAATATGTGGCACTTGTGGGTTCTTCTGGTGCAGGAAAGACAACAATGTGCAGCCTTATTCCACGTTTTTATGATGTAACATCAGGAGAAATTGATATTGATGGTATGGATATTCGAAAGATGACGCAAAAGAGTCTTCGCAGAAACATAGGAATTGTACAGCAGGATGTCTATTTGTTTGCAGGTACAGTAAAAGACAATATCCGTTATGGAAAGCCAGATGCAACAGACGAAGAAATAATTGCAGCTGCGAAAAATGCCAATGCGCATGAATTTATTATGCAGCTTCCAGATGGTTATAATACTGATATCGGACAGCGAGGCGTGAAGCTTTCAGGCGGTCAAAAACAGCGTTTGTCATTGGCGCGCGTATTTTTGAAAAATCCGCCAATTTTGATCTTTGATGAGGCAACATCAGCACTCGATAACGAAAGCGAGAAAATCGTACAGGATTCTCTTGAACATCTGGCAAAAAATCGCACTACGCTCGTAATTGCACACCGTCTCTCAACAATCAGAAATGCAAAGCGCATCCTTGTATTAACAGAAGATGGCATAGCAGAAGAGGGAACTCACGAGGAACTCATGGCAAAGAACGGAGTATACGCAAACTTCTACCATATTCAGGGTGTTACTGCGTAAACTGATTTATAGCTTTTTAAAATTTGCAATTTACAGCTAAGCCTGAAGATGAATGGTTTTGCTTAGTAAACCAGAATAAAAAACAACTGGATTTTTTTGTAAAGGTATGATAAACTTTTAGATAGTTCTTGCAAGGCTGATAAGCCTGCAAAGGAAAGGTGGTATACGATGAGTCAGAAAAAAGTAGACGAGTATAAGAATTATAAGAAAAACCGCCGTGAGAATATCAAGAAGGAAAAACGCAAAGAACGTCTGACTATGGCAGCCATGTGGGGCGCAGTTGTAGTGTTTATCGCATGTGTAGGAGGTGCGATGGGCGTTTCTATCTACAACAAGTATCAGGCAAAGCAGGCGGCACTTCCAACTTACGGTTCCACAAGTTTTATTCTTTCTGATATGGCAGGTATTCAGAAAGAAGATACAGAAGACAAGACACAAAGCGAGACAGAGAATGAGTCCGAGGAGGCTTCTTCTTTTGAGTCTTCTGAGTCTGAAAGTGCATCTGATGAAGCAGCAGCATTTGATGAAGCTGCAAAGAAAGAGACACTCACCCAGACAGAAAACGAAGAGACAAAGTCCGCGAGTGCAGAAAAATAATCACAAAAAAGGGCTTTGCATGCATATGCGAAGCCTTTTTGCTTTTCACGTAAAATGTGAACAGATGAAAGAAAATGGTGATCTTTGATGACAAAATGGAATTTAGACGAAATGTACAAAAAAGAAAACTAAACAAAGAGGAGGCCCCGGTATCTTGAGGGAGATAACCGGGGCGATTATGAAAAACACTATATGCAAAATGGATAAAGAAAAGAAGAAAATTTCTTTTTCTTTATGTATAAAGTATAAAAATTATATATGACTCTAATATGAATAAAATGTAAATAAATTGTGAACAATGGAGGCGAAATGATGGAAGAAAAAGAAGAAATGGCAAAGGTTTTTGTAGTAGGTCACAGAAATCCAGATACAGATTCAATTTGCTCAGCAATTTCGTATGCTAATTTAAAAAATACGTCAGATGACGGTAAGCAATATGTTGCCTGCAGGGCAGGACGTGTAAATGAGGAGACAAAATATGTGCTTAATTATTTTGGCATACAGGAGCCAGAGCTGGTTGAGGATGTGAGAACACAGGTCAGAGACATTGATTTTAGAAGAACACCTGGCGTTCAGAGAAATATTTCATTAAAGACGGCATGGCGCATCATGAAGGATGAGCGTGTTGTAACAGTTCCAGTTGTAAACAGAAAGCGTCTTGAGGGTGTTTTAACAGTAAGTGATATTACGGACTCATTTATGGAAGCATATGACAGTGAGATTTTATCAACGGCACATACGCGCTACTGCAATATCGTAGATACACTTGAGGGTACGCTTCTTATTGGAGATGAGAAAGCTTACTACACAAAGGGAAAGGTTCTTGTTGCGGCGGCAAACCCAGATTTGATGGAAAGTTATATCAGTAAGCACGACTTAGTTATTCTTGGAAATCGCTACGAGTCGCAGCTTTGTGCAATTGAAATGGAAGCAGACTGCATCGTTGTCTGCGAGGGTGCACCAGTATCTTTAACAATTAGAAAGCTTGCTCAGGAGCGTGGATGTACAGTTATAAGCACACCATTTGATACCTTTACTGCAGCACGTTTTATTAATCAGAGTATGCCAATCAGTTATTTTATGAGGCGTGATCATCTTATCACATTTGAAGAGGATGAGTTTATAGACGATATTCGCGATACAATGGCATCTGTTCGTCATCGTGATTTTCCAATCATTAATAGCCAGGGACAGTACCTAGGTACCATTTCCCGAAGAAATCTTCTCGGTGCAAAGAAAAAGCAGGTAATTCTTGTAGACCACAATGAGAGTGGTCAGGCTGTTCGCGGTATTCAGGATGCACAGATTCTAGAGATCATTGATCATCATCGTCTTGGTACGATTGAGACAATGACACCAGTATATTTTAGAAATCAGCCGCTTGGTTGTACAGCAACTATTATTTACCAGATGTATCAGGAGCAGGGGGTTGAGCTTACAAGAGAAATTGCAGGACTTCTTTGTGGTGCCATCATTTCTGATACTCTGCTGTTTCGCTCTCCGACATGTACAGCGATTGATCGTATGGTAGCAGAGAAGCTTGGAATGATTGCAAAAATTGATCTGGAAAGCTTTGCAAAGGAAATGTTTGCAGCTGGAAGTAATTTAAAGAATAAGACAGAGGAGCAGATTTTCTTCCAGGATTACAAGCGCTTTACAATGGAATCATTAGAGGTTGGAGTTGCCCAGATTAGTTCAATGAATCCAGATGAGCTGTCAGAACTGAGCACACGCATGCCAGCTTATCTTGAAAAGGCAGCAGAGCAGCAAAAGGTAGATATGATCTTTATGATGCTGACTAGCATTATAGATGAAAGCACAATACTTCTTTGCTATGGCAAAAATTGCGAAAAGATTATTCAATATGCATTTACAAAACAGCTGACAGATGGAAAGGTTGAACTGCCGGGCGTTGTATCAAGAAAGAAGCAGCTTGTACCGGCTTTGATGACAGGCATTCAGATGATGATGCAGTAAATATGATCATGATTTTTATAAACTTTATTAAGAAAAATAGACAGACAAAAAAGAAAGTGAGAAAATAATGAGCAAACAAATTTGGAGACCTGGCAATATGCTTTATCCGGTACCTGCCGTTCTTGTAAGTGTTGCAGACAGTGCAGGAAAAGATAACTTAATTACAATTGCATGGACAGGAACAGTGTGTTCTGATCCGGCAATGACTTATATTTCCGTTAGGAAAGAGCGCTATTCACATCATATGTTAAAGGAAAACAAGGAATTTGTAATAAATCTCGTGTCAAAGGAAATTTGCCGGGCAGCAGATTTTTGTGGTGTGCGCTCTGGCCGTGATCTGGACAAGTTTGAGGCGACAGGTTTGACAAGAGAAAAGGCTTCTACAGTTAATGTTCCTCTTGTAAAGGAAAGTCCTGTTAATATTGAGTGCAAGGTGACGCAGGTGCTTGAGCTTGGCAGCCATGATATGTTTCTGGCAAAGGTGACGGCTGTGCAGGTTGATGAGTCACTGCTTGACGAAAAGGGAAAGCTTGATTTAAATAAGGCACATCTTGTCGCATATTCACATGGAGAGTATCAGACATTTGACAACATCCTTGGAACCTTTGGCTATAGCGTGAAGAAGAAAGACAAAAAGGAAAAAAAGAAGCACTGACGAAAAAAGTTCGAGTGACAATAGCTGTCAGTTACTAATTCCAAACGCATGTTTTAGAAAAATATTACAAAATTGTTACATGAATATGTCCCTTTTGCAATAAAAGTCATAAAGTTATTTAGAAGAGGTTTACAAAGGCGAAAAGTATGTTATAATGAAACAGACTTGATAAAATAGGCAAGTCATAATCAGGTTTAATTCGTCATAATGCACGAAACGCTTATAGCTTAAAATAAATGTAACTAAAAATCAAAGACAAAGATAAGCTGAATTGCCAATAAAACCAAGTGGCAGAACAGACAATATTAGTTTAATGTCTGTCATGAGGTTTTTGCTTCATGCCGGTATTTTCAGCCTGTCAGACTCCAAACATACCGATTATTGATTGGAACGGGAGATAGGAATATATGGAACAATATGTAATAAAAGGCGGGAATCCGTTGGTGGGCGACGTTGTTATAGGCGGTGCCAAAAATGCAGCGCTTGGCATACTGGCTGCAGCGATCATGGCAGATGAGTTTGTAACAGTTACAAACCTTCCGGATGTAAAGGATGTAAATATCCTTCTGGAGGCAATCAGTGAGACAGGTGCGGCAGTAGTACGCGATGAACGCCATACCGTCAGATTAAATGGAAAAACAATCGGAAGCTGTGTTGTAGATAACAGCTATGTAAAGAAGATGAGAGCATCATATTACCTTCTTGGTGCGCTTTTAGGAAAGTATCACCATGCAGAGGTTGCCCTTCCGGGTGGATGCAATATCGGAAGCCGTCCGATTGATCAGCATTTAAAGGGATTTCGTGCTCTTGGCGCAACTGGAAAGATCAGCAATGGTATGATTATTGTTGACGCAAAAAAGTTGGTTGGTGCGCGTATTTATTTCGATAAGGTATCAGTAGGTGCGACGATTAATGTTATGCTGGCTGCTACGTTGGCAGAGGGGCGTACAGTTCTTGAAAATGTTGCCAAGGAACCTCATATTGTAGATGTTGCGAATATGTTGAACAGTATGGGGGCTAATATTAAGGGTGCCGGTACTGATGTGATTCGTATTGAAGGTGTGAAGAAGCTTCATGGAGCTGAGTACAGCGTTATTCCTGATCAGATCGAGGCAGGAACATTTATGATGGCTGCAGCAGCTACAAGAGGTGATATAACTGTTAAAAACGTTATTCCAAAGCATTTAGACTGCTTAAGCTCTAAGCTTCGTGAGATAGGCTGTGAGGTTTCTGAGTTTGATGATGCTGTACGTGTTGTCTGTAAAGAGAGACTTCATGCAACATCAGTAAATACACTGCCATATCCAGGTTTCCCGACAGATATGCAGCCGCAGATGTCAGTTGTACTGGCACTTGCTCGCGGTACTAGCGTTGTGACAGAGAGTATTTTTGATAATCGTTTCCGCTATGTGGATGAGCTTATTCGCATGGGTGCAAGCATTCAGGTGGAGAGCAACATCGCAATCATAAATGGAATCGAGCAGTTTTCAGGTACATCAGTTACAGTGCCAGATCTTCGTGCCGGTGCAGCGCTTGTTATTGCAGGCTTGGCAGCACAGGGTGTAAGTGTGCTTGAGGACATCGTATACATTAAAAGAGGCTATGAAGATTTTGCAGAAAAGCTCACTAGCCTTGGCGGTATCATCGAGGAAGTGGAGACAGAGAAGGATATCCAGCGTTTCCGCCTGAAAAATGGCACAACTAATTGGTGATCGTTGATTTATAAACAACAAAGAAAAAATAAAAAAAACACTTGCTTTTTGATGCAAACAGGGTTATAATCCCATTTGCAAAAAAGAATACCCCCTTATTCAGAGTGATGGAGATACATAGGATCTGTGAAGTCACGGCAACCCCTTGCAAAAGGAAGGTGCCAACCTGAGCGAGCAGGCATTGCCTGCAGTCGAACAATAAGAGGTGAACGGATAAATAGAATGTTGTCGGTCCGCCCCTTAAGGGCGGACTTTTTTAGCGCAAGCAATTCACATGTCACGTTAGTTTTGCGAATGTGCATCCGTGAATTGCGCATATATAAGATACGAAAGAGAGGAAAATTTATGGCACATTATTTATTTACATCTGAATCTGTAACAGAAGGACATCCAGACAAGGTCTGCGATCAGATCTCTGATGCAGTATTAGACGCAATGCTCGAGCAGGATCCGATGAGCCGTGTTGCATGCGAAACATGTACTACAACTGGTCTTGTTATGATTATGGGTGAGATCACCACAAATGCATATGTTGATATCCAGAAGGTAGCAAGAGATACTATCAGAAAGATTGGTTATACCGATGCTGAATATGGCTTTAGCGCAGACAGCTGTGCGGTTATGACAGTTCTTGACGAGCAGTCTACTGATATCGCAATGGGTGTTGATAAGTCTCTTGAGGCAAAAAATGGTGAGGATAAGGACGATTTGGATACAGGAGCTGGTGATCAGGGTATGATGTTTGGTTATGCAAGCAACGAAACACCAGAGCTTATGCCATATCCGATTTCTCTGGCACATAAGCTGGCACGCAGACTGACAGAGGTTCGTAAGAATGGAACATTGTCTTATTTAAGACCAGACGGCAAGACTCAGGTTACTGTTGAGTATGATGAGAATGATAAGCCGGTACGTCTTGATGCTGTTGTTCTTTCTACTCAGCATGATCCGGATGTAACACAGGAGCAGATCCGTGAGGATATCAAAAAGTATGTATTTGACGAGGTAATTCCAGCAGAGTTGGTAGATGAGAAGACTAAGTTTTTCGTAAATCCAACAGGTCGTTTTGTTATCGGCGGACCACAGGGTGACAGCGGTCTGACAGGAAGAAAGCTGATCGTTGATACATATGGCGGTATGGCAAGACACGGCGGCGGAGCTTTCTCAGGAAAGGACTGCACAAAGGTTGATCGTTCGGCAGCTTATGCAGCACGTTATGTTGCAAAGAATATTGTTGCAGCAGGACTGGCTGACAAATGTGAAATCCAGCTTTCTTATGCAATCGGTGTAGCAAAACCTACTTCCATCAATGTGAACACATTCGGAACAGGCAAACTTTCCGATACAAAACTAGTTGAGATCATTCGTGAGAACTTCGATCTTCGTCCGGCAGGAATCATCCGTATGCTT
>OKVF01001618.1_pt1 | contig 16032 bp, 12 predicted proteins | sample 1604831 | NCBI WGS metagenome assembly OKVF01 (sample SAMN01760980, study PRJEB22395) | human gut metagenome
TTTGCTGTCACTGTCAAAAAAGTGAAAAATATGAACGAAATTCATAAAAAAAACGTGAAAAAATTGTGAAAAATGCCACCGTTGATTTATAAAGCTTTCATTTTAGAATGAAATCTGATATGATGGGAAAGTGAATAATTTTGATGGAAAAATACAATAGTGTATAATAAAGATGATTCGACAACTGCAAAATATGGAACAGTTACGAAGATACTGTGTTGCTGCAGATAAAAGGAACGGCAATATGGTAATATCAAGGAGGCAATTATGAAGAAACGTATTTTTATCGTTTTGGGAATTCTGATCGCTGCGGGTGGTATTGGCAGTGGAGTCTGGTACCATTTCAACAAAAGTGGTCAGGGCGGATCAGCTGATACCGTGGTATATGTATCCAAGGTAAGCGTGATCACCGGGGCTGAGACAGCGGCAACCAATCGTTTTGCCGGTGTAGTGGAGCCGCAGAAGACCGTAAACGTAAATATAGACAGCGGACGTAAAGTAAAAGAAGTAGAAGTAAAGACCGGAGAAGAGGTAAAGGCCGGTCAGCTGCTTTTTGAATATGATCTTAGCAGTATTCAGGATGATCTGAAGCAGGCTCAGCTGGATCTGGACAGATTAAAGAATGAACAGATCAGTCTGACAGAACAGATTTCCACTCTGGAGGCAGAAAAAAAGAAAGCAAAGGCGGAGGACCAGCTTTCCTATACGATTGAGATTGAAACGAACAAAATGAATCTTAAGAAAAATGAATACAGTCAGAAGAGTAAACAGTCTGAGATCGACAAGCTTCAGAATGCGACGCAGAATACAGAAGTGCGCAGTGAAATTGACGGTGTGATCCAGAAAATCGACACATCAAAGATGAGCAGTGATGATGGAGATTCAGTAGATGACAGCAGTACAATGGACGGTATGTCTTCATCTGACAGCAGCACTGACAATTCTGCTTTTATCACAATACTGAGTACCGGAGCATACCGAGTAAAGGGAAAAGTAAATGAGCAGAACAGAGATTCTATAATACCGGGGGAAGCAGTGATCATCAGGTCCAGAGTGGACAGCAGCAAAACCTGGAAGGGCACAATGGGATCCATTGATGTTAATAATGGAACATCTGAGGATGACAGTAATGATATGTACTTTGGAATGTCCAGTACAGGTTCAGATGATCAGACATCATCTACTTCCTACCCGTTTTATGTTGAACTGGATTCTTCAGAAGATCTGATGCTTGGACAGCATGTGTACATAGAACGGGATCTGGGACAGGATGAGCAGAAGGATGGTCTGTGGCTCAGTGATTATTATATTCTTGACACAGATACCAATGAGCCGTATGTATGGGCTGCCAATGATAAGAACAGACTGGAGAAACGTTATGTGACACTTGGAAAGCATGATGATGAACTGGGTGAGTATGAGATTGTTGACGGACTTACGAAGAAGGATGCCATTGCATTTCCAACAGGATCTCTGGAAGAAGGAGAGAAGACAGAGGTCGGTGATCTGGCTCAGACAATGAGCGGCGGCGCTGATGGCATTACAGATATGAACTTTGACAATACAGATGAGTACCAGGATGATTCTGCAAATATGGATTCATATACAGAGGATTTCAGTGAGCCTGCTGTGGATGAGAATACTGATGATACAGAAGGAGACGGTTCTGATGATGCACTTGACCCGAATGAGGACCTCGTACCGATTGATGAGGCTCCGGGAGTCGGTGCGGATGAAGATATGGAGGGAATCGAATGATACTGGAATTAAAGGGTATTTATAAAGAATATCAGCAGGGAAAAATGACAGTTCCGGTATTAAAAGATGTAAATTTTTCCATGGAAGAGGGCGAATATGTTGCGATTATGGGCCCTTCCGGATCGGGAAAGACAACACTTATGAATATCATAGGGTGTCTGGATAAGCAGACACAGGGAACATTTTTTCTTGATGGAGTAGATATCAAGGCATGTTCAGAGAATGCAATGTCAGATATCAGACTAAATAAGATAGGCTTTGTATTTCAGAGCTTTCATCTTCTTCCGAAACAGAGTGCGCTGGCAAATGTGGAAATGCCGTTAAATTATGCAAAAGTGCCTAAGAAAGAGAGAAGAGAACGCGCGCTGAAGGCACTTGACAGAGTCGGGTTGGCTGATAGGGTTGATTTTAAGCCAAATCAGTTATCCGGTGGTCAGATGCAGAGAGTTGCCATTGCAAGGGCAATTGTTAATAATCCAAAGCTTTTACTGGCTGATGAGCCTACAGGTGCACTTGACAGTAAATCAGGTGCACAGGTTATGGAACTTTTTCAGCGGCTTAATGATGAAGGTGTATCAGTTTTGATGATCACTCATGATGCTGATATTGCGGCACATGCGAAGAGAGTAGTTACGATTAAAGATGGTATTCTTCAGGAAAAGAGGTGATCCTATGGGCAGAGCAAAGAAAATCCTTGCGGGTGTGCTTGCAGTGGTGATCGCCGGATGCGGAATTACAGCCGGACTGATGCAGCTGAAGAAGAACAGTCAGAAAACAGTAGATGTTACACCGGTAAGCGGATTACTGCAGGAATATTACACACCCACAACAACAATTGACGGAACAGTAACATCCAGTGCAACACAGACTGTAAACGGAGATAAGGATCTGATCATAGATCAGGTTTATGCGAATAAGGGAGACTCTGTGAGCAAAGGAGATCCGCTGGTCTCATTTGATACCACTCTTGTGGAAATGGAACTGAATATTGCAAAGCTGAAGAAGCAGAAGGTGCAGCAGGATCTGGACAAAGCTGTTAACAGGCTGACAAGCCTCCAGAATGGTGGTCCTGTGGAGGAGACAGATGCAGGTACAAACGCTGATGATCTGAGTTCCACGTCAGGAAACAGCGCAGATGACAGTATAGGTGATGATGAGATGACACCTGATAATACTATGTCATCTGCAGCCGATATGTCAGGAAATTATCTGGCAGCCGCGATCCATCCTTTTCTGTTATCTGCATTTACAGACGAGATAGGTTCGGACAGTGCTTCGTCAGCTAACAGCAGTTCATCTGCAGATGGCAGCAGTCAGCCGGCAGATGAGAATTCCTCAGAAAGTACAGATAATATAAATGACTCTCCTGTATATGCAGATCCTTCAGCGGGCGGATTCAGCGATGGCAATGATTCTTTTGGCACAGGATCCGCAGACGATGATGTATCAGTGTTATCCCCGACACCTACACCAAGGATAGAGGATACAATAACAGACGGTAATGAAACATTTTATCAGAAACTGGATGGAAAATCTGTCCCATTTACAGGATCCGGTACAGAAGATGATCCGTATGTATATCTGTGCAGCAGTGCAAAAGAGAAAGTAACAGTAATGGGTTCTTTCTTTAACAAGCTTGCAGGATATAGTGAGGATGGAACAAGAATCGTACATCAGGGCGGTTACTGGTATCTGCTGGAGTTTCATCAGAGTGATACGATCTCGGATTATGAAAACAGAAAGTCATCCTGTACAGGTTACTATCTGGTAAACGGAAGTCTTCTGGAGAAACCGGTATATGAATTTGCAGAAGTAGAGTTTACTCTGGCTGATGCATCGAAATATGACGAGGTTCCTGATGATAACGATGATGATAACCCGGGTGATGGGGACGATGGGGAGCCCACAGGGACACCTGTTTCCAGAGAAGATGCGATCAAATATCAGAAGAGTAAGATTGCAAGTCTGAAACTGGATCTGCAGGAAAGTGACATCAAAATATCCCAGTTGGAGAAGAAAGCAGACAAGAAACTTATCAGCAGTAAACTTGACGGTACAGTTACGTATGTAAATGGAGCCAGTGGTGAAACTACGGACGGAAAAGCTCTTATCAAAGTAAAGAGCAGCGATGGATTCTATGTAGTGGGTTCTGTAAGTGAACTGATGCTGGATGATATTAAAGAAGGAACAAAGCTTAACTGTACAAGCTATACCAGTGGCTCGTTTGAAGCAGAAGTTATGGATGTCTCAGAATATCCTGTAACAGGAAACAGCTTCTATGGAAGCAGTAATCCAAATGTTTCATATTATGCATTTACTGCAGTAGTGACGGACAAAAGTCTTCAGCTGGAGGATCAGGACTGGGTTACTATCAATTATGAAGCTTCAACTTCAGAGGGAAGTATGGTAATTCAGAAAGCTTTTGTCAGAAGCGATAATGGCAGTAATTATGTGTATAAAGATGACAATGGAGTGCTGAAGAAACAGGAAATTTCTGTCGGGGCAACTGTAGACAGCGGTTACGATGTAATTGTCAAGGGCGGAATCAGCGCAGACGATCTGATTGCTTTTCCTTATGGAAAAGATGTCAAAGAAGGGGCAAAAACCAAAGAAGTTACCCTGGATGATATGTATGGATATTGATAAGAAAGGAGACATTTTATGCTTGAAAATATACGCCTGGCTTTTCAGGGAATATGGTCACATATGATGCGGTCCTTCCTGACAATGCTGGGTATTATCATTGGTATTGCATCTATTATTGCAATTGTTTCTACGATCAAGGGGACCAGTGAACAGATTAAAGAGGATCTGATCGGCGCAGGAACCAATACAGTAAATGTTTATCTGTATGAAGGAGATAACCAGTATGATGCAGAATACGGAAATTCTGCAAATGCACCAGTTCTGTCCGATGATGTCAAAGAAGAAGTTATGGATCTTGATCATGTAGAGAATGCAACTTTTTATTATAACAGTACAAGTGCTTCTATTTATAATAATAACAACAGCCTGGATGGAGGAAGTGTTTACGGAATTGATGTAAATTATCTGAATACCTGTGGATATGTGATTCAGTCAGGCAGAGGTTTCGTACAAGATGATTACAAAAATTATAACAAGGTTGCGTTGATCGATGAAAATGCAGCTCAGAATTTGTTTCCGTCTCAGAATCCTGTAGGACAGACAGTGGAGATTAATCAGGAACCGTATACGATTGTAGGTGTGATCCGTCAGGATGAAAATTACCAGCCAACGATTAACAGTATTGATGAGTATTACCAATATTATCAGGCAATTGTTGGAAGTGTGATGATTCCGGATACCTGCTGGCCGATTTCGTTCAAGTTTGATGTTCCCCAGAATGTGATCGTAAAGGCTGACAGCACAGATACCATGAGTTCTGTAGGAAATTCTGTGGCAGATGCATTAAATAATTCCATTGCATCATTAAATACCAGCGGACAGACAACGATGAAGTATCAGGCCGAGGATATCATGAAACAGGTTAAAAATATGCAGAAACTCAGCGAGAGTACCAACAATCAGCTGATCTGGATCGCAAGTATTTCTCTTCTTGTAGGCGGTATTGGTGTTATGAATATTATGTTGGTTTCCGTTACAGAGCGTACCAAGGAGATCGGTCTTAAGAAAGCCATCGGAGCCCGTAAAAAAACTATTCTTGGACAGTTTCTGACAGAAGCTTCCGTACTTACCAGTATTGGAGGAATTATCGGAGTGGTGACAGGAATCGGATTGTCGAAAGTGGTAGGAAAGGTAACAGGTTCTCCTACGGCGATCAGCATACCATCAATCGTGATCGCAGTATTGTTTTCTACTGTGATCGGGGTAGTGTTTGGACTGCTTCCGTCTGTGAAGGCAGCTAATCTGAATCCAATTGATGCGCTGAGAAGTGAATAAAAAGGAAAAAATAATAAGGAAATAGAAATGGACTCAATATACAATAGAGGGTGGTATATTGAGTCCGTTTTGCATGTCAGAAAAATGTAGTTTACAGTCACACGGATATTTGCAATTGAAGCAGGGAGATTAGAGTAATCATATTATTATGACGCAGGTGTGTAAAGGGAGATCAGGAAAGTAGAACCTCCGCCCGGAGTATCCTGTACGGTAATTGTACCCTGGTGCAGGGTAATGATCTCATAGGCAATGCACAGTCCAAGTCCAAAATGTTGTCTGTTATTTCTGGCAGAGTCTGCTCTGTAGAAACGCCGAAAGACAGAAGTCTTGGCAGAGTCCGGAATTCCGGGCCCATTATCAATGACTGAAAGACAGAAGCTTTTGGCATTCTGTGTCAGAGTGATCCGGATTTTTCCATGTTCAGGTACATAACTGATTGCATTGTCCAGAAGAATTCCCAGAACCTGGTTGATTCGCTCTGGATCACAGCTACAGAGCGGAAGCTCTTCTTCCGGCAGTTCAACAGAGAAGTTCATATGATGTTCCTGCATCAGTGGTTCATATTTTTCATAGGTATCCAGAACCAGAGTATCCAGTTCGCAGGGAACGGGATGCATCTTCCAGGAATGATTATCTGCATTTGACAGAGAGAGCATATCGTTTACCAGAAGGGACATTCGTGTCCCTTCTTTTTCTATTACAGATAAGAAATGTGCCTGTTCAGCAGGTTCAGCTTTCTTCATGGCAGAAATGCCTGACAGGATCACAGCCAGAGGGGAGCGCAATTCATGGGAGGCAGCAGCAATAAATTCTGTCTGTGCCTGTCTGTTTTCTTCTAGCGGTGCGATCATTTTCCCGGTGAAAAACCAGGAAAAAATGCTCAGCGCCAGGATAGCAAGAAAGGCTGTACCAAAGAAAGCGAGCCGCTGCAGAAGAATTTCATGTTTCATAGAATTTAAAGGATACAAAATGATCATACCGACAATTCCCTGGTCTTTTGGGATCAATGCTGTGGATACATAGAAATCTTTTATCTGAAAAAAGACATTCTTAGTCAGCTTATTGACAACTCCCGGATTGGAGAGATCAAGTCCGTGAGAATCAGCAGAAACTGAAGCAGCTTTCTGAAAAATATTTTCTTCGGCAGATGTTCCCTGCAGTTTTTTGAGATAAAGGGAGTTTCCGTTATCTTTGATATCTATGGAAATACTATAATTCTGTTCTGCCTGCAGGATCCATTGATTAGTGATCACGGACTGGGATTCTATATGGGAAATACAGGACATGGCATTATTCTGAAAGGTTGTCCAGATATTTTCCTGTGTACTTCTCACAGCTATGAAATTGCAGAACATGGTCATGATAAGAATGACTGCACCGATGATCAGAGCAGAGAAAAAGGTCATTTGAATATGAAGTCTGCGAAACATAAAAAGTTCTCCTTTATCAAAACAATTTCTGATATTATATCACGAAAATCTGTAAGGAATCTCTAAATTTCTGTTTATCGCGAAGAGTACTGTTCAGATATGGACCGAACAACAATATCTCTGAAAATGTTATAGAGACAATTTAGAGAAAACTCATGTATAATGAAATATCAGGAGGAGAGAGAAAATGAAAATTTTACTGATAGAAGATGACGAAAACCTGGCGGCCAGCATAAAGTTTCAGCTTGAGAAAGAAGGCTATGAAACAGATATCTGTTATGACGGCGAAGAAGGTCTTTATTATATGAAAGAACGAAGCCACGATCTGGTGATCCTGGACCGGATGCTTCCGTCCATGGACGGGGTCGCAGTACTGCAGGAAGCCAGAAAGAATCATGTTTCAACACCTGTGATCATGCTGACTGCACTGGGAGAATTACATGATAAACTGGCCGGATTAAAAGGCGGTGCAGATGACTATATGGTGAAACCTTTTGCATTCGAGGAACTTCTGGCAAGGATTGAATGCATGGTCCGCAGGCCCGGCAGATGGGAAAATACAGCAGAATTGTCATTAGGAGATATCACTTATGACCCGGAAAGCGGAAGACTGGAAGGAAATGGAAAGGGATGCACCCTTTCCAAAAGAGAGGGAACACTTCTGGAACTGATGTTGCGAAATGCAGGCCAGACACTTCCAAGAGAAGTGATCCTTAACCGTGTCTGGGGTGCAGACAGTGATGTCGAGAACGGAAACTTGGATAACTATATTCATTTCCTGAGACGAAGACTAAAAAGTGTCAAAAGCACACTGAATCTGAAAACAGTCCGCGGAATAGGATATCGGTTAGAGAAAATTTAGAGATTCACCTGTTATGCTCCATTTATCCTGAAAGAGAAAAAAGATAAGAGAATATGGAGGTATATCCTGATATGAAAAAAACAAAGAGATGGAAACAGGCAATCGCTATTGCGGGAGTGCTTGCTCTTTCCGGCAGTCTTCTTACCGGATGTGGCGATACTGGAAAGAGAAGTTCCGGCAGCGGTGAGAAAACAGGAAATGAAGGACAGACAGATCAGACAGGTACATCGAATACAGCAGATAATGAAACAAAAACAGAAAATACAAAAGCAATGGGACGTTTTCTGGAAAATGATATTTCTGTACCTGGAAATAGCCAGTTTCTCAGAGATGTCAAAGTGCTCGATTCCGGTACATTACGTATGATTTATTACAATACAGCTGACAACTGTTACTATGTAGCAGATTCTACAGATAATGGAGAAACCTGGACGAATGGAAAAAGCCTGGAAGAACAGCTGGGGCTTAATGAGGATAAGGGAGAATATATCAGTGTTGTGTCTGCGGCAGTGGATGGAAGCATATTTGTCGGGGCAGACCTGGCTTCTGACAGTGATAATGAGGATACGCAGACGACAGCCGACAGTGGTGACGGAGATTCTATGGATGACAACCTGAAGATGGAATTTTTCTATATTTCATCTGATGGAAATGTACAGAAAATTGATACCGGAGATATCATTCAGTCTTCCTATACATTTCAGGTATGCTTCACAGAGAATGGGACAGTTCTTATCGTAGATCCCGGTAATGGCGTGGCAGAGATCAATCTTACAGACGGAAGTCTGGTGAGAAGATATGAAGAAGGAAACAGGGTTGATTTTATCGGAACAGCAGGGAAAATGTTATTTACAATTCAGGATCAGACACTTCATGGATACGATCTGGATACGGGAAAACCACTGGATAATATCAACGCACTTACTGACCAGATACAGTCTGATGAACAGGATGTCAACTGGACAACAACCAGCAGTTTTCCGCTTATGTTCTTAAAGGGAGATGAGGATAACAGTCTTTTTTATATTGATCATACCGGTGTTTACAGATATGTTCTGGGAGGCAGCACGGTGGAACAGGTGATCGATGGATCCTTAAATTCCCTCAGTTCACCGGATACAGGAACCGTAGCATGGGGACAGGACAGTGATGGAAATTTCTATGTAGGATGCAATGTTGGAGATGATATAAAAGTTTATTCTTATGTATATTCCAAAGATACCCCAACGACGCCGGATACAGAGCTGACAGTTTATTCCCTGAAAGATAATGATTTTATAAAACAGGCCGCAGTGCTTTTCCAGAAGAAATATCCGGATGTTTATGTAAATATTGAGACAGGAATGTCCGGAGATGATTCCGTTACAGATACGGATGCGCTGAAAGTACTCAATACAGAGATCATGGCAGGAACAGGACCGGATGTTTTGCTTATGGATGGAATTTCAGAGGATACTTATATAGAGAAAGGAATGCTGGAGGATTTAAGTGGGGTATTAAAAGATGCTGATATCCTGTCCAATATCAAGGATGCATATACAAAAGAGGACGGAAGCATTTATACAATGCCAGTCAAGTTCGGAATTCCGATGATAGAGGGGAATAAGGATATCATAGCCGGGATTACGGATCTGACAACAGAAGCTGATGCAGCGGAAAGCCAGAAAGACACCTATGGGAAACTACAATTTTTCGGTGATTTTGCTATATCACCGTCTTATCTGATACAGGCAACCATAGACAGCAGTACACCTGCCTGGATGAACGAGGACGGAACACTCAAAGAAGATGCACTGAAAGAATATCTGGAGCAGGTAAACAGGATCTGGGAGACTCAGAAAAATGCAATAGAAGAAACAAAGAAAGCTTATCAGATGGGCGATGACTGGGCAGATTCAGATCGTTCCGGATACACGGATATTTCAGGCTCTGTAACCGGTATGCTTGCAAAAGTTGACACAGTGGCAGCGGGCGCTTTGCTTTCACCGGAAGGTCTGGTGTATATAGACTCTGCAAAAAAAGTAGATTCGGATCTGGATTATAAACTTCTGGACGGACAAAGCGAGAATTGTTTCTATCCAAGGAGTATTGTGGGAATCAGTGCAAAGGCGACCGAAAAAGAAGCAGCAGAGAAGTTTGTGAAGTTTCTGTTTGAGGAGGAATCCCAGAGAGCAAGTAATAACGAAGGCCTAGCTGTAAACAGTAAGGTTTATGAGGATATGGCTTACTGGAAAATGGGAAAATCCAGCGGAGATACCATTGGCTCGATTGGGGCTTCTTATGATACAGAAGACGGTAATATCAGACAGATTGTGATGGATGAGATTATTCCGGAAGATGAAGCAATACAGAATATCATTAATCTGGGAAAAACACTTACCGTACCTGCAAAAAGTAACCAGATCATCAGAAACGCAGTAGCAGAATCCGGGGAGAAATACCTCAATGGAGAGATGAGTCTGGACGATGCAGTGAAAGCAATCATGCAGGAAGTGAATCTGTATTTATCTGAATAAAACTGTTGTCTGTGATTAATTACCCAGTACCGAAAGGTAAGGGATTTTAAGAGAATGAAGATTAATTTAGAAGAAAACTTATATTTAACGGGAAAGGGAAAATCAAAATCAGACCCGCAATTTAGTTTGAAACAAAATTGCAGAAAGCATATAGCTCTCAGAAATGCAGGAAAAGGACTTGCATTTATTCTTCCAAGTTTCGCAGGTGTCTGCATTTTCTGGCTGATCCCGTATGTGGATGTGATCCGCAGGTCTTTTTGCGGAGCAGTAAATGGAGAGTTTGCAGGGCTTGAGAATTACAGGACGATATTTGAAAACAAAGCATTCCGCCTGGCAGCAGGCAACACACTTCGATTCTTCGGAGTGTGTGTGCCTCTGCTGGTAGTGCTCTCCCTGATCGTAGCAGTACTGCTTACAGGACAGAAAAGGTTTGCGCATGTGATGAAGAGCTTTTTTCTTCTGCCTATGGCAATTCCTGTAGCATCCGTAGTTCTCCTGTGGAGACTGTTGTTTGATGATCAGGGATTATGGAATCATCTGCTTCACATATTATCTCTTCAGACGACAGACTGGATGAATACAGGTGCTTCCTTTTATGTACTGGTGATCAGCTATATATGGAGAAATCTTGGATATGATGTGGTGCTCTGGATGGCAGGATTGTCTGCCATTCCGGCGGCACTTTACGAGGCAGCAAAAGTGGACGGGGCAGGGGAGTGGAAATGCTTTACGAAGATCACACTTCCGAATCTGCTTCCGTCCCTTTTTACGATCGTAGTGCTATCTGTATTAAATGCATTTAAGGTATTCCGTGAAGCATATCTGGTTGCAGGCGATTATCCTCAGGAAAAAATGTATCTGCTTCAGCATCTCTTTAACAACTGGTACAGAGACCTGTCGCTGGATAAGATGTCTGCGGCAGCAGTAGTGACTGGAATGGTGATCTTTCTGCTGATTCTGGGTCTTTGGAAAGCTTGGGGAAAAGAAGGTGAAGAATGAGAAAAATTGGAACGCTAATTCTTGCAGCTCTCGCATTGGTGGCAGTATTCCCTGTACTTTTTTCAATTACAGGATCTCTGATGGGGCAGAATGAATTAAATGATCTTCTGGGAGCTGTACTGATGTCAGACAGTGGTTCTGCTTCCGGGCAGACAATAAATTATGTATCCTGGAGAGTACTGCCAGTTTATCCGACATTAAAATCTTACATAAAAGTTCTGCTTGATTCCCCGGAATTTTTTGTAATGTTCTGGAATTCTGTGAAAATTTCTGTCGGAGTTCTGGCAGGACAGATCCTGGTTGGAGTACCGGCAGCCTGGGGCTTTGCCAGATACCGTTTTCCGGGAAAAAATCTGTTATTTATGGTCTATGTAGCACTGATGATGATGCCATTTCAGGTAATGATGCTCAGTAACTATCTGGTTCTGGACCAGATGGCACTTCTTGATAATCTGTGGGGAATTATTCTGCCTGCAGTATTCTCAACTTTTCCGGTTTTTATTATGTATCGTTTCTTTGAAAGCATTCCGGAGGCATTGATGGAATCTGCCAGACTTGATGGAGCAGGAGAGCTGCTTATTTTTATTAAAATAGGAATTCCATTGGGTTCACCGGGGATTATTTCAGCATTGGTGTTGGGATTTCTGGAATACTGGAATCTGATTGAACAGCCCATGGCATTTCTTAAAACAAAGAGTCTGTGGCCTTTGTCCCTATATCTTCCACAGATTGATATGGCTCAGACCGGAAAGGCTTTTGCAGTATCGGTTCTTGTATTGATCCCTGCGATAATTGTCTTTCTGGCAGGTCAGGATTATCTGGAACAGGGAATCATATCCACAGCAATAAAGGAGTAGGAAATATGAAGAAAGCAAAACTGATAAGAATACTGGCAGGATTTTTTGCTCTAATGCTTTTATTTACATTTCTGTCCAGGGCAGCAGACTCAGTGAATGTGGCGCAGGTAGAGATAAAGACGGTTCAGAATCAGGTGATCACTCATGAGGTGACAGGTACAGGGAAAGTGCTGGGAACCAGAGAGCGTGCAGTTTTTACTCAGGAGGGACAGAAAGTGCAGCAGGTCTATGTGCAGGAAGGACAGACTGTAAAGAAAGGCGATATACTTCTGAAATTTTCAGAGAAATATCTGGAAAAGACGATAAAAGAAAAACAGGATTCCATTAAGGTTCTGCAGGGAAAGATCGATGGCCTGATCAGTGCACAGTCTGTAAATCAACAGAAAAAAAATAACGATCTTTCCAGCGCACAGGAAAATTATAACAGTGCTGTTTCCAGCGGAAATTACAGTGTTCAGACAGCTCAGAATGAGGCGGCAATAGCCAGACAGCGTCTGCTGGATTATTACGCGCAGCGTGATGCTCAGAAGGATAACGTGCCGGATGAGGATAAGTTCAGCGATTCCAGTGAATTTGCTGATCCGGGAAATAATACATCGGATAACACAAATAATTCAGACGGTCAGGATAATTCTCAGGAACAGACTCTGATCGATGATGTCCGTGCCAAAGAACAGGCAGTAAATGATGCCATGATCAGCCGGAGCAAAGATGTCCAGTCTGCCGGACAGGCGGTCAGGGATGCACAGATTGGAGATGCTTCAGATTCTACGTTGGAAAACACTCAGACAGAGTTGGAGACTGCGCAGAAAGAACTGGAAATTTTGCAGAAAGTTCTTGCACGAAAAGGAAAAGTCAAAGCGCCCTGTGATGGCGTGATAAAGAGTTTAAATGCAGTAACAGGAAGTCAGACAGGAGCAGAGGCGGCGATCGTTCTTTATGAAACAAAAGGAACATTTCGCTTTCAGACAGATGTAAGCAAGGATGACCTGAAATACATAAAGACAGGTCAGACGGCAACACTAAAAGGTGCAGATGATAATGAAATCGAGAATGCAGAGATAGAGTCCGTAAAAGAGGATAGCAATAACGAAGATCAGTATATTCTTTCCATAACAGTTCCAAAAGGAACACTTTCCATAGGAGATACAGCAGAATTTACAATTTCCCAGGATGCAGGTCCATTTAATGCATGTGTACCGTTAAGTGCATTATATGAGGAAAATGGCAGATATTATGTTTATGTGACAGATACACAAAATACAGTTCTCGGTGATGTGATGATCGCTCGAAAAACATATGTAAATGTAAAAGACAAAAACACGTCTACAGCTGCACTGGATGACGGAAGTCTGTCAAGTGATCAGAAAATCGTGATCTCCACTGACAGAGAGATCAGTAACGGCAGTCGTATCAGACTGCTGGAAGAATGAGCGGCAATAGCCAGAAAGACTTTATACACAGAGCAGGCTTTCTGGCGGTGTGGCTTCTGATCCTGTGCGTGTATTTTGCAGGAGTACGTGAATATATACAGATGAGAAATGAACCGGGAATTTCTGTTTTTTTGTCTTCTGTTTACCCACAGGAAAAAGAAGTTCAGGAGATTCTGAAACAGGAAGAGAAAAGTGACCTGCCTGAGGATGTATGCTTTTATGCAGATGGAGGACTTCAGGAAATTTCACAGAAAGATGGAAACAGGCAGACAGAGGTCCTGGTGGGATATATTAAAGGAAATTCAGCAGTATATGACTGGCAGGCAGGGGGCATGACGAAAGAGGATCCTGATGGCTGCATTATAGACAGAACAGCAGCATGGGAACTTTTTGGAAATGAAGCAGCAGGAGGTCAGATTCTGGTGCAGGATCACATTTATACAGTGAGAAAAGTAGCAGACTGGGGGCAGAAGATATTGCTCCTTGGCGCTGCTCAAAAAGGAGAAAAAGAATTGTCTTATAGCCGTATCTTTATCAGAAAAAGAAACAATAAAACTGTACAGAATATGGTTTCTGGTTTTCTGACAAAATATAACCTGCAGGGAACGATCGTGTCCTCAAATCTTCCGCGCATAGTCGGATTTACTGCATTATTATTGTTTCCTGGACTTGTTTTCTGCTGTTTATGGAGAGAAGTCTGCAGGGAAAAAAGAAAATATACAATAAAAGAAGCTGGGTACTGGATCTGGAATATCCTGTATTTTGCAATGGCGGGTTTTGTAATCTGGTTATTTGTCACGCGTGCTTCCTGGCCGGAAGACTGGATTCCGCCGCAGTGGTCGGATTTTACATTCTGGCAGAAAAAGATTACTTCATTTTCTTCAGACTTCAGGCTATATCTGGCGCTTCCGAAATCGGCGGTTCAGACCAGGCAGCTGCTCCTTGGAGGAAAAACGATTTGCTGTGGAGTACTTTCATGTTTTATATATTTGCTGATGAAAGTATATGGAGGTAGATCGAACGACAAAAATCCTGTGGATTTTTAACAGAAAAAAGATTAAAACCGTAAATATGTCAAGAAAAGTGCTTAAATTTTATGCAAAAGGTAAAAAAATATGGAAGTCCTTACAGAGGTTGTGCTATAATGAGTTATCTCAAAAAGAAGTATGTATACAGGAGGAGGTTTGTGGATGGTATCATTTACTTATGTTATCAAAGATAAACTTGGAATACATGCAAGGCCTGGATTGCTTCTTGTGCAGGAAGCCGGCAAACTTACGAGTGATATCACCATAGTTAAGGGCGCGAAGAATGGTGATGCGAAGAGGATGTTCTGTGTCATGAACCTTGCTGTAAAGCAGGGCGACCAGATCACAGTGCAGGTGGAAGGCAAGAATGAAGCGGCAGATGCCGAAGTGATGAAAAACTTTTTGGAACATAATCTTTAATCAAGGAGAGTTGGAGTAATGAGAGTATTAGAAGGTAAGTCCGTATTTTCCGGAATCGCAATTGGTAAGATTTCTATTCTGCAGAAAGCAGATACAAGCGTAAAGCGTACAAAAGTAGAAGATCCGGAAGCAGAGATCGCACGTGTACAGGAAGCAAAAGACAAAGCAGTTGCACAGCTTCAGAAGCTGTATGACAAGGCACTCCAGGAGGTAGGAGAGTCAGGCGCAGCTATTTTTGAAGTACATCAGATGATGCTGGATGATGAGGACTATCTGGATTCTATTGACAACATTATCCGTACAGAGAATGTAAACGCAGAGTATGCAGTAGCAACAACAGGTGACAACTTCGCAGATATGTTTGCACAGATGGACGATGACTACATGAAAGCAAGAGCTGCAGATGTAAAAGATATTTCAGACCGTCTGGTACGTGTATTATCCGGCCATGATGACGGAGATATGGATGCAGCAGAGCCATCTATCATTGTTGCTGAGGATCTGGCTCCAAGTGAGACCGTACAGATGGATAAGAGCAAAGTTCTTGCATTTGTTACAAGAAAAGGTTCTTCCAATTCCCATACAGCAATTCTGGCAAGAACAATGAATATCCCGGCTCTGATCAATATTGAATATGATGAGAGCATGGATGGAAAGATGGCAGTTGTAGACGGTAAGAATGGTTCACTTATCGTAGACCCGGATGCAGATACTCTGAAAAAATACCAGGATCAGGAAGACGAAGAATTACGTCAGAGAGCAATGCTCAAAGAATTAAAAGGCAAGACAACTGAGACAAAGAGCGGAC
>OKVF01001635.1_pt1 | contig 15824 bp, 10 predicted proteins | sample 1604831 | NCBI WGS metagenome assembly OKVF01 (sample SAMN01760980, study PRJEB22395) | human gut metagenome
CTCCTAATATCAGAAATATATTTCCGATCGCGTTTGTAATCCATGGTATTGTTTTGTTGATAATCAACACAAATATAAGGATTAATTCTTTATTTCATAGTGCTTATGTTATAAATCGTCAGTTTTTTTAAAAATCATTTACACTTTCAATTGTACAGATTATTTGATATTTATCAGGACATTCATTTTCTTTCCAAACTTTATATATAACAAGATTCTTGTTAATGATAAATATAAGCGGAATTCCATTTTCTGAAAATTTATCATAAACATATCTTTCATCCTGAGCAGAGAAAGGCACACTAAGATCATTAGACGCCCAATACTGACAGACATCATTGTAACCTTGTTCCCTACTGATTGCAAGTACTTTTATATCATCATATTCTTTGAAATACTCATATACTTCCTGAATGACAGGTAGCTCCTTTCTGCAATCGGGACATCCTGTATTAAAGAACACAATTAAAGATACCTTTCCTCGAAATTCTTCATTTGTGACCTCTAAGCCATTGTTCAGAGTAATAGAGAATACGGGTAGTTTATCTCCACTTTTCAGTATAAAAGTTCCTTCCTCAGAATTATCTCTTATACAAGCTGTACATATAAGAATCAAGGAAACAAATACCATAGTAAGAATCCTTATCATAATCTTTTATATTTTAACTTTAGAATATCTATGTAAGAATAAATAAAAAAGAAACAGAATTTCTTTAATTTGGAAACCTGTTTCTTCTTTTCTATAGTTTATCCTTTTAAATAGTTTTTATTGGAAAATTATGGAGTTCATAATTTGCCATTCGTGCCTTGTATCAAGTATCAGAACATCTGCCGTACTTAAATCTATCGGTTCATCCTCACCGTAACTCTGCGAGTGGCTTTTTTCACCCATGGTATAAAGGCGATTTCTAGCCACACCGAAACAAGTTCCCGTATCTATATTATCCAGTTCGATAATTTCTGTCCTGCCATCCTCACCATCTGGCAATGTCACCTGCGTACGGCTCTCTCCGTCCGACGCATAATTACGCAACATCACATCCCAGTGTTTGACGATATTGCAGTTCTCGTCAAGAACCTGCATCTGAAAAGTAGGTATGGCGGCATCCACATCTTTCTGAGATATTGCTAAAGGAACAATAAAGCTATCTCCAAAAACGGTTCCCTTGGCTAAAGAGATAGTACCTTTTGAATACGTTTCGTTATCGGTCTGCCAGTTAAGATCCGCGCTGTCCAAGTAGCCGTCACCATTCATGTCAAGAGGCAAATCGGCATTCGTTTCATTGCCGGGAAACCATTTGGATAGGTTTATCTCATATATCTTGAATGCGTCCATTTGGGTAGAACCGGCCAGAGAGCAGTCGAAATCAGTGGCAGGATCCATTCCGTTCACTACGTTGTTCTTATCAAAAAATATCGGGTCGTCCACGCTTCGGAATCCACCGAATATAACTGTCTTGTTTTTCTTAGAAGATACGAGGCGAAGTTTGGCCACATTGTGGCCGTCTATATTGACTGGAATACGAGTGAAATATCCGAAAGTACCGGCTACCTGACGACGCGCGACCATTAGTCCGTGCTCAACTTCTGCCTCGGTACTTCTTTGTGACAGAACTACTCCATCTTTGACGAAAAATATTTCTGCTCCGGCAAACACTTCCTCGGGCATGAAACCATCAGACACAGTAGCAGTTTCCGTACGGTAGTAGTTATCACCTACTTTCACATCGTGAAACGGTTCAAAGCCTCCATAGGAACCTGCATGGTAGCCTATGGCATAGGCCATATATCTCTTACCTTCATCGAGGCACTCTTCATCCGTAAGGGTGATAGTGGCATAACGGCCCTGTCCGTTCTCCGTACTCCAGGGAACACTGGCCTTGTTATTCGGGTTACTCCAGTTCTCGATGGTCTTTTTATACACTACCTTTGCAGGAGATGCATATTCTACCATCATGACTGTCAGCTTGTCAAAAGTCTGTGTAGGTGCCACACTCGAAATTTGTCCCCGAGTGAACGCAGTAGGATTTACTCCTTCACCGCCTGAGAACAGTTCTCCTACGCTTTCTACGACGACTGTGAAGGTCTGTTCTTTAGCCTGTTCTTCTAATGATGAGGAATCTTCCGAGTCATCAGAAGAACAGGAAGTCAACAAGAAAGGGAATACACCCAGCAATATTGAGATTTTACAATGTTTCATATTTTTATTCAACAATCATGTTAACTTGCATAAACCTAATAATCTCCTTTTATTTATTGGAATACCTGGCTACAGTCAATCGGCTTCGAAGGTTTACCTAAACAATAAAAATGATTGGCTTCTATGGGGAACAGGTATTTATTCAAATCATCAATGATGCCAGTTCCTATATCATATTCATCTTCGAATTGCAATTGATCGTCCTGATAGGGTCGCGTAAGCCGAACTTTTTTGCTTTCTCCAACAATACCGGTTATACCTGTCGTAATAAACTCTACCATAAAGGTATAATCATATCTTTCCTTATCAGGCTTTCCAATAGGAAGAAGGTATGCCGTACCACCACATTTATAAGTAGTAGAGCCATCTGCAATACCTGTTCCTGAAATGGATGTCTGAAGCTGATCCTTTTTGATATCCAGCAGAACCCTTCCTTCTTCGTCATGAATATCACCATTATACGGACTGGTAATGAAATCGTTCGGATTATTTTTCAGAAGATAGGTCTGCGTATTCTGAGAGTTATAGAGCAGAACTCTTATCTGCTCTACTTCTTCTGGAATTCCATCCAGACAAACCTGCAATCCGGCCACTCTTCTAAACAGTTCTACAGTACCTATGTTTCCGCTCTCATAACTTGAGGGAGTAAAATCTATTTTCCCCACAAAAAATTCTGAATGCATGATATCTTCTGTTGTCTTACCGACCTGAAGGGCGACTATAGCTTGACTCAATTTTTTTCCTGGCTGAATAGATTCTGGTAATCCGTATGTAAGGGCTGAGTTATGTCCGTCAAAATCCTTCATCTCATCCACATTCTCTGCACAATCCAAACCTACTGCAACCAGTCTGTAGGTTTTGCCAACTACAAAATTATAATTAATAGTATAATTAATAGAGCTTGTTGTAGTCGGAAGTTTCCCGTCTTCGGTTCTATCAACAGATTCACTCCATCGCACATCATACATACTGCGACAAGTAAAATCCTTCTTGTCTTCATCCTGTTCAAACACATACAGGTAAACATCTGTAACATGCTGAACACCCTGAACCCATTCTGTATCCACCTTTCCATCATGAACGGGCAGGCCGGTACGGGTCTGCAAATTGCTTTGAGATGCAATGTTAACCGTTACCTGCCCGACGGTACGTGCAGGCGTCTCATCCATATCTTTGGAACAGGAAGTACCAAGAGCAAGAAGAAGACCTGCCATCCATACCATTCTTGCATAAGTCCTAGCTATATTTATCATGTTAGTCAGATTCTTTCATCTATTGTTTTACCAAATAATATCTACCATTACAGCCTGAGATATTGCTTATTTTAATATCAACACTACCACCAGAAAGTGGATAACGGGTCTGGGTACGGACATCAACTAGACACCAGTCCCTCCATAAGGAGCCAGCGGTTAGTGTCATGATACCTTTCTGAGAACCTTTAGCTATGAAACCTAATTCAATTTCTTTGCTGTCATTCATTTGCTGTATATCCAAAGCTTTAGATTCGGCCAGAGTAAAAACCTTCAGTTTAGGCATACGCTCACGGTCTATCAATAAAGGCACATCCTCACCCGGCACGTAGGCATCTGAAGCTTTGTTGTTGAGCAGGACAATACACCCTGATTGTTCGTCAACAGTATGCAGAGAAATATTCAAAGTTGTTGGCTGTGACTGCATAGCAGTCTTCATTCTTCTTGTAGCCACTGTAGAAGAAGGTTGAACGAACATTTTCTCCGAATAACTGATGCTTGCAGTTCCACCGGATGCAGAAGCTGTAACATAGAAAGCCTGCATAGGGGCAATCACGTTAACAGGATTCTCTCCTCCCGTAGCTATGAGGTTTCCTGATTCAATTTTGTATGTTGTATTTCCGTTGTCTGTTTCCAGACGGATGGCACTTACTGTACCGGCATTCTCAGACAATAAGGTTCGGATATCCAGATAGCTCATGAATGGATTTCCTGCTACGAATTCGGTACTTTCGCTATTTTCATTCTTCAATGTATAACTGAAGGCTGTACCGTTTCCATTTTGAGGGTCATATTCATCACTAACTTCATAAACGAATCTACCTTCCATTTTTCTCGTTATAGTCACATCGCCTCCTGTCTGTACACCACCTAATGTAAAATAATGGTACGTATCATAATCTTTCGGGAAACGCAAGCGGTAACTTATACCTAAATCGGAATCATCTCCCACTTTCATGGAAAAGCCCTGAGCTCTGTCATAAGCCTGATTTACAGCATTGAATGTACGACTCCATTCTGCAACAGCGGCCCATGTTCCGCCCTCTGAGCTGGAAATGGCATAAGGAACCGTTTTACTCCACATGCGCTGACGTACAACCGGATTATGTCTGACCTCCGGATAACTTTCTGGAGTTAATGGTGTAAAGTAAGCCGGCATTTCAGGAGAAATGAACATATCACCGGTTACCATACCATGAAGCGGCATCGATACATTATAATAGTTGCCACCTTTTAGGAGTTTCTCCACATAAGCACCCTCATACTGAAGATAATGGGTATTCAGCACGGCAGCATCCGGTTCGAAGTGAATATATTTACAATAATTTCCACCCCAAAACTCATTTACGGCACTCCATGCTGTCAGTTTCGGGTATTGGGTGGCACCCGTAGGTATCACCACATTGGTACAATGCCAAGGCGAACCGTTTGTCCAGTTGTTCCAGTTATTCCAATCCGTATCTGCTGGATTCTTTTTCCAGGTTGTCTTCAGGGAATGTACCTGAACATGTATTCCGTTGTAAGGCAGGCCGCTGATGGAGTAATCACCTACAGGAAGTTGTATGTTCAAAACGGCTTCTCCATTGCTGTCTGCCTGTGTAGATATGGCATCCACTTCTACAGTTTCTCCTATTCCATTAAACGGATAGCATATCAAATGTGCCGAATAGGTACTGCCTGTTTCAACGCCGGAAAGTTTAATTTCGACAGTTCCCAAAAGCGTATTATTATTCACACATGTATGCTTTGTCCAATCAACTACCTTTACGGAATTCTGGTCTTCAGGAACCTCGGAGCAGTCTGGAATACCATTGTTATTCAAGTCCGGACGTGTATAGAAACCATGTACATTGACTACCTCTGCTACTTCTGCCAAAGAAGGTATGGTGATCCGCACTTCATCAAAAGGAGATTGAGGTGTAACTTCAATTGTTGAAAGTCCCTCATCACCAATAACCTCCACAGAAGCCAAACCACCTGAAGTCGTATTATCAGCCACTACATTCCCCTTGTTATAGGCAGAAACAGAAATTTGACTCAAAAGTCCTATGTTAGCGACAAAAGCAGGATTACTGATAATAGCACCTACAGGCTGTCCGCCCCCAATTTCATTGAACTTGACCGCAATAGTGGTGCGCCCTATCACATCAACCACCTTTACAATACTAGCCTTGGTTTCCATACTGTTATCCAATACATAAGAAAGATTCTCTATTGTGCTGCCCACACTGGCTATAGAAGAAGAACCTGTTTCTGAATAGTTGATTTCTGCACCATGCTTTTGTGCGGTAATCAGCTCCATGCAAACCTCTGAAGTGCTTGTATTGCTTTCGCAAGTAGTCGGCTCATAAAACGCATAATAAATCCGGAACTTATTCAGATTCAGGTTTAAGAGACCTGCAGTCCACAATTCCACCCTGTCAAAAGTCTGATCTGTTTCCACATAATAACGTAATTTGCTTCCATTACCACCTATCAGTCCGACATCCACCGTATTATTGGTTTGTGAAATGCCATTATATACCTCTTTGTCGCCATCATAAAGACGAACAAAAAAGAATTTCAATACGTCCGCACTCAATAAAGTATTGTTTGTCTGCATGACAAACCCTACACGTGTTTTCCCAGATGTACCTGACGGGCTGATCTTTTCTGTAGAAGTTATGGCAACCAACCCCTTGGCCTGTATCAGATTAAGTGTGCTGATACACTCTGCATAGTTATCCGGATTACCGTCAACCAGGTTTGCAGCGCTATGCGAGCTGTTGAATATTTCAACGAGACTGCCACCCGATTGCTTGGTCGGTACTGCTGCGTACCTGTCGGTTACATCTCCTGTATTTATCATCATATTGTTACACCCTTCAGCTATCTGCTCAGTTTTGCGAGTAATAATGGCGTATTGTATAATCGATTCGCTGTCTCCACGTTTATAGACAGCCATAACATGATAGCCGCCATCCACATTCATTCCTGAAATCTTATTGCCCTCTATTGTTGCGTTTGCTCCAGATGGTTGGGAGGACAAAGTATATGTTACCGTACCTCCGTTAATCTCTGTCGGTGGAAGCATATACTGGTTGGCCGATGTAATGTCATTACCAATAGTAAAATAAGAGGAAATATCCACTTTAACAGGGTCACGGGAATAGGCATAATGAACCCGAACAGCAGATAATACATTGATACCCCCTGGTAAATCAAGTTCCAATTTTCTGGCATTTTCAGCCGTAAGAATCATGCTAAATTCTCTTTCCCCACCTGTTGCGACTCCTACGCCAATGCCTGTTTTTGTGTTTATTGTCTGAAGTTGAGAGTTTGAACTGCTGTAGGCGTTCAATTTTGTTGCGCCTATTCCGATAGAAGCTACTCCACCGCCAGATGCGTAATATCCAACTTCGGAGCCGACAGGAATATTTTCCTTAAAGTTTACTTTGCAAGTTAAACCACCTAGTAGACCACCTACTAATTCACAGACAGGGCCATTTTCAAGGTCTTTATCAACAAGTGAGTTAGACGCAATAGGTCTTTCCTGATCCGCATTATTATAAAATTGCCCCTCTGCCGCAATTTTCTTAGGATTCTCACCCACAAAAGCATAATAAAACTTCAGCCCTCCCAAGGCTGTTACATCTATCGAAGCATGACCGATACGCACCTCATCAAATGGTTTTTCTGTTGTGAAAGATATTTCGCTCGGGCCACCAGCTACGTTCAAGAGATTCAAGTCAACCAGATTAAAAGAACCTCCATCTTTTTCAACTTTTGAACTTTCCTGTTCAACACCGTTCAGATAAGTCTTGACCCAGAAACCGCTTAAGACACCCAATTCAAGTAGGCCGCCTTTATTTTCATATATGAATCCTACTTTAATTCCATTTACATCATAATAGACACGATTCACGTCCCTAACCGAAAGAAGCGGTTCGGCAAGGTTGACATTAGCTACACCTTCGAAACTTACAGTATTCGTAAGATCTTCATCAACCAGATTCTCCAGTTTATTATCCGATGAGATTACACCCACCAAGCTTTTAGTAATACTATTTATCACACGTCCTTTTCCTACCAGTGGTACACGGCAGGATGGAGCATATACATATCCATAGGTACTGTTGTTCTGTACGGTCAGTCCGGAAGTATTGGTGGTTTCAGCACGTGTAGTAACACCATTACTTTCGAGCTGTAATATTGAAAACATATCATCATCCTGACATGCATTTAGGGCAACCGTCATTAATGCTATCAACAGCAATGGGACATAAGCCTGCAGTCTTTCGGTCAGGCCAAAAACTGCTTGATTCCATCTGATTGTCTGGAAGAAAGGTTTCATGTTCTATCTTTTATTTTATATACTATACACAATCTGCAATGGCAGACAGAAATGTAAGAATGTTTATAGGCAGGAGATGAAAAATCATCCCCTGCCGATTTATTAATTAAATAATAATTATTCAAGGTCCATACCGTGAATTACTTCCCAGTTGTCATTAACCTTCAAGACAAGTTCCTGCTTGTTGTTCAATGATTCTGGCTTGTCTTCCGGATCTTCTGGGTCTGGTTCTGGGTCTGTGCCTCCACCAGGATTGTCTGTCATGCGGGTACCGATACCATACAGGTGGTTACGCACCAGGCTATAGTAATTTACTGTTTCTCCAGATGTTTGGTTTGTCCAAACTGAACCATTCCAATAATATGCACTATTTACATCACCTGCAGCAAGTTTAACCTTCCAGCTTCTGAGTTCTGTACCATCTTCATTAGTCAGAACCAAAGTAAGAGACTGATGACTATCTACTTTTGCAAATGGAATCACAAAATCGCCACCGAATACAGATCCTTTCTGGAATGTGGTTTCTTTTTCACCATCTGTCTTGCTATCAATGCCGTTCTTCCAATTAGCGTCAACATCGATCAGACCGTCAGAATCTCCATCCTTAATAGTTGTAAACCATTCAGCCAAATCTACTTTGGAGATTTCATACTTATAATTACCATCATTGGCAGCATCTGCTCCGTTTACCACATAATTTACATGTTCTTCATTACCTGAGCCGTTGCCTGTAAGGTCAAAACTGTTGAAATTACCAAGAACCAATGATTTATTTTTGGCACTGGCAACAAGTTTCAGATATTTAACTCCCTCAAAATAAGGTATATCCTTAACGTAAGCAAATGCACCAGCTACCTGACGGTTCAAAATAATTGGAGTCTTGAAACCTTTTTTTTCTACAACAGTCAGGTCTAACTGGCCTGCAAATATTTCTTCACCGTTTACAGTTGATACCTTTTCTGATTTGACTGGCAATATTATATTCTCACTAAAAGTTCCTTCTTCTGCAACATTTGTCACATTAGTCAAATCATAGTCACTTCCATTATTGTAACCTACTGCATAAACCTTATAAGTACCTTCTGCAAGTTTATCATCGCCTGTCAACTCGATTGTTGTCTGACGGCCATGTCCATTTGTAGTGTATGGTGTGCTGCCATCACTATTCCAATCAGAAATTTCTTTTACAAATACTACACGATTTTCATCATTACAGATCCAAAGTTTCACATTCTCGATGCTCTGTTTTGCCTCTGCGCTGTACAGAGGACGTCCAGCACGTGTTACCAGTCCGTCACCACCGTTCTGCACCTGCAGAGTGATATACTGAGCATCGTCAGCGACTTGTCCTGCACCTGTACCATCAAATACAGTCTCATTTGAACAAGAATAGAATGTCAGTGATGCCATCAAAGCCATTCCCAATAAATAGTTCTTTTTCATTGTTAATAAAATTAATTAAATTAAAAAATAATAAAAAAAAACAATTATTCTATATCCATACCATGAGTGAGTTCCCAATTATCGTTCACACGCACATAAATATTAAACTCATTTGAACTGCCATCACCGACATAAACATATTTCAGAATGGTCAGTTCGTTTCTGCCGAATGTACAATAAACCCTTTCCGGTATTAAATGTGAGGAAGTTCCTTTATCAATAAAATCGACATCCAAAGCAGAACCCTCGAAATCCGGTGAAGGTCCTACTAATGTCTGAGTCAAAATCTCATTATGCACTTCCCAGTCGAGGTTTGTATGCAAATCCGTCAGATTTGAATAATTAAAGGAATTATCAACCAGTGAGAACACATCCAGAATGTCCTTGGTAGAAAAATCTATGTTATCCGGAATGTTTTCAGCTTTGATAAGAAGATTTCCTTTAGTACGTTCCAGCCCCAAAACATGCTTTTCCTTTCCGTACTTGTATTCAAAAGTTCCATTAGCCAGGTAAATATCATTGAACGCTGCACCGACTTCTTCTATATCTGCATTTGTAGCATCATCACCAAGGGGGGCATCACTTTTCATGTTTCCCCATACCGTAAAGCTGTAGGTTCCATAAGGCAGTGAAGCGGGCATTACGATCTGCTGAACCAGATCATCATTATCAATAACCGTATTTTTCTGTTCAAACACCACATTGCCATCTGCGTCATGCACAATATAATATATAGTGCTGACATAACTGCGGAAAGGAAGATTCTCAGCCCTTCTCTCAATAAATCCTAGTTTGACGGCATCGTCGATGTTAAAATAATTCTTATCCTTGACGGTAAGTGTCACCTGAAGCGGTGGACATTCATCCAGCGTAGTACGGATACAGCCAGTTAACCCCATGGCAATCACCGTAATGAGACAAGATGTAATCCTATAGATAAGATTAGTTGTCAGCTGCTTCATTCTTCTGATCCTCCTTTCTTAAAAACTAGATTGATAAAATCTACATTTTCCTTATAAGGAACAAAGTCAGCTTCTGTCTGAGCCCTCTTTTTAAGGAGTTCTTCTACAACTGCATTCTTCAGATGTTCCAGCATACTGTTCATATCGTTATGGCGTGCAAAGATGAGTCCTCTTACATATTCGGCTCTTGGTGTGACATCCGAATTGGAGTTCATCATTTTCATTGCTTCTTCGTTGCGGTTTACACTCAAAGCCACTATGGCCGCATTTGTATCTTCATAGTCTTTCAGCAATGAATAAGCTTCATTCAATTGATGCATACTTGCTTTGAGCAAACCAAGATTATATTTAGCTTCAGGCAAATCTTCTGTTGATTCCAAAAGTTCAATAGCCTTTTCATAATCATTCTTGTAAACATACACCGCAGCTTTGGTATTAATCGCTTCGGGTGTATAGTCATTCAGTGAATTAAGTACTGCTTCCGCTTCATCTGCCTTATCCTCTCTAAGAAGCAGAACGGCAAGATTGTTGGCTGCTATGTGAGATTGAGGGAAGTAATGCAAAATGGTACGATAAACCTCTTTCTTTTCTTCCGGTGTCTTTTTCAGCGTGGAAACCCTGAGCAGTTCTTCCTCGTTGAATGCATCCGGACGCTTGCCGTACATATCAAGCAATTCTTCATCAGTAGTAAAGCTCTTTATCGTATAGGTGTATTCGTATTCCACCTTACGGTCTTTCTGGAGATACTTGCTGCGGATATCAGGCCAGCACGAAAGTTTTCGTATATAACGTTCTGCCACATCATCATTTTCGGCGTTGTATTTGGAAAGGATTTCCTCTACCTTGACTGTGTCCTTATGACCATCAGCTCTCATGGCTTCGAGAACAGGAAGCCATCCTTCCGGACGTGATCCGACACTGAACTGAGAATAAACTTCATTAGAAAGATTAAGCTGTTTGATAAGCCAGTTTTTGGCAGATTTTGCACGATTTTCGGATAGCTTTGTATTGAATACAAACGAACCGTCGGCAGAAGCCATACCATAAATACTTACACTGTTCAGCACGGCAAGCGAGTCACTTGTAATCTTCTGCAAGGTGCTCAACATCCCGTTCATTTCACTCTCGTTGTTACCCAACGAAAGGTTTATGTCATAGCGGTTGATTACAAACTGAAGCAAGGCTTCGCCCTTACCTTTCAATACTTTAGGACGGATTACGAACTCTGGTTCTATCCAGTTGAGCTGTAAGCTCTTCTTAGGTTCAATCAATGTAGGAATGTTAGCTATATAAGCTACATCTACAGTGTCTACAACACCACATTCGCCACATCCGTCGGAAGATAGGACTGCAACTATGCATCCACCGTCTATATCTGATGGTACAGTAACACTCTCAGTATATGGAATAGAAAGTTCCTTCTTATTATTGACCTTCTGAGCCTGTAAAGCCAGTGTATCCTGATAATTGTCAAGGCGTATCTTTCTCTCCATCTTTTTTGAGTAGATAGGAGCATCTAGTACAAGAGCACGGCATTCGGACAACATCGTGCCGTTCTGTATCAATTGTGGAACAACCACGAGTCTGCTTCGTCCAGAAAAAGCTCTAGCCGGAACTTTGAAAGTCACATTCACATTCACAACTGATGCACTGTCCGGTGTTAAAGTCTCGACAGGCAATACTTCAACCTTTCTGTTTGAGGTATAAGTACCACAAGCTAAAAGCAATACCGGCAAAACACCAATAAGCAGGCTATTTCTACATCTATTCTTCATGACCACAAATACTTAATTAAAACATATAAGAAAATGAGAGAGCTATTTTGGTAGGGCCAACATAGTCGCGCACCTTATCTTCACGACATTTCATACAAGGAAGATTTGGCATTTCCTTGTACCATAGCCGCGCATAACCCAAACCGACCAACACCTCCATATTCCATCGTGGAGAAAGAATCCAGTTATAGCCATAAACGAAACCGCCACCAGCAAGATAACCGTCATAAATTCTGTCTTTGTTAGTAGCATAATATTGAGCACCATGCAGGTGAACACCTACAAAATGCCCTTCAAAAGACTCACAAAACCAGTACCTTAATTCAGGCTGAGCCAACCAAAAACGTATATTCTTATCACCATTGAAAATCCAAGGTTTGTAGACTCCTGAAAGATCAAGTGACCATTTGGCATTTAAAGCCACCTCAAAACCAAGATTCGGTGCGGCAACCATCCAATAAGCCACATTGGTCTTCAATGCTACTTCTTGTGCTGAAACTTCTTTGGGTACACCAAAGATAAACGCCAGCACAAAGAACAGATATCTCCATTTCATTATTTTCATTGGCAGAATTAATAAAACACTGAAAATCAGCTCAATATATCACAATACTAATCAATAAATAATCTCCCTCTTATCAAGAGGTGGACTCATATTACACTTAAAATATTTTACTCGCAAATTCCGATAAGATTTCGTTTTAGAATACATTAATATATCTATTCAGCAAGTTATATTGTTTAAAAAATATATTGGCAAACAAATGGGATTATTTGATTTCCTTTTTCATGAGAGAGTCTATTATTGTGTGATTAGCTGCTGCTATTGTCTCAGTTTCTAAAGAAGCTAAATAAATTGTTGTTGTTGTAACATTTGTGTGTCCCATTGCTTCACTTATTATAGTATCATTAATTCCATTCCATTTTGCAAGCGATGCCCATGTGTGGCGGGCCACATAGGAACTTAAAGGTTTTATCAATCCTAACTGCTTTGATATGAGGTGCAACCGTTTATTATATTCTCTTAATGCTGTACTGTAAGAATTTATTTTTCCAGTATGTATATCATATAAAATAGGAAATATATACGGACTGCCTTTTTCGTTATACTTGTCTATGATTTGCAAAGCACATTCTGGTAGCTCTACTTCCAACAGCCTTCCTGTCTTACTTCTTTTATATCTCATGATTTTTCCATTAAAATTTGCTTCTGTCAATCTACTAACATCTACAAAAGCCATTCCTTGTGCGTAGATACTGAACATAAATATATCTCTTGTAAACTCAAGGCTTTTATTCAATGTGAAAGGTTCATAGATAAGACGTTTGACTATTTCCTCCTTTAATGCACGCTTGCGTGTCTTTTCGCGCCCAGTGAAAACCTTGCTGAAAGGACGACGATCTTCATCGATTAACCCATCATTAAGAGCATAGTTGTAAACAGCTCGTAGAATCCTGTTATATAAAGATATTGTATTCATAGAAAGACCGTTTCTATGCATATAATTCTGAAAATCTTTAATTACAATGCAATTAAGCTCTGACATTTTCAAATCTTCTTTTTTCCTGTAGTTTCTAAAGCAATTTAATGCACAACGATAATTATCAGCTGTACTATCCTGCCCTGTTTCTCTTAATTGTGCTATTCGACACTCAACTAAATTGAAAAAACTCTGCACTTGTCTATATTTACTTCTTTGATGGAGAATTTTATTAAATATGCATCTATTACTTTCAGAATCCTCTTCTTCTATCTTTGAAACAATCTCTGTTAATACAGCGATTTCATCAGCCAATAAATTCTTATTATTTACCAGTTCTTTATAACGGAATCTTGTTTCAGCTTTTTCTGTACGAATATTTTTTATGGTTTCACCCCATTCATGCTTATAAATCCGAACAGAAATCGGTATTATCTTTGTCTTGTTCTCTTGTCGAAGTAAAATTCTACATTCACCCTTTCCTTTTTTAGATTTTTGAGGTAGGTAATCCAACTCAATTGTTATCATAATCTTTTTTATTTTATATTATTTACACAAAATTGTGTCTATTAAATAGATATTTACAATACTTCGGTAAATTTTTACCGATAAATTAAAATTAAACATAGAATCGGCATAATCCGGTTCAAAATTATATTCAAGAGATCATTGAAATACTGTCAAGAATAAATCGTCAAGGAGTAAGAAAAGGGATGAAAAAGATATGCTAAACAGCTGAAAACCAACAGAAAAAGTATTGCATAATTCATTGATTATTAGTAAATTAGAAGTGCTTCACCACTTTTAATTATGACTAAAGAATCACTCCTTATGCAATACCAATCCGAGTGCAGGAATGCTCTCGAATCAGTTGTAAATATAAGCAAATCTTTTCAGAAAGTATTCATGGATGCAATAAAATTATTCATGGCCATACCTGACCGCATCAATTTCCTACAAATGGGACGATATGGATGTTTCTCGGAGCAGACATACCGAAACAATTTTGAGAATGATGGCTTTGACTGGTTTTCCTTCAATGAAGCCATCATCAGGGAACACCTTAAAGGTGGTCGCAAGGCGATAGCCGTTGATCCGTCTTTCATTCCAAAATCAGGCAGCAAAACGCCGTGGATTGGCTATTTCTGGTCCGGTTGTGCCGGCGAATACAGGCGTGGACTGGAAATAACGGGTATCGGAGTTATTGACGTTGACAACCATGAATGTATGACTTTGGGCTCTGTACAGACACCTGACAACGCAACGCTGGAAAGCTGTGAGAAGAATCTTGTTGACTGGTACAGCTCTTACCTTATCAGCATACAGGAACAGCTGAAACGTATTTCTGGCACAGTCGTATGTGATGCGTTCTTTTCAAAGGCAACTTTCATCAAACCATTGTACGATAACGGTTTCCACGTAATAAGCCGTTTCAGGAATGATGCCGTATTGTTTTATCCCACCTTAGAAAATAGGACAGGAAAACGCGGACGTCCAAAATTACATGACGAGAAAATTGACTTTGAAAATCTGGACATCACAAGATGTACCGAGTACAAAGTGAACAAGGGTAAACTTTACGGACTGAAAGCATACTCCAAAGCGCTCAAACGCTTTGTAAGCCTGGCTGTATGGTATCCTATGGATGGAAGAACGGACAAATGGCAGCTGTATTTCTCTACGGACGAAACACAAAACGCACAGGATGTTCTGGACTTTTACAGGACACGTTTCCAACTCGAATTTTGCTTTCGTGATGCCAAGCAATATGCCGGAATAACAAACTGTCAGTCTACAGACTTCAGGAAACTGGCATTTCACTTTAATGCATCACTTGCAGCGATAAACCTTGCCAAGGCTGCCTGTAAGAGGATGGGAATAAAATATTCCATATCATCATGCAAGTCAGTCATACACAATGCTTACATGCTTGAACGATTTATTCACGTGTCTGGGATTGAACCAGACACGCATTTAATTGACAGACTTTTCAAAGAACTCATTTTATTTACTGCCAGAGCCGCTTAGGCCGGGCTAATTTTTAACGAACTATTGAAATTGCATAAGAAAATCATAAAGAAAATTCTTGGCCTCGTGAAAAAGTTGGTTCTTTCTCTGCGTCAAAACTACACTTTATGTTGAATGATCAGTGTTTTCGGAATCATCCCGGAAACAGAGAAAAAAGCCCTTAGGGCAAACAGACGTTTACGTATAATGGAGGAAAACTGGTCAGGAAACTGAAGCGTAATCTTAAAGAGAATCACGGCTATGATAAATCACTTGCACTTTTTGAAACCATTCTATCTCAAAGGCGTAATAGCCGAAAAAGATTTATTCCATTCATAATCCGGAAATACTATGTATCAGCAAGGGTAAA
>OKVF01001639.1_pt1 | contig 15801 bp, 8 predicted proteins | sample 1604831 | NCBI WGS metagenome assembly OKVF01 (sample SAMN01760980, study PRJEB22395) | human gut metagenome
GTCATGAACGTGGTCGGGTTGGCACTGGCACTGGCCGCTTTCATCGTCATCATGATGGAAATGAAATTCGAAACCACTTATGACGACCACTTGAAAAACGCCGGCCGCATCTTCATGCTGACCCGTACGGCTGAAGACCAGAGCCTGCTCACAACCTTTCCACGTCCGATGGTTGAAAATCTCAAAAGCGTTTCACCCGAAATCGAAGGCTGTACTTACTGCGAATGGGACTGGAAACTACAGGCTGCAGATGACAGCAATCAGCCTCTGTTCCAATCAGCAGCCTGCGGCGTAGCTCCGGATTTCTTTACCATGTTCAGTTTCGACTGGATCACATGCGATTCGACAACATTTACCGGACAGCTTTACATTTTCATTCCGGAAAGCCTGGCACTCAAGTATTTCCATACAACCGACCTGGTCGGTACCGTTGTTAAGGAAGAAAATAAAGATTATGGCTGGACCATCGGTGGCGTATACCGCGACTTTCCTGAAAACTGTTCCATCCGCAACATGGTCTATAACACTTTGGGCAATGCCTACAAAGACAACTGGAGACTTGCCAACTTTTTTGCCTATATCATGCTGAAACATCCGGAAAAGGCGGAAGAAGTGGAACAGCTTCTTAACGGTATGACACAGACATCATCCCATTCTACCATTCATCTGACACCCTATCCGGATGTACTTTACCGCACGGACCTCAATACCTGCAACCCGCTGAAACTTGACAGTCTGCAGCGTTATATCTATCTGGCCATTGCCCTGCTCATCATACTGACAGCAGCCATCAACTTCACGAATTTCTATACGGCACTGGCGCCGCTCCGTGTACGCAGCCTCAACACACAGCGCGTGCTGGGAGCCAAACGCGGAAAACTCATAAAGGCACTTATGGCGGAAAGCGTCATACTGGGAGTCCTTGCATTCCTGCTGGCCGTACTGGTAGTCAAAGCCGTAGAAAACAGCTTTGTAAATGACCTGCTGAAAGTGGATATTTCCATTACGGCATTTCCGGACATCATCAGCCTTACCGGTGCGGTAACCCTCTTCATTTCAGTGACGGCCAGCCTTTTTCCGGCACTTTATGCCACTTCGTTCGAACCGGCCGTCGTCCTCAAAGGTAATTTCGGTCTGTCTCCAAGGGGAAAACAGTGGCGTAATCTGCTCATGGGGATCCAACTCACGGCGGCCATCGGACTACTGATCATCGTTGGCGGACTCGTCTGTCAGAACAACTACCTGAGACACTCGGATCTGGGTTACGACCAGGACCGTCTGATCACCATTGACCTTTACGCTGCCAAGATCTACGACAACCGGTCCGATGCCCTGGCCGCCCATCTGCAACAGCTACCCTGTGTGGAAGATGTCGCGCTGTCACGTTACCGTCTGTCGGCCCAAAGGAATGACCAGATCATGTTCTGGACCCACAATCTGGATAACGGCAAACGGGTCATCACGGCCTGCCTGCCCGTCTCGGCCAATTACCTTGAAGTCATGGGTATCCGCCTTATCGAAGGAAACGGATTCAATCCTATGGACCACAATTCACCCATGATCTTCAACAAGGCAGCCTGCGACCTCTACCCCGAAATCCGTGCCGGACGGCAACTGAAGGAAGAAGAAGGGAACAGCCCGATTGTCGGTATCTGTGAAAATTTCAAGATGGGTTCCTTACGTGAAAAGGTCGTCCCCGTCTGCCTGAAGATCCTAAACGGCCCTTACAGCCAATGGGAATCCAAAGGCATCGCCAACATCCGCATTAAAGACGGCATCGCTCTGGAAGACGCCTTCGAACCTATTCAAAAAGCCTGCACGGCATTTGCACCGGAAAGTATCTTCGAACTCAAGACCCAGTTCCAGCTGATGGAAAATATCTACAGGGAAGAAAAACGTACGCAACAGAACCTTACCCTTTTCTGCCTGCTCTCCATCATCATTTCACTGAGCGGCGTGTTCAGCATGAGCCTGTTCGAATGCAATTACCGGCGTAAGGAAATAGGATTGCGCAAGATCATGGGAGCCAGTACCCACAGCATCATCATGATGTTCTTCAAACAATATGCCCTCATTCTCCTGCTGAGCTTTATCGTGGCGGCACCACTGGGATGGTATGGCGTACACCGCTATCTGGAAGGATTTGCCTATAAGACTCCACAGCACTGGTGGATCTACGCCCTGTCCTTACTGGCCATCAGCGCCACCACACTGCTCACCGTCTACTTCCAATGCCGAAAGACGGCACACGATAACCCTATCAATGCGATCAGGACGGAATGACCCGCCGTCACGGAATAATTGCGGAAAACCATTCAATAACCATTTAATACACTTACCGATATGAAAAAAACAATTTCAACAACCATTCTCATCATGGCCTGCATCCTATTCGAAGGATGTATCACCATCAAGGCCTCTCAAACAGACCGTAACATGTACGGCCAGACGCAAACAACGGACGACTGCACGACCCGGTCCGTCAAGATGAGCAACGTGACAGAGGTCACCTCTTCTGCCGTAACCGATATTATTTACCGGCAAGGCCGGAACTGCACCGTCGAACTGAAAGGCAGTTCCTGCAATCTGAACAGGATCATCATAGAAACAGAAGGCAGCAGACTGATCATCAAAGAGAAGGACAAAAACAAAAAGGACAAGAATAAATCAGACAATGTGACGGTCTTCATCACCGCCCCCAGCCTTGAACACATCAGCTTTTCGGGTGTAGGCGACATATCCATGCCGGAAGAAGTCAAACTGCACACCTTCAGCTGCACACATAAAGGCGTGGGCCACATCCGGCTCAACTACCTGACCTGCGACAACGTATCAGTCGATGCCAAAGGCGTAGGCGACGTCAACATAAACGGCCATGTCCGCCAGACCACCTCCATCACCCACAGCGGAGTCGGCAATATTAATCTCAACGTCCATACCGACAAGCTCATCATCAGTAGCCAGGGCGTGGGAGACGTCAATCTCTCAGGAAAAGCCGCGAATTACGACATCTCTAACAACAAGGTGGGAAAACTCAACACTTCCAATCTTTCAAAATAAAAAGCGCGACTGTCATCACAGATACTATTGGTCGGAAATCCTTTTCGCCAGTTTTTAAACTACTGTTTCTCAAGATAAGTTAATAATTGAAAGCCGGTTTTTCCCCGCGATGGAGAAAAAGCGGCATTTTTCAATAACAACGAAATGAACGGAGTTCAGTTATTTTCGATAATATTTTAAATTAGTATTCCACACTGATATTCAAACAAGGTTTTTCGTTATATTTCATGGAATGAAGCCTTGCCATTCGATAAGGGACACATTACTCTACTGATTATTCTCCCACACAAAGGCACTCAGCAGTTTATCCATTTGCGACATGGCATAGAGTGGGCAGATTTGTACGTGACGTACTGCATTATTATCCTTGACATCTTGATACTCAAAGCTTCCAAAGTTCTCCATTGAGCATCTAAGGGCATTGTCCAAATGCTTTTCGTTCATAAACAGCCAAAGGCTCTTCATTCCGCCTTGCATTCCCGCCTTCACCTCGATGGGAACAACTTGCTGCTTATATGTCACAAGATAATCAATCTCTGCAGAGGAATTTTTTGCCATTCTAAGCCAGTAAAACAAGTCATGGCGGATGTTAGGAGTTTTGTAGTGCAGCATTTCCAGTCCTGCAACCATTTCTGCCATCGGTCCTTTGTTTGCCAATTCTGAAACATCGGATGTCAGGATTTGGGTTATCAACTCACTTACATCGCCAGTCGTCATATTCAGCAGACGCAACATCAAACCAGTGTCAAGCAAAAGCATCTTACGATAGGAATAATCAGCCTCACTTCCTAAAGGTACGCCATTGGCTGACGTATGTGTGACTGGAATCAGTATGCCTGCAAGAATAAGCATTTCAAGGGCTTTTTTCACTTCTGAAGTACTATAACTGCCGCCGACCGCAGAATAGACAAACTTTTTAGTGGCTTGAACGGCAGCACTACGCATGGTCAGCCGCAAAAGCATGGGATCAACACGCTTCTTATATTTCGGGAAATCGTCTTCATAGGTAACGACAATATCTAAGATACTTTATAATTTGTCTGTAAAAGTATAAAATTAAAATTATCCAAGGAATTATTTCTCAATAATTTTCAAAAATACAAGGTATTATTTAAGTATCATTGAATATTTTCCCATCTAATAAAATCGTCAAAAATCAACTTTTCCAATCATTTTCGATATTCATCTGATTTTGTATTGAGACATCAATTCCCAACATTAAAGTTGTAGAATGAAAAACATTTCCATGTTAGCCCATATAAAAAAGGTATGCAAGGAAAATACAAGCATACCTTCTAGACAAATTTTTAAATATGAGATTTTCTTTTCTTCACAAACATTCCAAAGAAAACAGCTGCCATTGGCTATCCGGACAAACAAATCCTCCCCCTGCAACAGCCATTCTTAAAAGGCCCGATCCGGAAAACAACCGGACAAATACCGCCGTATTCCGGAAAATATACTATCTTTGCATGCTAAAAAGCAAGTTATAAACAAAAAACATATTATGGATACGACATCAAACAAGTACATCACCGTAGCCTACGAACTGTACGCCGATTACAACGGCAAAAACGAATTAGTGGAAAAAGCACCGGCAGAACATCCTTTCCAGTTCATTTCCGGCATGGGACTCGCACTGGATGCCTTTGAAGGCCAGATCGTCCCCTTGCAGAAAGGCGACCACTTTGATTTCACGCTTTCAGTAGAAGAAGCTTATGGCGAATATGACCAGGAAAGCGTTCTGGAAGTCAGCAAGGATATTTTCAAGATCAACGGCCATTTCGACAGCGACCGTATTTATCCGGGCAATGTGGTTCCATTGATGAACAGCGAAGGCGCACGCTTCAACGGCACCATCGCGGAAGTGAAAGACGATACCGTCACAGTTGATCTTAATCACCCGTTAGCCGGAAAAGCCTTGCATTTCGTTGGTGAAGTGACCGAAAACCGCGAAGCCACCAAAGAAGAAATCCAGCAATTGCTGAACATGCTCAGCGGCGAAGGCGGATGCGGCGGTTGCGGTGGCGGATGCTGCGGAGGCGGATGCGACGATGACGACGACTGCTGCGGAGGCGGTAACCACGGAGGCGGTTGCTGCGGTGGCGGACACTGCCATTAATCCGTTCCAGTTAATACTCCATATAACCAAATACTGATCTTTCATCATGAGCAATACATTCGGTCATATATTCCGTCTGACCACCTTCGGCGAAAGCCACGGACCCGGCGTAGGCGGCGTGATAGACGGTTTCCCAGCCGGCATCAGTGTAGACATGGACTTCATACAGTCGGAACTGAACCGTCGCCGTCCCGGACAAAGCAGCCTTACCACCCCCCGCAAGGAAGCGGACCAGGTGGAATTCCTGTCCGGCATCTTTGAAGGACAGACCACCGGTTGTCCCATCGGTTTTCTGGTACGTAACACCAACCAGCATTCCAACGACTACGACAATATCCGGAACCTGTTCCGCCCGTCACATGCCGATTTCACCTATACCGGCAAATACGGCCTGCGCGACCATCGCGGTGGCGGACGTTCGTCGGCCCGTGAAACCATTTCACGCTGTGTTGGCGGCGCGTTGGCCAAACTGGCACTCCGCCAGTTAGGCATCGAGGTATACGCCTATACGTCACAAGTCGGCTCCATCGCACTCGACAAGGACTATCAGGCTTACGATCCGGCACTGATAGAATCCAATCCGGTACGTTGCCCGGACGAAAAGAAAGCGGCCGAAATGCAGGCTCTCATAGAAGAAGTCAAAGCCGTAGGCGATACCATCGGAGGCATTATAACCGGTGTGGTCAAAGGTTGCCCGGTAGGATTAGGCGAACCGGCATTCGACAAGCTGCACGCTTCTCTCGGACAGGCCATGCTCAGCATCAATGCCGTGAAAGGCTTTGAATACGGACTGGGCTTTGCCGGTGTCAGCCAGCGTGGCAGCGAACAGAACGACGTGTTCATCCCGCACGAAGGGGGCATTTCCACCCGCACCAACCGGAGCGGTGGCATCCAGGGAGGTATCAGTAACGGACAGGACATTTATTTCAGAGTGGCTTTCAAGCCCGTGGCTACGATTCTGATGGAACAGGAAACCGTCACGCTCGACGGCACCCCGACCACACTGAAAGCCCGCGGACGTCACGATGCCTGCGTACTGCCACGGGCCGTACCGGTAGTAGAAGCCATGACGGCAATGACCATACTCGACCATTATCTGATGAACAAGACCGTACATCTTTGAAAAAAGAAGACGGCCAGAAAGACTTCGGACAACGAATAACGACATTCGTAGGCAAAATAGGCTGTTCTGTAGATTTCAAGTTTCATATCACAAAAAGTGTGCGTATCTTTGTCATGCAGAAAAGATGAATTTTTCATGCACGAATAAAGTTGTGAAACTTTAAGAATAGCTTAGTTAAAGTCTAGTTTAGTTTTTGTGTTGATTCCTCTTCCAATAGCGATTGGGAGAGGAATCTTTTTTTTGAATTCCTCCCCTCACCCCTACATACTGTTCCGGACAAATCCTCCTTCACCCCTTCATTTCCCTTTACTGGCGCGGGTTTCAGGGTGAACCACCTCCTTCACCTCTCCTTCACCTTACCTCAATTCAGGAATAAAACCGGTCACCGGTTTTATAGATCGAAAAAATGAAAGCAGATCTTCAAATATAAAAACCAACATCCGTTCCGGCTATTTTATCCTGCCACACTATTGCCGTTCGTATGCCCGGTTTTATTCAGTTCTGCAATCCGGTTTGTTCCGTTTTTGAACAAAAAAATCATCAAAACCCCTTGTTTTGACAGTTCGGTTTACTTTAAAAAAAGTAAGGCTTACTTTTTAAAAAGTAAAGCTTACTTTTTTTAAAGTAAGCCAGTTTTTCTTTTCGCCTTTTCTGAAGCCTATTTGTTCCGAAAATGAACAATCCGTTCATCCGGAAAATCGAAACCGGCGTAACTGCAAAAAAATCATTCTATCCCGTCACTGCCATGCACTGAAAGTCTTTTAATATGTTACGGCACATCCCGATACAGCATATTCCACCAGCCATTCCTTGTTTTGGAACATATCTCATATCTATCCGGAACGTACCACATCACTTCATAATACATGCACGCCTTGACAGATATCCTTAACAATTGGTGAACCCTCATTGTGTCTCTTGTGAACCATGCCCATTCACCAAGAACAAGTTGAAAAACAAACATTTACACTAAAAGTGAAGAGATGAAGGGTTTTTGCCGACAACCACTGTAGGGTAGTAGGACAACTTCAGGGAATCGCCCCTCATACAATCTTTCACATATCAATAACCCTATACTCATTACCTCTTACACCTTACTTCTTACCTTTTATATAATACCCACCTTTTACTTAAAAAGGCAACGCCTCTTTCCTTACCTTTTACCTTTTATTTAATATTTGCCCTTTTACTTTATAAAAATAAAAAATTATTTTACAAAACTTTATTTTGATATTAATTTGCAGTATTATGATTTTAAAATGAAATAAAAACATTTAATATAGCAATAAATTATAATCAATTAAGATATCATAAATATTTTTATGACATAAAATAGGATTATATTAAATCATTTTGAAAGTATTTGCGTATATTTGCAAAACAAAAAGTCAGAATAACCAATAATATTATATACAAATGCAAATAAACACATTAGAAAACAAACTTTTTATCACAGATAAGAGAAAGTTTAGAGATACAGCACCAGCCGGACAAGGCGGTTTGTATTCTCGGGATTATGAACATGACGCCTGCGGTGTCGGTATGATTGTCAACCTGAACGGCAGCAAATCTCACGAACTGGTAGACTCCGCCCTTCGGGTTCTGGAGAATATGAAACATCGTGGTGCGGAAGGAGCAGACAACAAGACGGGCGACGGTGCAGGTATCATGGTACAGATTCCCCATGAGTTTATTCTGCTTCAGGGCATTCCCGTACCCGAAAAGGGTAAATACGGCACTGGCCTTATCTTTTTACCGAAAGACCAGAAAGAACAGGAACGCATCCTGAGCATCATCATTGAGGAAGTGGAACGCGAGGGACTCACACTGATGCACCTGCGTGCCGTTCCGGTCAACTCGGATATTCTGGGACAAAGTGCCCGTGAAACCGAACCGGACATCAAACAGGTTTTCATTACCGGTACGACAAATCCGGAAAACCTGGAGCGCACACTCTACATTATCCGCAAGAAAATAGAGCAGCGCGTACATCATAAGGACTTCTACATCGTCTCTTTGTCCAGCCGGACCATTATCTATAAAGGTATGCTTTCTTCCACGCAGGTAAGAGCCTACTTTACGGATCTGACACAGCCTTACTTCACCAGCGGACTGGCTATCGTACACTCCCGTTTCAGTACGAACACCTTCCCGACATGGAGCCTGGCTCAACCGTTCCGTCTGCTGGCCCATAACGGTGAAATCAATACCATCCGCGGTAACCGGGGCTGGATGGAGGCGCGCGAAAGCGTACTCTCTACCCCGACTTTGGGTAATGTCAAAGACATACGTCCGATCATCCAACCGGACATGAGCGATTCCGCCTCACTTGACAACGTATTGGAATTCTTTGTCATGTCCGGTCTGAGCCTGCCACATGCCATGGCCATGCTCGTACCGGAATCCTTCAACGACAAGAATCCGATCAGCGAAGATCTGAAAGCATTCTATGAATACCACTCCATCCTGATGGAACCGTGGGACGGTCCGGCAGCCCTTCTGTTCAGCGACGGCCGGTATGCCGGTGGTATGCTCGACCGCAACGGTCTGCGTCCGGCCCGTTACCTCATTACGCACGACGGCATGATGGTAGTAGCCAGCGAAGCCGGTGTCATCAGTTTCGAAGCTGAAAAGATCAAGGAAAAAGGACGCCTTCAACCCGGCAAGATCCTGATGGTGGACACCGAAGAAGGACGCATTTATTATGATGGCGAACTGAAGGAACAGCTGGCAGCAGCCAAGCCTTATCGCCAGTGGCTGGCTGCCAACCGCATCGAACTGGACACCCTGAAGAGCGGACGCAAGGTAGCCAATACCGTCGAGAATTACGACCGTCGGTTAAGAGCTTTCGGATTTACCCGCGAAGACGTGGAACGCCTCATCATGCCGATGTGCAGCAACGGTGCAGAACCGACCGCATCCATGGGTAACGACACGCCTCTGGCTGTCTTGAGCGGAAAGCCACAGCTGTTGTTCAACTATTTCCGCCAACAGTTTGCCCAGGTGACCAATCCGGCCATAGACCCCATACGTGAGGAACTGGTCATGTCACTGACTGAATATATCGGCGCCGTAGGCATGAACATCCTGCTGCCAAACGAAACCCACTGCAAGATGGTTCGTCTGCCTCACCCGATCCTGACCAACACACAGCTTGACATCCTGTGCAACATCCGTTACAAGGGATTCAACACCGTGAAATTGCCCATGCTTTTCGAAGCCTCACGCGGAAAAGCCGGTCTTCAGGAAGCACTCGAACAACTCTGTAAGGCTGCCGAGCAGGCTGTTACCGACGGAGCCAACTATATCATCCTGTCCGACCGCGACATCGATGCTTCACATGCAGCCATCCCGTCATTGCTGGCCATCAGTGCCGTACACCACCACCTCATCAGCGTGCAGAAACGTGTGCAGACAGCCCTGATCGTTGAAAGCGGTGAAATCCGCGAGGTCATGCACGCCGCCCTCCTTTTGGGATATGGTGCCAGTGCCATCTGCCCATACATGGCTTATGCCGTACTGGACGATCTTGTCAAGAAAGGCGAAGTACAGATGAACTATGAAACCGCAGAAAAGAATTACATCAAGGCGATCTGCAAGGGACTCTACAAGATCATGAGCAAAATGGGTATCAGCACCATCCGTTCATACCGTGGCGCCAAGATATTCGAGGCCGTCGGCCTGAGCGAAGAACTGCTCAAGAGTTATTTCGGAACAGCAACCTCCACCATAGGCGGTATCCGTCTGGAAGAAATCGCCAAAGACTATATCACTTTCCATGACAGCGGTTTCACACCTTCGGAAACAGATCCGCTCCTGCCGCATATCGGACAGATGTCTTACCGTAAAGACGGTGAAAAGCATGCCTGGAACCCGGATACGATCAGTCTGCTTCAGCTGGCAACCCGCACAGGCAGTTACAAGAAGTTCAAGGAATTCACCCACACGGTAGACGAGAAAGAATCACCTATTTTCCTGCGTGACTTCTTCGGATTCAAACGCAATCCCATCGACATTGAAAAGGTAGAACCGGTGGAAGACATTGTGAAACACTTTGTAACCGGCGCTATCTCTTTCGGTGCCATCAGCAAGGAAGCCCACGAGGCACTGGCACTGGCCATGAACGAACTGGGCGCACGCAGCAATACCGGCGAAGGTGGAGAGGACAGCATCCGCTTCCATGAAAAGGTAGATGGCATCAGCCTCTCCAGCAAGACCAAACAGGTGGCTTCCGGACGTTTCGGTGTAACAGCCGAATATCTGGTCAACGCTGAAGAAATACAGATCAAGGTGGCACAGGGTGCCAAGCCTGGTGAAGGCGGACAGCTGCCGGGCTTCAAGGTCGACGAAATCATCGCCCGCACACGTCACTCCATTCCGGGCATCTCTTTGATCTCACCTCCACCTCATCACGATATTTACAGCATCGAGGACCTGGCCCAGCTCATCTTCGATCTGAAGAATGTCAACCCGCGCGCTGCCATCAGCGTGAAACTGGTAGCTGAAAGCGGTGTCGGTACGATTGCAGCCGGTGTAGCCAAGGCCAAAGCAGACCTTATCGTTATCTCCGGCGCTGAAGGCGGTACAGGTGCCTCACCGGCCTCATCCATCCGCTACGCCGGTATCTCACCGGAAATCGGATTGAGCGAGACACAGCAGACTCTCGTATTGAACGGTCTCCGCGGACAAATCCGCCTCCAGACCGACGGTCAGCTGAAAACCGGCCGCGACATCATCAGCATGGCTCTGCTGGGTGCAGAAGAGTTTGCTTTCGGAACGACAGCCCTTATCGTACTGGGTTGCGTCATGATGCGCAAATGCCACTCCAACACCTGTCCTGTAGGTGTGGCTACACAGGATCCGCGCCTGCGCGAACATTTCCGCGGACATTATAAATATGTAGTGAATTATTTCAAATTCCTGGCTGAGGAAGTCCGCGAATATCTGGCCGAAATGGGCTTTACCAGACTGGAAGACATTGTGGGTCGTACCGATCTCATCGAACTTCACCCGGCAACCCAGGGCACAAAGGCCAGCCTGCTGGATTTCAGCCGCCTGCTCCACCGCGTAGAGAATGGTGCCGCCCTGCACCACTGCACCTCCCAGCAGCACGACATCGCTCACGTGAAAGACGTGGAGATGCTGCAGGCCGCCTCTGCCGCACTGGAAAGCGGTCGCGAGGTTTCTCTGGAATATGCCATCGGCAATACCGACCGTGCCGTAGGTGCCATGCTCTCAGGTGCAGTAGCAGCCAAATACGGTAACGACGGGCTGCCCAACGACACGATCAGCGTGAAGTTCAAGGGATCAGCCGGACAGAGTTTCGGTGCATTCCTGGCCCACGGCATCAGTTTCAAGCTCGAAGGTGAAGCCAACGACTATCTGGGCAAAGGCCTGAGCGGCGGACACATCGCCGTACTGCCTCCCGTACGCAGCAATTTTGCAGCCGAACAGAACACCATCGTGGGCAATACCCTGCTCTACGGCGCCACCAGCGGCGAGGTTTACATCAACGGACGCGCAGGCGAACGTTTTGCGGTCCGCAACTCCGGTGCCATCGCCGTGGTAGAAGGTGTAGGCGACCACTGCTGTGAATACATGACCGGCGGCCGCGTGGTCGTTCTCGGACAGACCGGACGCAACTTTGCAGCCGGAATGAGCGGTGGCGTAGCCTATGTATGGGATCCTAAGGGTACGTTCGACTATTTCTGCAACATGGACATGGTGGAACTGTCCTTGCTTGAAGATGCCACAGCCCGCAAGGAGCTGCATGAACTGATCCGCCAGCATTACCTTTACACGGGTTCAGCCCTGGCACGGACCATGCTCGACAACTGGCCACGTTACGTGGAAGAATTCATCCAGGTTACACCTATCGAATACAAGAAGGTACTGGCCGAAGAGCAGATGCGCAAACTCCAGCAGAAAATCGCCGAAGTACAGCGCGATTATTAATTCACCTTATTTATTAATTCGCAACAACAGATACATATCATGGGAGATCCTAAAGCTTTTCTCACCGTCCCGCGCCAGGAAGCGGGATACAGACCGATACACGAAAGAATAAACGATTATAGCGAAGTGGAACAGACGCTCAATACGAGCGAACGCAAACTTCAGGCCAGCCGCTGCATGGATTGCGGTGTACCTTTCTGCCACTGGGCATGTCCGCTGGGCAACCGTCCGCCTGAGTTTCAGGACGCCCTGTACAAGGGCGACTGGCAAAAGGCCTACGACATACTGAGTGCCACCAACGACTTTCCGGAATTTACCGGACGCGTCTGCCCGGCACTCTGCGAAAAGAGCTGCGTGCTTAAACTTTCCATCGATGCCCCGGTGACAATCCGCGAAGACGAATGTGCCATCATTGAGGCCGCCTTCCGCGAAGATTACGTCATTCCCAAGACATATCCCAGAAACGGCAAACGGGTGGCCGTCATCGGATCCGGTCCTGCCGGACAGGCCGCTGCCAACCAGCTGAACCGCCGCGGCTACGAGGTCACCGTGTTCGAGCGTTGTGAAATGCCCGGTGGTCTGCTCCGATTCGGTATTCCGAATTTCAAACTCAGCAAAAACATCATCGACCGCCGTCTGCGCGTCATGGAAGCTGAAGGAATCAGATTCCAGACCAATGCCGAAATCGACCTGACCAGACTGCCGGAAGGATTTGATGCCTACGCCATCTGTACCGGTACCCCACAGGCCCGCGACCTGGCTATCCCGGGACGTGAACTCAACGGCATCCACTTTGCCATGGAAATGCTCGCCCAACAGAACCGCGTACTGGCCGGACAATGCTTCACGGACAAAGAACGCATCACAGCCAAGGGCAAGCACGTACTGGTCATCGGAGGCGGTGACACGGGTAGCGACTGCATCGGCACTTCCCACCGCCAGGGTGCAGTCAGCGTCACCCAGATCGAAATCATGCCACAACCGCCAGTAGGACACAATCCGGCTACCCCGTGGCCGCAATGGCCGGTCGTGCTGAAGACCAGCTCCAGCCATGAAGAAGGCTGTACACGCCGCTGGTGTCTGAACTCCAATAAATTCATCGGCAAGAACGGCCACGTCACCGGTGTAGAAGTAGAAGAAGTGGAATGGATACCGGCACCGGACGGCGGACGTCCGGTCATGAAACCGACCGGCAAGAAAGAAGTGATCAAGGCCGACCTGGTATTGCTGGCAATGGGTTTCCTCAAGCCACAGCTTCCGGAACTGCCCCACAATGCCGTGGTTGCCGGTGATGCCGCCACAGGTCCGTCACTGGTCGTAAAATGTATTGCGGCCGGACGTCGTGCTGCCGAACGCATTGACCACATCATTTCCGGAAAATAGAACCGGTTCCGGATTCCAGCTGATCGAGATACCCCTCTTCTGCCGGGCTCTGTTCCGGCAGAAGACAGAAAACCTTGTCAAAACACTCTAAACAGAATCATTATGTGTGGAATAGCCTGCATTTTCAATATCAAGACACAGACGCCAGAACTACGGCAGAAAGCCCTGACCATGGCGAAACGTATCCGCCACCGCGGTCCGGACTGGAGCGGCATCTATTGTGGCGGCTCAGCCATCCTGGCTCATGAACGTCTTTCCATCGTTGACCCGCAAAGCGGCGGACAACCGCTTTATTCACCGGACAGGAAACAGATCCTGGCCGTCAACGGAGAAATCTACAACCATCGGGACATCCGGAACGAAATGGCCGGGGAATATGAATTCCAGACCGGTAGCGACTGTGAAGTCATCCTTGCGCTCTACCGTCGTCTGGGCGTCCGTTTCATCGAACGGCTGAGCGGCATTTTCGCCTTCGCCCTCTACGATGAGGAACGTGACGAATTCCTCATTGCCCGTGACCCCATCGGCGTCATCCCGTTGTATATCGGCAGGGACAAGGACGGTAAGGTCTACTGTGCAAGCGAACTGAAAGCCCTCGAAGGCTTGTGCGACGAATATGAACCGTTCCTGCCCGGACATTACTACTGGAGCCGGGAGGGGGAAATGAAACCCTGGTATAAAAGAGACTGGACCGGCTATGATGCCGTGAAGGACAACTACACGGAGAAAGCCGCCAACGAGACCCGTACCTCATGCGCATCGGCCACTGATGCGGAAGCGTATGCCGCACAGGTCAGCGCCGTACGCACGGCACTTGAAGATGCCGTACGCCGGCAACTGATGAGCGACGTACCCTATGGTGTGTTACTCTCCGGAGGTCTCGACTCGTCCGTCATCTCAGCCGTTGCCAGGCTGTATGCCGACAAGCGGGTGGAAACGGACGGCAAGCAGGCAGCCTGGTGGCCGCAGCTCCATTCCTTTGCCGTAGGACTGAAAGGCGCCCCCGACCTTGAAAAGGCCCGCGAGGTAGCCCAACATATCGGCACGGTACATCATGAAATCAACTATACCATCCAGGAAGGTCTGGACGCCATCCGCGATGTCATCTACTATATCGAAACTTACGACGTGACGACCGTACGTGCTTCAACACCGATGTACCTGCTGGCCCGCGTCATCAAGTCAATGGGTATCAAGATGGTATTGAGTGGAGAAGGAGCCGATGAGGTCTTCGGCGGATACCTTTATTTCCACAAAGCTCCGACGCCACAGGCTTTCCACGAAGAGACGGTACGCAAACTCTCCAAACTGTATATGTATGATTGCCTTCGGGCGAACAAGTCACTTTCCGCCTGGGGAGTGGAAGGCCGCGTGCCCTTCCTCGACAAGGAATTCCTCGACGTGGCCATGACCCTGAATCCGGCAGTCAAGATGTGCCCCGGACAGACCATTGAAAAACGGGTCGTACGGGATGCCTTTGCTTCGCTCCTCCCCGAAAGCGTGGCCTGGCGGCAGAAAGAGCAGTTCTCCGACGGTGTAGGCTATTCATGGATAGACACGCTGAAAGCCGTGACGGCTGCAGCCGTCAGCGATGAACAGATGGCGCACGCGGCTGAACGTTTCCCGATCAACCCGCCACAGAACAAAGAAGAATACTACTACCGCAGCATATTCGAAGAACATTTCCCGAGCGATTCTGCCGCACGGAGTGTGCCTAGCGTACCGAGCGTAGCCTGCTCAACGGCCGAAGCACTGGCTTGGGATGCTTCATTCAAGAATCTGAACGACCCCAGCGGACGCGCCGTAGCCGGTGTACACGAAGCAGCCTACCAGAAATAAAGGGGCAGGCACACTGCCCCATCACTTACTTTATTTGCAACTACATTATGAACACGATCAAGAAAACATCCGCCTATCCCCATGCTTATGCCACACCGACCGTCATCCGGTTTACGAAGATGCATGGCGCAGGCAACGACTATATCTACATCAATACCATCCGGTATCCGATAGCGGACCCGGAAGCCCTGGCCATTGAATGGAGCAAACCGCATACGGGCATCGGCAGCGACGGTCTTGTCCTGATAGGCTGTTCCGACAAGGCGGACTTCAGCATGAGGATATTCAATGCCGACGGCTCGGAAGCCCGCATGTGCGG
>OKVF01001651.1_pt1 | contig 15733 bp, 15 predicted proteins | sample 1604831 | NCBI WGS metagenome assembly OKVF01 (sample SAMN01760980, study PRJEB22395) | human gut metagenome
CTTGATTGTAGCACCATGATACAAAACAGGCGCACCATTCCACGCGGCTGTTAAAGCCGTACCAAGACCAGTAAGGGTAGCCGCCCACATTTCCGACTTGCTGCTTTGCAAGCTCCATAAGCTCTTGATTTCCGGGGCGCGTACCGTTTACAAACTCCACGCCGCTTAAATCCTCGGACGGGCTTCCGTCGGGAGAACCGCCGCCAAAAATCAGCGGTTTGTTGCCGCTTGTTTCCAAGTACACATGGAACATTTCAAGCTGCTGTGGCGTAAGAAGTTCCTCCGCAAGCTCGGAAATCGGCTTATATGTCAGTTTCACATTCAAGATGTAATACTCATAAGGGACTTCCTCGGTGGTGGTTTCCCCGGTTTCCGGGTCGGTGCTTGTTTCGGTGCGGTAGCGTATTTCCACTTCCTCGGTCAGCGTCAAGGTGTATTGCATGGCAAAGATACGTTCAAGCTCTGCCTGTGCGCTCTGCGGGGTGTAGCTCTGTAAGAGGGCGGTCAAGTAAGACGCTAATTCGTGGGGGTTATGCCCGATACTGTCAAGGTCGTAGCGGTATTCATCATAGCCGGGGTGGGTGCTTTCGATATTGTCGATCTCACTTTGCAGGGCATTTTCCATAGCGGTGTAGTTCTGTTCCGTTGCCACAAGGTCGCTGTCCTCGGACGTGTAGGACGTGCCAAGTACCCCGTTTGTCAAGCCCGAAAACATAGCCCCGCAAGAGGACAGCCCTGCGGAAATCATAATAAAGAGAAGCAGCGCGGCAACTGCAATCAAAATGCCCGCCGGGTGTCTTGCCGCAAATGCGGCGGCTTTCCTCGTTTCCTCGGCGGTTTTCTTTGCCGTCTTTCTTGTGGCTTCTGCTGCGGCTTTTGCCCCTCCTTTCTTTGCCGCCTTTGCATACTGGCGTTTTATCTGCTGTTTCTGCATGAAACGGGAAAGAGGGTTAGAGGTAAGCTGCGGATTGTCGCGCAGGGTCTTGTGATACTGGAAGTTGACGTTTGCCTTAAATGCTGCCTTTTCTGCATTTGCTGCTTCCCGGTAGGGTTTCAGCTTATGGCTGCGGTAGCCCTGTTTTAACTTCCGCGCTCCGTATTTCGCGCCGCGCTCGGCAAGTTCCTCTGATTTATGCGCCCCCTCAACGCCGGAATTGTCCTTTTCAACGGAATGTATCTTGTTATGGACGAAAATCCCTGCTTCCTGTGCAGGGCGGGACAGCGGGTTTCCCTTTTTGCCGCCGGGTATCGGTTTTTCCTGTTCTTCAAAGCGTAAGCGGGTCTTTGCCTTGCCTGCGGCTTCGTCAAAGGTGCGCTTCTTAACCAGTTTCTTTTGCTTTGGGATAGCTGCCTTTGCCGCGTCCAGTCGGTCAGCGGCTTTGTTTGATTTTTCAATATAGCGTTCCAGTTCCGGGGCGGCAAGTTCTTCCTCGGTAAACTGCAAGCGGGAAGATGTTGTTTGTGCGGTGGCTTCCTCCTGTGCCTTGCGTACCGCCTTTTTACTGGATTTGCGGGTCTGTGCGGCTTCGATATGCTCCATGACGCGGTCTGCGGTGGCGGTGTCCCTTGCGGTGGCAGCTCCCGGTGCGTGGGGTAACGGGGAAGTTTGGGACGGTAAACCTTGAAGCTGCGTCCCGTCCTGTGTGGTTTGCTGCTCCGGGGACTTTTGAAAATCCGCGTCCTGTTCCCGTTTACTGATACGCTCGGCGGTCTGCTGTGTTTCGTTTACCTCGATAAGCCCGTCGCGGGTCATTTTCTGCGTGATTTTATCGCGGGATTTATATTGCTTCATGGTCTGCACCTCACTTTCCGCTTTCGGAAACTTCCTCCGGCTTCGTTGTCATTACCCTGTAAAGCTCGGTATCTTTCGGGAAGCGGTCTACAAAAGGCAGCACCACATTTCCATAGAAGATAAGCCCCTCGCCCGCTTCGGTGTGGGTAACATACTTCATCTGCTGCGGGGAAATATTAAGCTGCTTTGCAAGGATAGTACGGTCGCCCTGCGCTTGATTGAGCATGAGGACAAAATCGCTGTTTTCAAAGATATTTTCCACCTCGCGGCTTGCCAAAAGGTCTTTGACGTTCTGCGTAATGGCTGTGGGGATACCGCCCCATTTACGGAAACGCTTCCAAATCTCCACGCTGTAAGCGGCGGTCTGTTCCTCTTTTAAGAGCAAGTGAAACTCGTCCATATAGTAGCGGGTGGATTTCTTTTCTGCGCGGTTTATCGTTACCCTGTTCCATGTCTGGTCTTGCACAATGAGCATACCTAACTTTTTAAGCTGCTTCCCAAGCTGCTTTATATCAAAGCAGACAAGGCGGTTAGAAAGTTCCACGTTGGTTCTGTGGTTGAATACGTTAAGGCTGCCGGAAACATACAGCTCCAATGCCGCCGCGATACGGGCAGCTTCCGGCTCCGGCTGTCTTAACAGCTCGTCGTAAAGGTCGCCCAAGATAGGCATTTTTGCCGGGTCGGGGTCTGCAAGGAACGGACGATACACATTTCTTACAGCCCTGTCAATGACGGTCTTATCGACAGGCTGCAAACCCTCCTTGCCGCCAATGACAAGCTCGCAGAGGGAAAGGATAAAATCAGATTTCAAGGCTAACGGGTTGTCGTCCTCGGAATAGTTAAGGTTTATATCCATAGGGTTTACATACTGGGGCTTGCCGTCAATGCCCCTGCCCGTAGGGGAAAGCCGTATCACTTGCCCGTTCAGACGCTGCACAAGGGAAAAATACTCGGCTTCCGGGTCGCAGATGATAATGTCGTCGTCAGTAATGAGGAAAGCATTTGTCATTTCCCTTTTGGCGGCGAAACTCTTACCGCTTCCCGGCGTTCCCAAGATAAGCCCGTTTGGGTTTTTGAGCTGCTTTCTGTCGCAGAGTATCATATTGTTAGAAAGGGCGTTCAAGCCATAGTACAGGGCTTGCCCCGTCTGAAAAAGCTCCTGCGTGATAAAGGGAATGAAAATAGCGGTGCTTGATGTGGTAAGCCCCCGCTGTATCGGGATAAGGTTTTTCCCAATCGGCACACTGGATAAAAGCCCCGCTTCCTGCTGATAGTCAAGGCGTGTCAGGCGGCAGTTGTATTTCTGTGCGATACCCGCCGCAGCGAAAATGTCATTTTCCAGTTTCCGCTTCGTGTCTGCCATGTTTACCACAAGGAATGTAAGGAGAAACATTCGCTCATTGCGGCTCTGTAAGTCCTGCAACAAGTTCTTTGCTTCGCTGCCAAAGGTGGCAAGGTCGGACGGGATTATATCCATGTCATAGCCGCTTCTAACCGCTTTTTTCTGTTCCTCAATCTTCATCTTGTCAAGGTCTGTGATTTTGCGCTTAATGGTCTTGATTGCTTCCGACTGGTCGATACTGCGGATATGTAAGTTGACGATTACACCTGTTTCCAAGTCCAGTATGTCAGCAAGCATACGGTCGTTGAGTTCCGGCGCAAGGATTTCAAGGAAGCTCGCCGCGCCGATTTTACGCCCCATGCGGAAATATCTGCCCTCGCCAAAACGGAAAGAGGACGGGGCGATAAAATCCTTTGTAGACAGCCCCGACGGGGTAAGCCAGTCAAAGGAAAAGGAGAACGGCTCGCCCTCCGGGTGGAATACCCCATGCAGCACCTTTAAGCGTTCATAGCCGGATAAGGGGCGGGCGGTTACGCCAAGCACCTTGAAATTGTTAAGCACGTCGGTTTCGATACGGGAAAGCCTTGACTTTGCAGCCGCCTTGTTATCGGCTTCAACAGTAAAGGTAATGTATTTGTGCTTCACAAGCCCGTTGTTGCCTTTACTAAGCTGATTTTTCAGCATATCCGAATACTCGGTGCGGATAGAGTTAAAAGCGTCCTCCTGTGCGGGGATAGAGATTGCTTTTTCTGCCTGTTCCCGCTGCGTTCCTTGATTGATGAAAGAAAGCTGCACGCTCACGCTCGCGTCAAAGTAGTTGAGGAAATCGCACCAGTTTTCAAAAATGGCGGTCTTATCGTCAGCCTGTGCAAGCTGATAATTGATGTCCTCGAACACGACGCACTTTGAATATCTCTTTTCCGTAACCTTGCAGATACCGTCCGGGTACATGGCAAGGTAGGGAATGGTCTGCTGTGCGGTGCGGGCTTTGCCGTCGCCTTTAGCCTTTCGGATAGCTTCGGCAATCTGTTTCTTTTCGGCGCGGGTCAGCTTACGCCTGTTTCCTGCGGCTTCTCGCGTCTTTTTTGTTTGTCCTTTTGACAATCGCTGATACCTCCTTTTCTAAGTTTCGCTGCTTTTCCAAGACAGCGTATAGGTTTTCGGTTCTGTAAGGTCGCTCCTTTGGGCGGGTAAACTTTGTCTGAATGATGTTCTTAACCACCACTTCAAGGGGCTGTCCATGCTTTTCATACATGGCAAGCAGGAAGCAGGGGAGCATGACGACAATCATCGCCATAGCCGCAAGATTTGTCCCTGCGCTGCCTTTGAGCAAAAAAAACAGCGGCAGTCCGATTAAGAGAGCCGCCGCAAAACAAACGATTTGCCGCTTTGTCAGATTGAAAGCGACTTTTGTTTTGACTTTGGATAGGTCTTTGGGTACAGGTACATACGCCAAGAAAAAACCTCCTTTCTGCCCTTAGTGGGCGTTGAATATGGATTTTGCCAGTGTGCCGGATTTGAACAGGGAAAAACAGAGGATAACCGTATAGGCGGCAAGGGAAAATACCGCGCTGTGCAGATTGTCTGCGATTATCATATCGTTTACCAGTACGGCGTAAATACCGACACATATCATAATGAGGAAGCCTTGAAAACCAAGAGCGAACAGCCCTTTTAGGTAGTTGTTTCCAATCTGTCCCCATTCTCTGTTGGTCATGGTCGCAAATGGAATAGGCGATACCGAACAGTAAAGGTAAATCTCTATCATTCTGCCGTATAGGATAACGGTTATCAGTACGGACATGATTTTCATGCAAAGGCTCACAAGGCTTGTTTCAAGCACAAGTAAGAGCAGTTCGGGGATTTCCATATCTTCAAGCCCCTCCTGCATGGCGGCAAGGGCTTCGGCAACGTCGATATTCGTATCGCCGCCGATAACCCCCGCTGCGCCGGAAACGATATGCTGCGCCATATCAAAGACCGCCATTGTGATGTTGAACGTGTTGGTTACGATAAACACCGCGACAAAGGCTTTGAATATCCACTTAAAGAACATGAATGTTTCTATGTCGTGCATATTGTTCTTTTCCGTTACCATGCTGATTAGCTCGTAGCATAGGACATAGGTAATGACAAGCCCCGCAATCGGGACGATTACATTTTCAGAAAGGGTCTGTATCATGCTGAAAATGTTGGCGTTCCACCCTTGCGGGGTCTGTCCTACCTCGTTTGCGATAGTCCCGACTTTTTCGTTTACGTCCCCGAACATAGTTGACAGATTACCGTTTATCGCTCCGATAAGAATTTCCTTTATCCATTCGTTAATCGCGTCAAGTATGCTCTGCATAGGCAGCTACCCGCGCTTAACCGAACAAGCCGGAAAGCAGAGGTACAAGGATAGTGCCGATAAGGGCAACACCGCCGCCTGCCATGAGCTGCTTAATGCCCTGTGATTTTGCGCCCGGATTGTCGTTTCCATATCCCTCTAAGAGATTGATAACGCCCCAAATGCCAAGTCCTGCTCCAAGAGCGATAACCAAAGTCTGTAATACGCCGATTGCGCTGTTGAAAAATTCCATAAAACTCCTTTCTGCCGCAAATGCGGCTTGCCCCGTAAAAGGGTATAGAAAACGGCGGTCAGTTTTCAAACTGCCGCGGTCATAAGTCCCCGCGCTGCGTAAGTGTCTGCCGCGCGGCGGTATTCAGTTGTCAGTGTGGGCGATAGGAATTTTTGTAGGGGCGCGTATCATGCAAGTTGTCTTTTTCTTTGTTACTGCGTCAATTCCTCCTTTCTTTTCGCTGCTGCTCATACAGGGCTTCACACCGTTTCACAAATTGCCGGATAGCAGCCTGCCGCTGCTGTTCCCGTCGTTCAGCAATCGAAACAAGCCCGTTTATGGCTTCTGTGATTTTCTTGTCCTTTTTCTTTCTGATACGTCTATTCATGGTCGGTGTCCTCCTGCAAATCGCTTTCGCTGATTTCGTAGTAGTCAAATACTTCGTCCGTCTTCACAAGGGCGGGTCTGCGCCTTAAATGCTTTTCCATATCAAAAGTATTTTTCTTGTCATAGTCGGAAAGATATTTATAGTTGGGGTGCTTTGTAATGTCGTACTTATCAGAGAAGAACGGGCGCACCCCTCTAAGCTGTAAAATACATTTCCCGCCGTCCATGACTGCTATTTCATCTTCCGTCATAAGCTGCTTGCCTAACTTCTGATAGTTCAGCCCATGCGATACCTCGCGCCCCCGGTTCTCGGAAGTGTTGAAGCTGTCAATGGTTTCTTTCCCCAAGATTTCCGACATTTCTTTGAGGGTGGTTTTTTCCTTGCCGCCCAAGAAAAGGGTGGTGTCGCAGTTGCCGACTATGGTATCGGCGTTGTCCTTATAGATTGCCTTTAACTGGCTTTGCGACTGTAAGATAATCGACGCGGAGATTTCCCGGCTTCGTATGGTGGCTATGAGCTTTTCAAACTTCGGTATCTGCCCGATATTTGCAAATTCGTCTAACAAACAGCGCACATGGACGGGCAGCCTGCCGCCGTATTCATCATCTGCCTTGTCGCAAAGGAGATTGAAAAGCTGCGTGTAAAGAATACTCACGACAAAGTTAAAAGTATCGTCGGTGTCGCTGATGATAACAAACAGGGCGGTCTTGCGGTCGCCTATGGTGTCAAGCTCCATTTCGTCGGTTTCCATAAGGTCGCGCAGCTCCTTAATGTCAAAAGGGGCAAGCCGCGCACCGCAGGAAATGAGAATAGAGCTTCGTGTCTTTCCCGCAGATAACAGGAATTTCTTGTACTGCCGGACGGCAAAGTGTTCCGGGTCTTTTTCCTCCAACCGTTCAAACATGAGGTCAACGGGGGACTGAAATTCCGGGTCGTCCTCGCGGGCTTCACTGGCATTTATCATTTCAAGCAGCGTCGTGAAGTTCTTTTCTTCCTCCGGGGCTTCGTACCAAATGTAGCCGATAAGGGCGCAGTAAAAGAGCCGTTCCGATTTTACCCAAAAATCCTCCCCGGCTTTTTCCCCGTCCCCTTTGGTGTTGGCAATCAAGGTATTTACCAGTTTCAAAATGTCTTTTTCGCTGCGGAGATAGGCAAAGGGATTGTAACGCATGGATTTCTTAAAATTTATCGTGTTCAGCACCTTTATCCGATACCCGCCGCGCTGTAAGAGCTTCCCGCACTCGACTAAAACCGTTCCTTTCGGGTCAGTTACAACGTAGCTTGAGTGCATTTGCATTAAGTTGGGCTTCACAAAAAATCTCGTCTTGCCGCTGCCGCTTCCCCCGATAACAAGGATATTTTTATTCCTTGCATACTTCGGCTGCTTCGGGCGGCTGTTCATGGTAAGCCGTTCCGTCTGTGTCAGCAGCACGTTATTTTGAAATACCGGGTCGGTGTAGGGCTTTATATCTTCGGCGTTGCCCCAACGGGCTGAACCGTATTCGATACCTTTTCGATATTTCTTTGCGTTCTTGCCTTTGAAGTACACCATAAGCCGGATAAGGACAGCCCCCACAATACCGATAAGCAAATCCATAGGGGCAAGGTTCGGAAGCGGGTTTGCAAAGGCAGCGGAAAAGCCGTCTGCAAGGGAAAGCACCTTGCCGGAAAGGTCAGCCCCCGGCGCAAGGCGTACCGCCTGTCCGATTTTGTCAAAGAGATAGACAAAGAGCAGATAGGGGGCGTTTAGGATAAGCAGCTTTTTAAGTTCTGGCTTCATAGCGATACCTCCCTGTCCTTTTTCTTCACTTTGTCCCTCTGTTCGTTCAGAGCTGCCGCCTTATCTTTCATAGTAGAAAGCAGCTTGCGGATAGAGGGCTTTTTATCCCTGCCTAATTTCTTTGCGGTAAATTCCCGAAATGCTTCGGTCATAACGTCAATATCCTTGCCCTTAAAAGACACAAGATAGGTCGGCGGCTTGCCGTTCTCAATCTTCTTGACGTTGTAATCAAGCCCGTTTTTCCTTGCGATAGGGTCAAAGGCTTTGATATTCTGGTCGGTAATCTCAATGTTGGAAACCTTTTCTCCCGGCTTCATAAGCTGCCGCATAGTGATTTTTCCATGCGGGGCTTTGGTTAGCTGCCCTTTGCCTTTGGCAAGCAGGGCTTTCATAGCCTTTTGCAGCACTTCGGCGGTCAGCTTAGATGTTTTGATTGCTAAAGACACGACTTTTTCATTGACTTCATCTTGCATGAAATCCCTCCTTTCATAGTTTGGTTAGGGTGGTGTGCCGCTTCGGGGCATAAAAATAAGGCGTACATTTTTCATGCCGCCTTTAGATACGCACCCGCAGCCCGTTCAAATCCGAAGCCCTCACACCAACAAGATACCAGTTGTTCCCGTACTCCATGCGGGTCGGCTTCCATTTGCCGCGTACAAACACTTCAAAGCAATCCCCACAATGCAATCCTCCGTAGTAGTCGTTAAGGTCAAAGCGAATGTCGTAACGGTCTGCCGTTTCATCAAAAATCAAAGCTCCTGTTTTCTGTGCCATACTAAAATCCTCCTGTTTTTTAATAGCCGCCGTACATATCGTGGTTGACAAGGGCGGTGTAATAGCTGTCAATGGTGTTGGGTGCGTTGAAAAGTACCGCTTTCAGATATTGCTTGATGTTGCGGATTTTCGTGGTGTTCTCTTTCATGCAGTCAAAGACAAATTCAATGTGGCTGCTGTTGAGCTTCATAAACTTTGCTTTGACAAGCTCTGCCGGATAATCGTCCCCGGCGATACGAATTGTCTTTCGTTTGGTGCAGACCGTTTCAAGGATAAGGGACACAATCTCGTCCAAGCGTTCCCTGTCAATGTTGGTATGCTTGATAAAATGCTCATACTCGATATTGTCCTTGATGATTTCCTCATACACGCTGTATGCGTCTGCCGCTTCCGTTCCTTTCCGTTCCGGCTCTGCCGTTTCTTCCCTCAAAGGAGAGGGGTTAGGGGAAAGGATAGGAATGGAATGGTTATTTGATAAATCCGTATTTGATTTTTCTTTTTTTGATAAGTCAGTCTTTTGTATATCTTTATTTAATTGCATTGGATTTTCCGACGTCGGGTTATCTGGTGTCGGATTTTCCAATATCGGGTTATCCGCTGTTGGATTTTTCAATGCCGGGGGCTGTGGCTGTTCGTAAATGGTGTACTCGATAGCGGTCATTTTACCTTTCTCGTCGCGTCCCTGCCGTCTTGTGATATATCCGGCTTTTTCAAGCTCCCATACAGCGGTGCGGATAGCGTCGATACTTTCCCGGTTGATATAGGACAGTCCTGCAAGAGTATAGTCCCAATCCTCCGGCAAGGACAGCATTTGTGATAACAGCCCTTTTGCTTTTAGGGAAAGCTCCTTATTGCGTAAATGGTGGTTACTCATAACCGTATATCCTGTGTTTCTCTCCACGCGGAAAACTGCCATAGCTTCATCAACTCCTTTGCTGCATATTTGTTACGCAGTAGAACAGCGATTTTGAGGGTTTAGGTATCAATCCCTTACCCTGTGAAAACCGCACCCGCAAAGCCTTATGTAGCAAGGCTCTTTTTGCCCCTACTGCGTAACATGAGGGTAAAAAAATAGCGGCGTTCCTATTCCCCTGTGTAGGAGTGAAGAAACGCCGCTGTATGCGGTACATTATAATTTTTTAACTTCTGTTCTATCATGCTATATGGTTCTATCCGTAGAAATCTGTATGCACGTTTAGCAATACATAAAATGCGTTGGACTCCGGTTTTCGATTATCTTTTTACACCCATTTCTACACCCAAATGGCATGAAACTATATGATTTTGCATGAAGTTTTATAAACTTGCAATTTCAAAAAACCTTGTAACCATGCGGTTTTACGGACTTTTATTGAGGTATATAGATTTATGAAAAAAGGCTAATTTACAACTATGCCGAGCTTCATGGTTATAATTCCTCCTTAAAACCTTGATTTATAAGGTCATACAACTCATACCATTCAGCCATATTACGTTATGTCAGATGGCCGTTCAAAGTTGATGCCACAAGGTAATTTTTCTCTGTATTCTTGTTCTTTACCTGTATAATGGCGCAAAAAAGCCCCAAAATAGCACGATGATTATACTACATTGGGGCATAAAATTCAATGATTATCAGCCGGCTGCCGTCAAATTACTGTCAAATTCCAAGACACATTCTCAGAATTCCCAATATCAGAAGATGCACCGGATAAAACAAATAATTCACAATCTTATTCTGCTTTCCACGCTTTCCATTATAAGTAAGCATCAGGCCAAAACCCAGAAGTGCCCATGGTTCCTTATACATCGATGCAAAATTAAACGGAATAGCAATAATCGGTCTGTCATGAAAAAGATACAGAAAATAACCGATCAACACCGCATGGGAATCATAATCCAGACTCAGATTCATGGCTATCAGACAAGTTACTGCTACAATTATAAAAGATACAAGATACCACAAGAACTTGGGCAGCGTCTGCATCTTCTTTTTCAGGGCATCAATAATCCAGATCATCGCCAACACCAACGCAAGCGTAAACATGATATTATTCCAGTTTGGTTCAAAAAATACATTAGATGTACACATATCAAACGGAACCTCTGATATAATTCCAAATACCAGGAGTGTTCCCAAATATCTCCATCGATTTCTCGTTTTAAAATATCCCTCCACCAACAGGGAAATAAAGATAGGAAATGCGATCCTGCCTAATATATCAAACAGTTCACTCATAACTATTAAAGCCTTGCTGTTAAAATATATGAAAAATGTTTTATTAACATGATCGATCAACATTGAAGCAAATGCTATATATTTCAGTTGTGCACCGGATAATAATTTTATCTTTTCTTTCATCTTTAATAACGTTCCTCTCCTACTTAAAAATAACTCTGTCTCTCGTCAATAGCGTAACAACCTCTGTATGCTCAGTAAATGGGAAGAGATCAAATGGTGTGATCTTTAACACCTGATAGCCATGTGTGGTCAGATACTTCAGATCCCTCGCAAGGGTATCCGGTCCACAGGAAATATAAACTACCTTACGCGGAGACAAAGTTACAACGGAAGAAAGAAATTCTTCCGTGCTTCCTGAACGAGGCGGATCCATAAACACAACATCAATATGCTCATCTGCGTCTGCCAGTTCTACCATAAACCTGCCTGCATCATTTGCATAGAACTCGATATTTTCTATCTTGTTCATCCGGCTGTTAATCTTCGCATCACGGATTGCTTCTGCATTCAGTTCCACACCAATCACTCGTTTTGCCCGGTCGCTTGCAACAATACCGATCGTTCCGATTCCGCAGTATGCATCTATCACCGTCTCTTTCTTTTTCAGATCCGCATATTTGATCGCCTTGTTATATAATTTCTCCGTCTGAACAGAATTGATCTGGTAAAAGCTTCCCGGCGACAGACGAAACCGTTTGCCACAGAGAACATCTTCTATATAGCCTTTGCCATAGATGACCTGATTTCGGTCACCTAACACCATATTCGTATCCTTTGTATTTATATTCTGAACGATCGTTGTGATCTCCGGATGAAGCTTCAAAAGTGCATTTGCAAAATTCTTCTTCGACGGAAATACCGGAGATGCCGTCACAATGATCACCATAATCTGTCCGGTCTGATGCGCAGTCCGGATCAGCACATGACGAATCAGACCATATCCGCTGTCTTCATTATAGATCATCATTTTAAATGACCGGAACAGTCCTGTGATATCCTGAATGATTACATCCGCCCGCTGATCTTCGATCTTGCAGCCTTTTGTCTCTATGACATTATGAGTACCCTCCTGATATCGGCCGGAGATGATCGTACCATTCTTCAGTTTTCTGAATTCCGCACATACTTTGTTCCTGTAATAATACGGATTTTCCATTCCCACGATTGGATCGACCGGTGCAAATCCTGAAAGCAGCTTTTCCATCTCTGTCTGCTTCTTTACAAGTAATCTCCGGTATTCTTCGTCTGTATATTCGTATGCCACGGGGTTGGGTTTCTTATTTGGGGACTGGACTTTTCTGCCATCCGGTTTTCTATTTCCCGGCTGTCCCTTTATATTTTCTTTCATATTTTATTTCCTTTCAAATCTCTCGTCTAAACATAGCAAAAACCAAACACATGGTCAACAACATTTTCCTGAATGTATATGACTTATGGCCTGGTTTTTTCTTTGCTCTATGCTTCACCTGTCAGGACGACTTTTGTCATATCGTGTCCGACCGCATCCAGATACAATCCGAATACATCTGTCGTGCGCATCCGCAGACTGGATGTATTCACACATGGGTGGCAGCCAAGATACTCGCCTTTTAATATGTCTTCATCCACCAGCAGCCGTACATGATGCTCCGTATCATTCATCAGTCCCATGACACTGACAGCCCCCGGTTCGATATCCAGATATTTCTCCATGTCCTCAGCCGATGCAAATGACAGTCTTGCGCTCCCAATCTGTGAAGTGATCTCCTTCGTTTTAAACGGCTTGTCTCCCGGCATCATCAACAGATAAAACTGTGTCTTCTGACGATTGCACAGGAAAAGATTCTTACAGATTGTCGCCTGCAACATCTTATCAATCTCCTCACATACTTCCATCGTAAATGCCGGTTCATGGTCGATTCTCTTATATTCTATTCCAAGATGGTCAAGAAAATCATATACCCGAATCTCCTTCTCCAATCTTCCTTCCGTATTCTCCGGTCTTCCATCCAAAAGTTCCAACAGTACTTTGTCCTCCCGTTCCTTATATCTACCTCTGCTGCTCTGTCTGCTGTTCATCCAACATATGCTCAAACTCCGGAATCGGAACAGGCTTGGAAAAATAAAATCCCTGAGATACACTACATCCATTATCATAAAGGAAATCTGCCGTTCCTCGATTCTCTACGCCTTCTGCTATAATACTTAAGCCCAAATCATTTGACATGGATATCACATGAGAAATGATCGTCTTACCCTGTTTACTGTCCAAACATTCATCCAAAAACTGCCGATCCATCTTCAATACGTCAAATGGTGTATTCTTCAACATACAAAGGGAAGAATAACCTGACCCGAAATCATCCATTAACAATGTAAATCCCGCCTGTTTCAAACTATTGATATAAGACAATGATTCTGCATTCTCCGTTGTCTCCGTAATCTCTAACTGGAACAGCTCCATCGGAATCTGATATTGGTCGATCAGATTCTTGATATATCCTGCAACATCTTCTTTCTGAAGATAGGTTCTCGACACATTTACCGAGATTGGAAGTGGTTGCCTTCCAGTATCCAGCCATCTTCTGATAACCTTACATACCATCTCCCACATGAAACAGTCTAATTTGTATATAAATCCATTTGCCTCAAATACCGGAATAAATTCCATGGGCGACTTGCATTTTCCATTTGCATCAATCCAGCGCACAAGCGCCTCTGCTCCGACGATCTTTGCATGACTTCTGTCATACTGGTACTTCGGCTGAAGATAAACCTGAAATTCTTCCCGTCTCAGAGCCTCCTCCTCAACTTCCTCGATCGCACCCGTCTGTTTCACATGATTCATCAGCGTATCCTCATAGAATACAACTTTATTCAAAATCGTCCGCTTACCCTCTGCACGGGCAAGTCCTGCTTCATCTCCATGCTTGCGATATGCCGTTGAGTTGCCCGGTACGATATTCACTCCATATGTAATGCTTAACTTGATATCACCATATCTCCGAATCTTTTCATCAAGTTTATCAATAAATTCCATGATCTCTTCTCTGGAATTATAATAGGTCACGATCTGGAATACATCCGCTGACAATCTACAATGCAGATGTTCCTCATCACACATCACATCCAGCGTGTCATATATATACCGAAGAATATTATCTCCTGTATCACTGCCATACTTCTCATTGATATACTTAAATCTACGGACATCAAACTGAATATATGCATACTCCCGCTCCGGATGCTCTGCCTGAAAACGTGCAATCTTCTTGAGAAAGAATGCCGGATTCTTATCATTGCTAAACGATGTCACAATCTCCCGATTCTCTAATTCCTGTTTGCGCATGATCCGTATCATGCCCACATACTCCCGAATCAATCCTTTTTCATCTTTCTCAAGGTAACAAAGGACTGCCATCAGAGCTTTCTTCCCTGATCTGGTCTCAAGATGCACCCATGTCTCCAAATCATCCATCTTGATCGGCTCTTTTGTTCCCTGCTCAATCTGTCTATACAAATTGCACATTTTATTCTTCTCTGTTTCTTCTATACATGTGCAGTCGCAAAATGCTTTTAGTAAATTTTTATCATCCGGATTCAACTCATCAGGCAGAATATCATTTTCCTCAATCGTGTAAAACCGATCTTGCAGATTCGCGTAAAAATATATGGCGTCGCGGTGATTTTTCCTTATTCTGTTAATCTCTCTCCATGATTCAAATGCCATAATAATATCTTCTCCCAACAATGAATACTTACCTAATTTTACATGTTCTGTTCCCACAGGAACTTGCTATTATATATATTAACATGTTCTTTAGCAAAAAGAAAGTTCGCATCCAACTTAATTATTCGGAAATCAAGTGAAATTTGGGTTAATCAATTACTTAATTTCTTGTTAATTGTCAACCAGTCAAGAAACGCCTGACAGCCTTCTACAACATCTTCATAAGTCTCCCGAAAATTTCTACTATACCACGGATCTCTGACATCTGCATCTCGTCCGGCAAACTCCAGCATCTTATAGATCTTATCCCCACGTCTGTGTCCGGTCATTCGTTCAATATTCCTCATATTCATAGAATCCATACCGATCAGATAATCGTAATGATCATAATCTGAGGCTGTAAGCTGCACCGCCCGTTTGCCTTTGCAGCTTATCCCATGTCTGGCAAGTTCTCCTCTTGCCGGCGGATACACCGGATTCCCAACACCATTCCAAATCTCTTCTGTGCTGGTGGCTGCCGATGCGATCTCAAACTGATCGGCAATACCACGTTTTGTTACTATATCTTTTAATATGAATTCTGCCATGGGGGAACGGCAGATGTTGCCGTGGCAGATGAATAGTATTCGTATCATTGTTTTGATTCTCCTTGTTTTATCTTGAAATGCTCTGTAATGCCGAGTTTTGCATGGTTTTATCAGCTTTTTCGAGCATTGTATTTTCTCTGTTAATAACTACGCTTTTTGTAAAATACTTCAAAATGGTGCAATTCAATGTAAACGCTCCACTGTGGCTTCTCCGATTCAACTGACAATTCTGGTTGAAAGCTAGGGGACTGCATGCACGCTGCCAGTCTCAGTTGCTTGAACCAGTAGTAATACTGATCCTTTGATATGTTATTTTCAGCAAGCCAGTCCTTTGCTTTCATACCGCTGTTCCTGCATTCCTGAATAATCGCAGTCCAGGTCTCTAGCTACTTTTCTCGAATAGCAAGTCGTGTTGCCATAATCTACCTCCCGAATATTTGGATTTTTCGCTCTTATTTTCCAACTAGTTGAGGTAATTATAAAAAAATTCGGGTAAGATGGATAGGTACCGGCTATGGAGCGTTTACGACGGATTTGTCTATCTGACCAGTATTATGGATTTATTTTCCAGAAAAATCATAG
>OKVF01001666.1_pt1 | contig 15613 bp, 16 predicted proteins | sample 1604831 | NCBI WGS metagenome assembly OKVF01 (sample SAMN01760980, study PRJEB22395) | human gut metagenome
TGCCCTTATGAAGCAGATTCAGTCTGTAATTGATGCAGACAGCACAAATAAATAGAGGTCTACATATAAAAAGCTCCTGTGCATTGCACAGAGAGCTTTTTTTGAACATTACTATAATGTCAAGGAATCTTCTGCATCTACCCACATCTGTAAATTCCCATCAAGATACAGTCTCGCATATTCTAGTGGTTCATCAATGGCAAGTGTGTTTAATGCACAATCTGATCCGGGTGTGGTTCTCAAATTCTTTTCTGCTTCCCAGCAGTCAATATCAAAGATTTTTCTAATATTTATTATTCACAGAAGGTACAGCTTACAGTCGATGGTACAGAAGTTGATACTGTAGCAATTGGTAAAAATACCGGAAATATGTACAATGTACAGGCAGAAGGTGATGCTTCTATTATGGCAGGTATTCTGGCAGGTTCTGTCGGAAATGCAACTATTGATGGATGCCAGACCAGTGGTAATGTCGGAGTCAGAACTGTTAATTCCAGTGAAGCACTTACAGGAGCGAACAGTTTTGCAGGTGGTATTGCAGGATATGCAATGTATAGTAACATCGTAAACAGTGGCAGCAGTGCAAATGTAGATGCTTTTTGCCGAACAGCTAATGCGGAGGTAGGCGGTATTGCAGGTCTTGCAGCATTCGGCGTTGTGGCTAACTGCTATACAACAGGAAATATCAGTGGTAAAACAGACAGAACAGTAGATGATGGTGGTGTGACTTATCTGGCGGGATTGGTAGGCTGCCATGCACAGCAGATGGCGAACTGTTATGAACTGGGCGGTGTGAACTCACGGTCCTGGTCTATCAGAGTCGGTGCGCTTGCAGGTATGGCAACAGGTATCAGTCAGACAAGCTACAATTATTATAATTTAGATGCTTCCCAGAGTATTCAGGGAGAAAAAGTCAGCCCGGTAGTTGGAATTGGTCAGATCATCGGAAGCGGTGTTGGAGAAGACGGTGCATATGATGGAGCAATTGCCGATTATAATGAGGGTATGACAGCAACAGGACTTGCAAGTCAGGAGTTTGCAGATACTTTAAATGCGAACTTTGAACATTTCCCAATTGATGTTGCACAGAAACTTCCAAGTGGTGTGACTTTAAAGAAATGGGTAGTAGATAATGGTAAGGTCGTACCCGGAAGCGAAACAGCCGAAATCACATATGTAGCATTAGAACAGCCGAAACCGGTATACAATTATCTGGATGGCGTATATTATGGCAGAGCACTCTTCAATGCCGAAACGATGGATTATGTATATGTGAAGGCAACGGTAGAAGAAAGCAGACTGACAGATATTACAGTGACACAGACACCGGATACTTTTGATACAACAGTTATAAAAGATATTGTTGCACAGACAATTGAGGAACAGGAAGCTCCTGAGATCGAAGAGAGTGACAGCTTCTCAGCCAAAGTGCTTAAAAATGCAATTGCAGTAGTTCTGAACCGTGCCCTGATCGGTGATAAGACAGGTTATGATCTGGTTGATTCCGCAGAGGTCTTTGCAGGTGGCAAGGGAACGAAAGAAGCACCTTATGAAATTGCAACAGTACAGCAACTTGTAAAATTCGCAGCATCAATTAATGCTGAGGAATCTTATGAAGGAAAGTATATTGTTCTAACCAGAAATATTGATCTAAGCGGTATTGACTGGATTCCGGCAGGCGGTCCCGGTGCACATATTTTCCGTGGTACCTTTGATGGTAAGAATCATGTGATCAGTAATATGAGTGTGGGAACACAGCAGACAGCCCAGACTATGAATGTAGCAGGTCTGTTCGCATATCCCTGCGGCGCAGTGATCTGTAATCTGGGTGTGAAGGATGCATTGATCCATATTGAAAGAAGTGACAGCAATCGTGCTTATGCAGGTATTATAGCCGGTGCGATGTTGGTGGTATTGCAGGTTATGCATGGCAAAGTGTTGTTGCAAACTGTAATGCAGATGTTGTGATCGAAGGAACTTCTACTTCTAATTATGTAGATGCCGGTGGAATTGTCGGCATGGGTGGATTCAGTGCTCTTTTAAATAATTATGCCAAAGGATCTATCGTAGCAACAGCAGGTGTGAATTCAGCAACGATCGGTGGAATTATTGGTATGAATGGTGGTACTTCCGTAAATAACTTTGCTGATGTTGATCTGTATGCAGTACGCTCAACAGGAGACATCGGAGGCAGAAATACAGGAATTGGTATAATTGATGGAGCTTATTACAGTGCAGAGGCTAAACAGCAGTCTGGTAATCAGGTCGCTGAGACAAATAAGGCAGTAGGAACCAATGTTACCATGTTCTCCACAGGTGTTATTAAAAATACTGAAGAAAAAACGAGAGCAGAAATGAAAACAACAGAATTCCTGAATGCTCTCAATGAGAACGCATCGGAGCATACGGAGGCATTTAAAGAGGCAGTGGATGGTTATCCTCTTAATGTACTTGCACCGATAGGGACAGACCAGGCGGCACAACAGCCTGTAAATGTACAGACACCAACTGTTAAGAGTGATAACAGAAAGACATATACAAAAGTGCAGGCATCTGTTGAAGGAGAAGAACAGCAGGAAGAAGCAGTAAGTGAGGAGGAAACTTTACAGCAGGAAGAAACAGTGACAGTAGAGGAAACAACAGAGGAAATCAGTACTCAGGAGAAGGAAACAGAAGAAGTTACGATTCCAGGTGAGGAAGCACCCAAAGCGGATTCTGTAACAGGCAATACATCTGTCCTTCCAATTGCCATAGTTGTATTACTTGCACTGGCAGGCATTGCAGTATACCTTTACGTAGCAAAGAAAAGAAAAGCATAATAATATTCTTTTCTCTCTGACCGTATTATGGTATTATAATGTGAAATCAAATTATAAAATACGAGGGAGAGATGAATGAGAAAAGTAAGAAAGGGTTTCAACCTATTTATTTAGTGGCAATTGCGTATGTACTGGTAGTATGTTTTTACCAGGATTATTCGGAATTGCCAATCTGGTGATCGTAATAGCAGGTAAGAATAAAATTACCAGAGAACAGTTACTCAATTGTGCATTGATCATCAAATACAGCCTGATACCTTTTTATATAGTAGGCGGACTGTGTATTGTTGCAGCATTGTTAATGTCGTTTATACCGGTGCCTTTCATGATTTTTTTCGGACCTGCAGTTGCAGTGATACTTGCAGTGGTCGGCTGGTTTGCAATGTTGGGAGCAGCCCCATATTCCATTGCATATCTGGTAAGGTCTTATAAGGAGGGCGTACATAGTAAGGCAATGGTCATAGTAGCAGGCATTCTGCAGTTCTTCTTTACGGTAGATGTCATTTCGATGATGGTATTGGCATTGAAGGAGAAGAAGTGTATAAAAACAACTATCACAATTCTGGTACTGCTGGTGATTGGCGGTATTGTGGTGATCGCGGCAATTGCAGCATTGATTGCCAAAGCAGTTTTATAAGGTACATAAGGGTAAAGGGAAAAGATAAATAGCAGGGAGCATATCAATGCGATATGCTCCCTGATTTTACTGTTCGTGGAATACGATCTTACCGGTAGAGGCGTCCATGCTGTCTACAATAGCGAGGGATTCCAGATGATATCCGAGATTGCGGATGATACGTCCACCGTTCTGGAAACCTTTCTCGACAGCGATACCGATACCTTCAACAGTGCCACCGGCCTCCTGTACGATAGAAATAAGTCCCTGAAGTGCACAGCCATTTGCCAGGAAGTCATCAATGATCAGTACATGATCATCAGATCCCAGGAATTTCTTCGAGACAATGACCTGATTCTTACATTTATGTGTGAAAGATTCTACTTCTGCAACATACATGTCACCGTCAATGTTGATACTCTTGGATTTCTTGGCAAAAACGACCGGAACATCAAAATGTCTGGCTACGATACAGGCAATACCGATACCGGATGCTTCGATCGTAAGAATCTTATTGATATTGGCATCAGCAAAACGACGCTTAAATTCAGCGCCCATTTCATCAAACAGACGAATATCCATCTGGTGATTCAGGAAGCTGTCTACTTTTAAGACATTGCCTTCTTTTACGATTCCGTCTTTTGCAATTCGTTCCTCTAAAAAGTTCATGATTTTCCTCCGTGAATATGAAACTTAGAACATAGTCTATTTAGTTTAACCTTATCAAAATATGGGAAAAGGTGCAATATAAAATCATGATTTCTTGTTTTTAAATCACAGCATGAGTATAATAGAAGAAATACAGGAGGATATGATACATGGAGAAAGGTCTGATACATATATACTGCGGTGATGGAAAGGGAAAGACAACCTGTGCCATGGGACTGGCGATCAGATGTGCAGGGCAGGGCGGTAAGGTGCTGTGCTTTCAATTTCTGAAAGGAGATAATTCAGGAGAACGCAGGATCCTGGAAAAACTTGAAAATGTGACACTGATGTCATGTTATGAAAATGTGAAATTTACCAGCCGTATGAATGAAGAAGAAAAGGAACAGGCGAAAGCATTCTACAGCAACCGTTTCAATGAAATTATTGACAGGGTAAATACAGGAATGTATGATCTGTTGATACTGGATGAGATCATAGCTGCATTGAATGCCTGCTTTCTGGAGGAAAGCCGGGTATTGGAATTCCTTCAGAATAAGCCGGATACGCTGGAAGTGGTTCTGACGGGCAGAAATCCTGATGAGGCTTTGCTTGCACTTGCAGATTATGTAACAGAGATGAAGCTGAGGAAACATCCGTATGAACGGGGAATTACTGCACGTCGGATGATTGAGTGGTAAGTAGTCCCGTAAAAGAGTGGTTGGATTCATATTCACATATGACATCTTCTAACAGATATCCTTTGGTCTGTTCTGCAGGGCGGCCGATTACGACAAGTGTTGTATCGGTCTGCTCTGCACTTTTTATTTTTTCAATAAAACCGCCATTTGCACCGGAGTTTTTGGTTAATACATAACTGATGTGGAACTGATGAATGAGTGCAGTGTTCATTTCTTCGCTGAAAGGTCCCTGCATACAGATCAAATGTTGTCCTTTAAAACCCAGGTTATAAGAATCTGATACCATCTGGGGATTAGGCAGAATCCTGGCATAAATACGTTCTTCGTAATCAGGAATTCGGCACAGAGAAGGAAGTTCTTTGCTTCCGGTAGTAGCCAGGATATTGCCTTTTGTTTCAGACAGATAGGAAACAGCTTCTTCCATATTATGTACAAATACAATATGAGAGTCTGTGTGAGCCGGTGTATTATCCGGTCTGAGAATTCGGATATAAGGAAGTTTCTCTGCCAGAGCAGCGTTACGGATATTTTCTGACGCCAGGATTGCATAAGGATGCGTGGCATCCAGAACGCAGTCAAAGAAATTTCTGCTCATGAGCTTCTCCATTTCCTGTTCATCCAGACGGGAAGCAAGGACAGTGAGAGCTTTATGTTCAGGCAGCATTAACTTACCGTATTCTGTAGCAATACATACGGTCAGATGCATTTGCCGATGATCTCTGTCAATCATATCCAGCAGGAATTGAGTCAATTCCCTGCCTTCCGTTGTTCCTGCAAATATCAGATAATTTTCCATAATAACAACCAAGCCTCCTGTTAGAAATTGAGTTGTACGGGAGCCATCGCTATTGCAATCGTTTTCCCGGAATCTATTGTCTTTTTCAGAGTCAGGGTATCTGTGCATGCACAGATCAGGGCGGCTCTTTCACATACGTTGTCCACTCCTGTTATGCTTTTCACATAAGCGGAAGCACTGAATTGCCCTTGAACCTGCGATAATGTATCAGCAGAATAAGTATGGAAAGGAACATTGTATTTACGGGATAATTCCACCAGACAAGGTTCTTCCTTCTTCAGATCGATACTGGAAATGGCAAGAAGTGAAGCAGGATCAATATGTTCCTGATTCAGAATACGTGCTACAAAAGCATCCATTTCCTCATATGCGATGCCCTTGCGGCAGCCGATTCCAAGAACCGTCTGACGGGGAATCAGATGCAGTGTTTCGGGGTAGGGATCAGTATTAGTATATGGACTGATGCTGATGCCAAGTTCGGGAGACATATCATTGGAAAGCGTCAGTTTCTGTGGCAGATCGCCTTGTGGAATGATACCGCTAAGTCCTATATTTTCACCATCAAGTATAGCAACAGATATTTTCTTTGCAAGTACCATATCAGATATTTTTAAGTGATTTTTGACGGCAAAGACATCTACGGCAAATTGTTGATTGAGATCAGTGGCAGTAGAAATGACAGGAACAGCATCCAGTAACTCTGCGATTTTCCTTGCCAGCTCATTTCCACCACCGATGTGACCGGAGAGCAGAGGAATCACGTATTGTCCTTTCTCATCAATAGACAGAACACAGGGGTCTGAGGTCTTGTCCTGAACAAAAGGTGCAATTGCACGGACGGCGATTCCACAGGCTCCAATATAGATCAGTGCATCTTCAGAATGAAAGAATTGTTCTGTCAGTTTCCGGATTGGGCGTTCCATCGGAAGCAATCCACATTCAGAAGCATATTTAGGCATGGTAAAGGCATGACACAGGTTCTCGTTTTGTGTCAGTTTCTTTGCCAGAGATGCTGCCAGTGCAGCGCCATTATGTGTAAAAGAGAAAACAGTAATTTTCATAATAATTCATATGCCTTTCCACAACATTTCCGATTTGTGTTTATTATACATCAAAAAACTATTGATTCCTAGTGTGGGACTAGGTATAATACGATAGATATTATGCGTGGTTTGTTGGAAAGGTTTGGTTAGCAGTAATGAAAGAGGTAGAAATATCAGTACAGGAAATGGCGAAGCTGGATGAGAAGGAATATTATCTCATCGATATGCGTGATGACCTGTCTTATTCATATGGAAATATACCGGGAAGTATTCATGTGCAGGGAGAAGAACTGTTACAGGATTGTGAGAAGTTTGCAGACAGAAAAATGATCGTGTATTGCAAGAAAGGTGAGATCAGTAAGGATATGGTCTGTTCTCTTCAGGAAAAGGGCATCGATGCATTAAGCCTTCAGGGTGGTTATCTTGCCTGGCTGATGGAGCGAATGAAAGAGCAGCCCGCAGGAGAACAGGAGAGGGAGGCATATCTGGATATTGAAGAGAGCATCCGCAAGAAGTTCCGCAAGACTATCTGGTGTCGTTTCACAAAGGCAATCCGTGAATACGAGCTGGTAAAAGAGGGCGATAAGGTTGCAGTCTGTATCTCCGGCGGTAAGGATTCCATGTTGATGGCGAAAATGTTTCAGGAGTTGAAACGCCATAACAAGTTTCCTTTTGAAGTAGTATTTCTTGTTATGGATCCGGGTTATAGTCCTGAAAACAGGCAGATCATCGAGAACAATGCCAGAAAGCTCAATATTCCAGTTACGATCTTTGAATCTGATATTTTTGAATCGGTATTTAATATAGAAAAATCTCCCTGCTATCTGTGCGCCAGAATGCGTAGAGGACACCTTTATCACAAGGCGAAAGAGCTTGGCTGCAACAAGATAGCACTGGGACATCATTATGATGATGTGATCGAAACGATACTGATGGGGATGCTCTATGGAGCACAGGTGCAGACCATGATGCCCAAGCTTCACAGCACGAACTTTGAAGGCATGGAACTGATCCGCCCTCTGTATCTGATCCGTGAGGACGATATCAAGAAGTGGAGAGATTACAATGATCTGCATTTCATTCAGTGTGCATGTAAGTTCACAGACACCTGTACGACCTGTGGTGGTGAAAATGCATCCAAACGAGTTGAAGTAAAAAATCTTATCAGACAGCTCAAGGAAACAAATCCTTTTGTAGAAGGCAATATCTTCAAGAGCGTGGAAAATGTAAATCTGAGTACGATCGTTGCATATAAAAAAGACGGAGTCAGACACCATTTCCTGGATGACTATGATAAGACGGAATAAAATCTGACAGAATAAAAATCATGGCTTGTTATAAATTAAACTTATAACAAGCCATAATTTTTATATGTTAGCACTATTCCTATAGGACTGGTAAGATATAACTATTAAGAACCATGCAGGATAACGTATAAAACGAATAAGAAAGGATTTGATCATATATGGGATGTGGTATCGCAACAAAATGTATTTATGGAGATGGAAAGGCTTTTGAAGGAGATAAGACGGGGGCGATCAGTTTCCCAATCTATCAGACAGCAACCTATGCGCATCCGGAAGTAGGCAGGAGCACAGGTTTTGATTACAGCCGTTTGCAGAATCCGACCAGACAGCAGGTAGAAAACGTTGTAGCTTCACTGGAAGGCGGTGTGGATGCACTGGCTTTTTCTACAGGGATGGCTGCCATTACCATGCTGATGGAACTGTTCAGACCGGGTGACCATATCATTACAGATGCAGACCTCTATGGCGGCAGTACCCGTCTGTTCGATCATGTAAATGAGAAGAATGGAGTAGAGTTCAGCCATATAGACTGTACCAGCGTGAATGTAGAAGATTATATTAAGGAAAATACCAGGGCAATTTATATTGAGACACCGACTAATCCAATGATGAACGTCATTGATATCCGTGCAATTTCAGACATTGCCAAAAGGCATGGACTGTTGCTTATCGTGGATAACACATTCCTGTCCCCGTATTTTCAGAGACCGTTTGAATTGGGAGCAGATATTATCATTCACAGCGGAACAAAATTCCTTGGTGGACACAACGATACTCTGGCCGGTTTTATCGTAACCAATTCCCGGGAAATCTCAGAGAAACTTCGCTTCCTGATCAAAACCGTAGGTTCAGGGCTTGCACCTTTTGACAGTTGGCTGATCTTAAGAGGAATCAAGACATTGCCTATCCGTATGGAAAAAGCACAGGAGAACGCACAGGCAATTGTTGATTACCTGCTGAATGAAAAGAAAGTCACAAAAGTATACTATCCGGGAATAGAGGGAACCAGAGCTTATGAAATCTGTAAGAAGCAGGCAAGCGGCTTTGGCAGTATGTTGACTTTTGAGGTAGAGAGTAAGGAGCTGGCATTACATATCCTTAAGTCTACGAAGCTGATTCCTTTTGCAGAAAGTCTGGGTGGTGTAGAAACACTGTTGACTTATCCGACGACACAGACTCATGCGGATGTACCGGAAGAAGTCAGGATCCGCAACGGAATTACAGACAGAGTACTGAGATTATCTGCGGGTATTGAAGACAAAGCAGATCTGATCGCAGATTTAAAACAGGCAATCGAGAGTTTTCAGGCATAATTTTGACAGATTCCTGTTGATTCCGTTCAGGGTGATGGATATAATTGTGAGTAACATTTACCGGAAAGGATACATAATATATGACATTACAACAATTGATTTATGCTGTGAAGATCGCAGATGTAAAGTCCATGAATAAGGCAGCAGCGGAATTATATGTATCACAGCCTGCATTGTCCAGTACGATACGTGATCTGGAAGAAGATTTGCAGATAGAAATATTTATCCGTACCAATAAAGGGATCATGCTCACCACAGAGGGCGAGGAATTTCTAAGTTACGCCAGACAGATGGTAGAGCTCAATCAGATGATAGAGGACCGCTATATCAATAATATGAAACGTAAGAATAAGTTCAGTGTGTCCATGCAGCATTATTCTTTTGCAGTAGAAGCATTTATGAAGCTTGCCAGAGAATTTGCACTGGAAGATTTTGAACTGGCAGTACATGAGACCAGAACCAGTGAGGTCATTGAAAATGTCCATAATTACAGAAGCGAACTTGGGATTCTGTATCTGAACGATTTCAACAGAAAAGCAATGCAGAAAATATTTGCGGAAAACGAGCTGGAATTTACGGAATTATTTCAGTGTGATGTCTATGTGTATCTGGGTAATAACCATCCATTGGCATCAAAGGATAAGATTACCTTTGAAGAACTGAGTGATTATCCATGTCTGTCTTTTGAACAGGGGGATAAGAATTCCTTCTATTTTGCAGAAGAAGTGTTCAGTACCTTGCAGTATAAGCAGATGATCAAGGCAGATGACAGGGCAACCATGCTGAACCTGATGGTAGGAATGAACGGATATACTTTATGTTCGGGTATTATCTGTGAGGAACTGAATGGAGACGGCTATTCCGCAATTCCACTGGATACGGATGAGAAAATGACAATAGGATATATCAAAAGAAGAGGTATGCATATCAGCCATATTGGAAAGAATTATATAGAAATCCTGCGCAGCTATGCAAAATAATTACAAAAGCAGCTTGACAGGCGATAAGAAAAGTATTATTATCCTATTAATCCTAGTTGATAAATAGGAAATGGAGGAAAAGTTATGAAAAAAGGAAGCATTAGAAAATTATTAGCCAGTGTATTAACAGTAGCAGCAGTGACAGGGCTGGTTACAGGCTGCGGCAGTACAAAAACAGAAAGCACGGCTTCAGGAGATTCCAAGACAGTATATCGTACACTTGACGAAATCAAACAATCAGGTACAATAAATATTGGTGTATTTTCAGATAAGAATCCATTTGGATATGTTGATGAAAATGGTGAATATCAGGGATATGATGTATACTTTGCAAACAGGATCGGTGAAGATCTTGGTGTAGATGTGAACTTCGTATCTACAGAAGCAGCCAGCAGAATCGAGTATCTGCAGACAGGTAAGGTAGATATTATCCTTGCTAACTTTACAGTTACAAAGGAACGTGCAGAAGAAGTAGACTTTGCACTTCCATATATGAATGTAGCACTTGGTGTTGTTTCACCTGAGTCTGCACCTGTTACTGACATAGACAACTGGAATGCAGATGATGAAATGATCGTTATCTCAGGAACAACAGCAGAAACATATCTGACAGCCAACTATCCTGATATCAAGCTTCAGAAGTATGATACTTATGCAAATGCCAAGAATGCATTGGAGAATGGAAATGCAGCAGCATGGGCAAATGATAATACAGAAGTAATTGCTTTTGCTTTACAGAATCCGGGTTATACAGTAGGCATCCCTACACTTGGAAGCCAGGATACAATTGCTCCCGCAGTATCAAAAGGCAATGAAACTTTATTGAACTGGATCAATGATGAGATCAAATCTCTGGCAGATGAGAAATTCTTCCATGCAGATTATGAAGCAACATTAACAGATACCTATGGTCTGGACTATGAGGACAGCCTGGTAGTAGAGGGTGGCGTTACATCCGGCAACTAATACAAATACCCGATTAAGGTGGTAGACGAAATTGAGTATAGAATTTATTCAGGAATATATACCACTGTATCAAAAAGCGATGATCCTTACACTGCAGATCGGCTGGAGCGGCATAGTACTTGCTGTTCTGGCCGGTTTCGTGTGTGCATTGATACAGTATTATAAGATTCCGGTTTTGAGACAAATCGTAGCAGTTTATATTGAATTATCCAGAAACACTCCGCTTCTGATACAGCTTTTCTTCCTGTATTATGGATTACCCAAAATAGGAATTGCAACAAATGCAACAGTCTGTGGTGTGGCTGGTATGGCTTTCCTGGGCGGCAGCTATATGGCTGAGACTTTCCGCAGCGGATTGGAATCCATTGATAAAGTACAGACAGAAAGTGCCTACAGCCTTGGAATGACAAAGAAGCAGGCACTCATTTATATTATATTGCCGCAGGCTATGTCAGTAAGCGTGCCGGCATTTACAGCCAATGTGATCTTCCTGCTGAAGGAAACCAGTGTGTTTTCAGCGATCAGTCTGATGGATCTGATGTTTACAGCAAAGGATCTGATCGGATTATACTATAAAACAGCAGAAAGCCTGGTTCTTCTGGTTGTCTTTTATCTGATTATCCTGCTCCCGGTATCGATACTTGGAAGCATATTGGAGAGGAGGATGCGCCATGCCGGATTTGGGGCTTGAGGTTTTATTTAAGGGAAGAAATTTTGCCAGACTGCTTGAGGGACTCTGGGTAGCGGGCAGGATCAGCCTGATTTCCATAGCGATCAGTCTGCCATTGGGTATCGTTCTCGGCGTTATTATGACCTGGAAAAATCCTGTAACACGATTTATTACCAGATTATATCTGGAGATCATCAGAATTATGCCACAGATGGTATTGCTGTTCATTGTATTCTTTGGAACAACCAGGATCTGGGGCTGGAACCTTTCAGGTGAAGTATCTTCTGTTATTGTATTTGCAGCATGGGGAACCGCAGAAATGGGCGATCTGGTGCGAAGTGCCCTGATCAGCATTCCCAGACATCAATATGAAAGTGCACAGGCACTGGGCTTTAACTGGGTACAGACCTATGTATATTTTATTATTCCGCAGACAGTTCGCAGACTTTTGCCATTATCGATCAATCTGATCACACGTATGATCAAGACTACCAGTTTAGTGCTGATGATAGGTGTAGTGGAAATGATGAAAGTTGCACAGCAGATCATAGAGGCGAACAGAATGACCAGCCCAAATGCGGCATTTGGACTGTATCTTGTTACTTTCCTGCTGTATTTTATCGTGTGCTGGCCTATCAGTATGTTAGCCAGATATCTTGAGAAGAAATGGAATTCATAACGAAAGGAAGTCAATGATGGAAGAAGCATTGTTAAAAATAGAACATCTGAAAAAGGAATATGACGGACAGACGATCCTGAAAGATGTCAGTGTAGAAGTCAAAAAGGGAGAGGTCATAGTCATTGTAGGTCCCAGTGGATGTGGTAAGAGTACCTTCCTTCGCTGCATCAATGGTCTGGAACCGATCCAGGGTGGAACCATTTTTCTGGATGGTGAGCAGATAGACCGAAACAGCAGAAATATTACGAAGATCCGACAGAAAATCGGTATGGTATTCCAAAGCTATGATCTGTTTCCTCACATGACAGTTCTGGATAACATTGTGATCGCACCTGTGAAAGTGCAGAAACGTCAGAAGAGCGAAGTAGAAGAAGAAGCTCGTAAACTTCTCGAGAGAGTAGGACTTGCAGATAAAGCAGACAGTTATCCCAGACAGCTCTCCGGTGGACAGAAGCAGCGTGTCGCTATTATCCGCGCATTGTGCATGCATCCCGAGATCATGCTCTTTGACGAAGTAACAGCAGCACTTGACCCGGAGATGGTGCGTGAGGTTCTCGATGTTATGCTGGATCTTGCCAGACAGGGAAGCACTATGATCATCGTGACCCATGAGATGCAGTTTGCCAAGGCAGTCAGCAACAGAGTGATCTTCATGGATAATGGTGAGATCGTAGAAGAAGGTGCCCCCAGGGAATTCTTTGAAAATCCCAGGACAGAAAGAGCACAGAAATTCCTGAATATTTTCAATTTTGAATAAGGATATTGCTGCAATTTTGCGGAATTTGTAAAGATAAAAAATATAGTTGACATACACCTGTTCATTGGATATGATTTGAATAGTGACACAGGCAAGGAACGAACGGCAAAGTAGTCAAGAAACGAACGGCATCTTGATTACTCTGCCGTTCGTTTGCATGTAGGAATCGGGATATTTCATCATGCATTATTTGCGCCGTTCCATAAATATATAAATACATTGTGGGAGATAAGAGATGGAAACGAAATCATCAGAGAACATTATTGAGCTTAAGGGAATCAGGAAAATATATGAGGATAATTTCGAAGCAGTAAAAGACTTTAATCTTCAGGTGAAGAAGGGAGAATTCGTAACCTTTTTAGGACCGTCAGGCTGCGGTAAAACGACAACTTTGCGAATGATCGCAGGGTTCGATATCCCAACATACGGACAAATCCTTTTAAATGGTAAGGATATCAGTAAACTTCCCCCTAACAAAAGACCAATCAATACCGTATTTCAGCGCTATGCACTGTTTCCCCACTTAAATATATACGATAATATTGCTTTTGGCTTGAAATTGAAAACCAAAACAGTAACATATAAAAATGCAGCAGGTGAGACACTGACCAGACAGGAGAAACTGTCCCGGGGAGAAATCAGAGATAAAGTACGGCACGCATTGGAAATCGTAGATCTGGAAGGCTTTGAAAAAAGAAGCATTACAACACTTTCCGGTGGACAGCAGCAGCGTATTGCGATTGCAAGAGCAATTGTCAATGAGCCGGAAATTCTGCTTCTGGATGAACCGCTTGGTGCCCTGGACCTGAAAATGCGTAAAGAAATGCAGCTTGAATTAAAAGCAATGCATAAGGAACTGGGAATTACCTTTATCTATGTCACACATGATCAGGAAGAAGCACTTACCATGTCTGATAAAGTAGTAGTTATGTCCGATGGTATGATTCAGCAGATCGGAACGCCGGAAGAGATATATAACGAGCCCAATACCGTATTCGTGGCTGACTTTATTGGCGAGAGCAATATCTATGATGGTAAGATGTCAGGACATAAGAAAGTACATTTCTGTGGTGGGGATTTTGTCTGTCTGGATGATATGCCAATTGGTGCCAAGGTAGACGTTGTTGTACGTCCGGAAGATATCATTATGACTGCACCTGAACAGGGAACGATCACGGGCGTGGTAAGTTCTGTTATTTTCAAGGGCATGCATTATGAGATCATTGTGCAGTCCGGGGATAATGAAGTTGTGATCCAGAGCACCAGAAGTGTAAAAGTAGGTGATACGATCGGTATGTGTCTGGAACCGGATGGAATTCATGTTATCATGGCAGAAACGAACCACAATATATTTGAGGGTGAACTTACCAGAAATTATACAGTACGTTTTGCAGATGGCGAATATGAGTGTAATGTGACACAGCTATATGAAGGCTCCCATATGAATGAGGAAGGTACACTGCTGGATAAGGATGGCAATGAGATCTATACAGACGGTGTGAAAGTACGTGTGAAGATTCCTGTAGATGCAGTATCCATGAGTGATGACACAGAAGGTGAAGGCATTTGTGGACATATTATTTCTCTGATTTATAAGGGCGACCATTATCACTATATTGTCAGAACGAAAACAGAAGAGGACATTCATCTGCACGATGAATATTTATGGAACGAGAATGACTATGTCAGAGTATTGATTCCTAAGGACAGTATTGAACTTTCCTTTGCAGAGGAGGCATAATGAGTATCATGAGATTGGGTTTTCAGAGAAAACAGCTTAGTATTCCCTATGTGATCTTTTTGATCTGCTTCGTGATCGCTCCGGTACTGGTAGTATTTTATTATGCATTTACCAATGGAGAAGGTAGATTTACAGCAGCAAATTTTATTGGATTTTTTACCAATCCGAATACGATCGGCACACTTTGTTACAGTTTGGTAGTTGCAGTGACAGTTACGATATGCTGTACTTTAGTTGCATATCCGACTGCCTATATTCTGGCAAGAAGCTATTTTAAGAAAAAGGCAGTATTGCTGGTGCTTTTTGTTGCACCCATGTGGATCAACTTTACCTTACGTGTCGTAGCATTGAAAGAAGTTCTTACCATGATCGAAGGAAATCTTGCATACCATCCGTTTTTGAATACAGTATTGGGTATGACCTATGATTTCCTGCCGTTTATGATCCTTCCGCTGTACACTACATTAGAGAAGTTGGATAAAAGCTATCTGGAGGCGGCTGCGGATCTGGGAGCCAGCGTTGGTCTGTTTGACTATGTGAAGCCTTCTCCCCACGGTTCGACCTGGGGCTTGGGAGGCAC
>OKVF01001686.1_pt1 | contig 15434 bp, 21 predicted proteins | sample 1604831 | NCBI WGS metagenome assembly OKVF01 (sample SAMN01760980, study PRJEB22395) | human gut metagenome
AGGAATGGCAATGCTCTTGAACAGGCTTCCTGCAAATTAACAATCGTTATGAAACGCCCTCTAAAATTATCGGATTGTTGGTAGTATCAGTAATATCAGTAAGGATTTTACAAAACTTGATGGTCGGAATCAAGTCAGCGCTAACGAGGAAATAGTCGATGCGGTGCCCCTGGTTGGCGAGTCGATATTCGGGACGATTCTGGTAAAAATATGTGTATTCGCGTAAATTGGGATGGAGGGTTCTCCAAGCATCGACGAGGTTGAACTTACTCATGAGGTCATCAATCGCCTTGTGTTCCCATGGGAAGAAGCAGCCTGCCTCTCTTATAGACACGTTATCCCAGGCATCTTTGTCTGTGAGAACGATGTTCATGTCGCCGCACATCACTATAGCCCGTTTTCGAGATACTGTTTCCAACGTTTCGTAAAGTTCATAATCCCAATGCCTACGAATGTCAAGCCATTTTTTGTCTGAGGTATTCGAGTATGGGAAATATGTATTTATCAGCAGGAACTTTCCGAAATCAAACATCTGAATATTACCTCCATCGCTTTGCCATTCCGTTAGTCCGGCACTTATGCAGCGAATTTCGTCAATGCTTTTATATGTGTGATTGCCAAGGTATGTCCATACACCTCCAATCTGTGTCGGATTGAGTGGTCCTGTGAATGGTAAAAATCCCGGAATAATTCCTACGCCAAAATTACGAGTCTTGACCTTTTGACAGCATATAATGTCCGGTCGATATTCATCTACCAACCGTTTTAGTGCCTCGTTGCGGGCTTCAATGCCGTTTACATTCCAACTAAGGATTCTCATGATCAATCCCAGTCGTTGAGGTTAGCAACTATAGTGTCGATGTCAACTTCGGGAAGAACGCGGGGACGCTGTTCCACTTGAAGTTGAGCATCTTCCAATGCATCATCTTCGATGATGTCAATGTCGTTTATATTGTGGATATCAGGTTTCATGTCATGAAAATTTGTTTTAGAATACAAAATTAATCGGCATTAATGCCAATACTTTGCACCTTAATGTTAAATAATGTTGTATGCAACAGAATCTGCGATTGTATGGAATGGTGCCTTTTTAATTTTGACCCACATATTTTTTATAACGGAACTTTTTCAGGGGTTATTATCGGATCTTTATAAAGCCTGACGGTCTTGCGATGCCTGTCTGAAGGGTGGCCGTCGATTTTTGAGTCGGCGAAGTTAAGGCCGCGCGTGGATATGCCAAGGCCCAACGGCGCGTGACATTGTGCTTCGCTCCGTTGCAGCTTATGTCAGCCTTGTCTAAATCCCCTATGTTCACGTCCTTTGAGATTTGCCGAAAAAATTGATTCGGCAACCCTCCCGAAAGGGATCTAAAAGATAGGGAAAGAAAATCAAGATTTCACAAACAACTCAATTCAATAACTTTTAGCATTATCGTAATTATGGAAGCTAACAACACCAACCGCACCGCCAATCGTGGCAACAACACCCTCGTGAACAACACCGTAGTCCGTGGTTTCATCGCCACCGAACCCGTAGTCCGCAACTTCGCTGAGGCAAGCGTCATCCGCTTCGCTCTCGCTGTCCGCACCAAATCGACTTCCAAGAAGTCAGGCGAGACCACCAGCCAGTCATCGCTCATCACCGTGGAGAAGTGGGCGAAGAACACCAACCTCTCATCGTTCGAGGCCATCAAGAAAGGTCGCCTTGTAGAGGTCAAGGGAACGCTCAAACCTAACGAGTGGACAGCAGCCGACGGCAGCCACCGCTCACGCATCATCCTCGGAGCACGTTCCGTGAAGGAGGTCGCCCGACCGGCTTCACAGATGGAACCGAAAGCAGAGGCACAGCCCGAGGCAGTCGCTTCTTAATCGACAATTCACTATCCGACAGAACGTCCGGGGCTTCCAAATCGGGAGTCTCGGATTTTCATTTGATACCGAGATGCGCCTTCAGAAGGCGCATGACCTGTTATAAGGCTTGTTGAGCCGGTTCCTGTTTTATACGGCAGAAGCCGCTGGTGGCGCGACGGGTGACTGCATTGGCTCAGCGATGAAGGGAATGACGGCTTGCGACACCCGAGTGCCCTTCGGTGCAGGATGAGCGAGCGCCGGCAGACATCTCCCGATGGTCGAAGACTGCCTATCAGCGATACCCTCGGTTCATTCTTCACTCCGGAGTCCCAGCTGTCATTTTTACCCTTCCTTTCACTTTCGCCATGCGCACACCCGTCACTGCCAATATCGGTTTTATATGCGCCGGAGGCGAGTCGGCGGGGACGGCAATGCACGACTTTCTGCCTCATCGCCATAACGCCAACGCTTGCCGCTGCGCTCCGAGTGGCCTGCGGCTCAGGGCGAGCGAGGGCCGGCAGACATCTCCCGATAGTCGAAGACTGCCTATCTGCGATACCCTCGGTTCGCTATTCACTCCGAGTTTGCGGGCTTGTGGCTATGCCGAATGAGTCAAGAGCAGCATTGCCATGTCCCTTTCGCCGAGCCTTTTTACATTCTCATTTACCGATTATAAGTCAATCAAGGTCTGCCCTTTATAAATGGAACTTCTCCCGGGAGTCCGTCCTGCCGGGGTTATCGGCGCGAAGTTAGGCATCGGGGCTGTGCGAAAAGGTCAGGCTGAGTTTAGGCGAGATTTCACGGCCAAGGCTGAGAAATCATCGCTTAAAACCTTGTCGCTCGTGCCCTTGAAAGATGCCTTTGAACGCGCAAATAACCTCCTTACGGACGGCTCCAGTGGAGCAAAATGTAAGGGATAAAATCTCAAACAATGGCAGATAGACAACTGACACCAAATGATGAAGAGTTGATTGAATTGGCTTATTCAACCACTTATCGCAGTAGCATCCGTGAGATGCTCAATGAAGCTGATACATCCCGATGCCGTGAAATCCTCCAGCGCATTCTGGATGACCCCGAGATAGAATGGGAGGACTAACTAATATCTAATGAAGATATGAACTATTATGAGATTTTTGGAGAAACCATCTCCAAGGAGGATGAGGCTTTTATCAATGAGGTTGAGCGGTTCGTGAACGGACGCATGACAAATCCTCAAAAGATAGGCAAAGGTCTCTCGACCATGCACCGTTACCTTCAGCATCAGGCTTTCAAAATAGTGGTCGCTTATATGCGCCAACTCGCTCTCAACTTCCATGCAGGTCGATTCGATGACCGCAACGAGTGGGCAGCCAAGGCAGCAGCCACCGCCTATGACAGCCTTGTTGAGAATGAGATAGTATGGGACACGGAATACACCGAGCGCAAAGGCTGATAGTCGCTCTGGCAGACCTCTGAAGGGTACCGAACCGGTGTCCTTCTCCGGCCTGCGGCGCATGATGCTTTTATAGTAGAACTTCCCTCGTTCGAAATGCCTTTATATCATTATCACTTCATTTCTAATTCTTCCTTTCGTATATGTATTTCTTCTGAGCCGTACTGCCGGTGGTTATGGGCGCGAAGTTGGCATCCGGATTGACCGCCAAGGTCAGGCTATGTTTCATCGAGATTTTACGGTCTGCGACTGAAAAATCATCTTGAAAACCTTGTCTTGCCAATCTCTCTTGATGCCCCTAAAATGCGCAAATAACCACCTCACGGACGGCTCAGAAAGAGCAGAAAGTGAGGGAGAAAACTTCACCGATATGAGAGTAAAAAGAATGACAACAGATGAAGGCAAGCGAGTAAATATCAGTCGCTTCCCAAACTTTTCAGCCTCGGGTTCCGTACGCGGAATGAAGAAGCTGTATTATGGTCGTGATGCCTTGTTGGTACGAGTAGGCAAATTCATTTACAACGTGACATCCGAACCGGCTATCTATAACCAAGCTCACATTTAACACCAAAAGATATGAAACAGATAATATGGTCGAGTGAGACCTTCTATGATGACACTGCAAGAGCAGTTTATCAAGACAGTCAGCGGGACTTTCTTGAAGATGAGGATTATTGCGTAGCTGATCCGGAGTGGTCGGAAGTAGTTCTAGGCTTTCTCGTTGATGAGCGCAACAATCTCAACCGGGATGTCAACGGAATAATCATTGCCTTCGCTGACCTCGGATTGTGGCACGGCAGACGCCAAGGGTTCAAAATCTATGACACTAACATCGCCACTATCTTGAAGTCTTCCGAGGATGAAAATGAGTGGTACGGTGACGGCAAGGATATACGGAGTCGCCACATCCACCATGACGGCACCAATTATGTACTTTATCGTATCGTACCGGATATGGAAGCCGCAGAACTTGTCGGCGAGATGATATACAACCGTGAAATTAACGAAGACGAGTTCATCAAATGCACGGAATCACTCTACCCATATGTGGCTGAAATCTATGACTGGCCGCTGTAAAACCTATATGATATGGAACTTGAGAAACTTATAAATCGCATCACTGACATTGCCGAAGATAAAGGCTGGTCAGTATACACGGAACCAAAAGATGCACTTGTGGAATTTGAGTTTTCACAATCAACGGACTTCGGTCAGGATTTTTCATTCTCAGCATCGATGAATGACGGAGACATATATTCCCTCATTAAAGATGTCAATGACTATTATGAAGGATATGACCCCGATGAAGAAGCCTTGTTGTGGGTTGGCTCGGATGGACACGGCAAGAACGGTGCACCTTACCGTCTTTCCGACATCATTAAAGACATGGAACAGGCAGAAAGTATGGTCAGTGAACTACTTGAAGCCTTAATCGAGGTTTGTAACAAAGAAGAACTATGGCGCGACTGAACTACATCAAGACACTCATAGACAAAGTGACCACGGCAACCAGTGATAACTGCCAGTTTGTGTGCTATGGGCACCTCGTTGAAATGCAGAGCTGTATGGGTGATTTCTTTGCTGCGACCATCTACCGGACGAAAGACCGATATGAAGGCGAACTGGCAACCTTTAGTTTCGACTACTGGCTCAAGCATCTCTATATCGAACAATCTGACAGTACGCCTCTGACCGATGCTATAACGTCAGCTTTCAGAGGTATATACGGGAATAATCTTACTATCGCTATTGATACTACATAAAAATCATAGATATGAAAAAATTACTTTTCCTATTGTTCCTCTACATTCTTGTGGAGGGTGACAATGTAATCTCAGATGGGCTTTATGTCTATCACCGTGGCAAGCACGCCGTTGACGAGCTTGCAACCAAAGTGGATGAATATTATCCCAAAATTCAGGCAGTGGACACCATTATGACCAATGCGCTCAGCAAGGAATTTGCCGAGCCTACAGACAGCGTGGTTCCGCTTCCACAACCACAGCGCAAGGTAATCAAACGACCTTAGTCTTCAGCGTTTTCTTTCTGACGGTACGATTTGCTTTAATGCCATTGTGCCGAAGGACGCGGTATATCTCAGAGTTTGATATACCAAATTTTTCGCGAATAACATCCAGGGTAAATCCGGTCAAATAGAACTGGATTACATTCTGGTTGAACTGCTTTCTTGCCAGTTTCTTATCAGAATTGGCAACGGTATAGTCTATCCGTACCTCGCCATGCTCCTTTTTTAAGGTCAGGATTTCTTTGGGTAGTTCTGCTATAAGGTCAAGAAGATTTTCATTGGGAAACAATTCCCCCTTTGTATCAATCCTGTCTTCTATTGAGATGAGTCTGACATTCCTACTTTTGCAGAAACGGAGCAGAGTAGAGAATTTGCTCAGGCTATCGAGGGCGTTGCTTATCCGAGCGACAATCAGTTCATCGCCATCCGATAATTTGCGCAACATTCCTTTCCATTTGGAACGGATCATGTAACAAGCTCGGCTCTCTTTATAGATTGCCGAGCATCCGTATTCGTCCATCCATTCGACGGACGAAGCTGGAACATCGCCGAATATGTATCCTATTTTTTGCATTGTGTGATTGGTTTAAGATTATAACGGCAAAAGTAGTTCCATAATGTTCTCAAACCGCGAATTATCAATAATTTAACCATATAAATATAATAGTAGATATTAAAGATTGTTTCATCATTCATCGGAATTTATATGTGATTTCGCAACAACGTTAACCATGTGATATACTTACGTCATATATAAATATTTTGGTAGTTCACAATTAGTCTTAATGTCAAGGATTTAGCCTTCTATTTTTGATTTTTACCAATTAATTTTGCCGACTCTAACCAATATTATCACATCAGAAATGAGAAATGAAACCATAATCCGATTCCTGGAATCTGCTGCGATGAAAGTTCCGGCAATCATCAAGCCGGGACATGAACATCGTCCTCGCCGTGAAGTTCGTGCAGAGGTAGCCCTGCTCGTATTCAACCTTCCGGTACCACTTACAATCAATGAACTTCTCAATGCTACGGATGAAGCTCATGGTCTGACCCTGCTTTATCATCACATCCGTTCGCGTCTGACCGATTTCGGCCAGAGTTTCTGCCTGTTTCAACAGCCGGGCACGGGAGAAATGTATCAGATTAACGGCTCGACAAACGGCCGAGGAGAAGTGACAAGCGTAGATGTAAAAATCTACGAATCCATGGATCGCATGGAAATGGAATTATCCGAAGAACTTCATCGGATGAGAACCATTCCCGGAGAGTTTGCCTATCAGATGGGAGACGATGAACTCTACTCATGTTTTCTCTGATGACATCAGAGCTTGCAGAGCATCTCATCAAAACAATCGTGTGGTACCGCACATGGATTGCATTCAAGGATTTCGATACGACTGGAGAATTTGTCATGCTGACACCAACCGGAGAAATGTCACATTTCGGTAGCCGTCTTTTTCGGCTTGAAGTCCGCGTTCCCAAGGACGGCTATTTTAAGAAACAGATTCTCAATATTCCTGAGTTTAAACTTGACAATGCCATATCCCAACTTTCCAAGGAGAAAGCTTTCAATCGGCGAGTTGCCACATTGGCGATAACATTTGAGGATGTGAACCGAATATTTTGTCTCGCGACAGAAGGGAATCTTCCCCTTGAACTCGAAAAATAATCAGTATCAAATATGCAATTTCTACTACAGTTTTATCCGGCAATCACCACGACTCTTGCCATATTCTTTTACAAACGCGACAATCGTCGGATGCAATCTTTCTATCGCCGAATGGCTCTGAGCCTGTCAGCACGCAAGCTCTTCGTTTTGCTCCTGATGATAACTATGCTCATCTACAACTTTTTTTATCTCCAGGCCAATGGTATGAATGTCGCTTTGTGGATTGGCACTATCCTCTGCATCTCGATGTTCTCATTTCGTCTGGCTGAAAAGAGTCTCTATGTCCTTCAGAATCGCATACATTTGGCAGTCGCTGTTATACCGATGCTCGTTTGCGTGGTGCAAGCCGGATTACTGCCGCTGTCGGTAAACCTTTACTTCATCTTCATAGGTTCCCTGTTCTATCCCTCGCGAAAGTTGCGGGACCGATTGGACAATCCGGAGACCTTCACCAGATTCTGTGCGAATCAAGATGCTGCTATAAAGGATTACTATTCCCGTTGACTTCGGAGTGGTTGTGTATCTGCAAAGTTAATCACCGGCTCAATTTACTTACCAAAACAAGCCGAGGGTCTTCGGATGCTCCGAAAGATTTTGGTTCGTAAGATCCGGCAACTTCATAGCAGAAAACAACCAGTCCCCCGAAGCCAGTCGGAAAGAGTTCCGAAAGGCAGGGGAAGAAATTCAAATCTCAGAATTATGGAAAGAGAATATGTAATGCAAGTTGCGGAGACTATCCGCCAGCAGCTTCTCGGGACAACCCCGATGAACGTGATTTGCTCATGGGGCGCGCTCCATGGCTTCAAAGCAACAACCTTCAAGGATATGGCAACCCTCAAGTTCTATGTCAATGGCAGACTCTTCAAAGGTTATGTGCTCATTGCCTATAACGAGATGGATTATTATGAAGTCTATCTTCAGAATGAATCCGGCACAAAGTGCATCCACGAAGAATGCTATTTTGACCAACTCGGCGAGGTCATCGACGTGGCAATCGAACGCGGAGAGGACGCCGAAGAGTATGAACGCTTCTGCGAGGAAGAACACGCCAAGCTCATGCGCGGAGAAATAGGATGAATCTGATGCAGCACAACAAGGATGCGCACGACCGGCAACGGCACGGCGCATTCCTTCCTCCGTAAGTGGCAAACATTCCTTAATCTTTCATTCCCTGATATTCAAATATTTTGACAGATATACAACGCAAAAAACAATAAACCTTTTACAAGTCTTTTATGACCAACAAAAAAATTGACTCTTCTAACCACAAGCCTCAGCTGTGGGGTGTGACGCTTGACCGCAAAGCTCTGGAATATCTCCGCGATTCGGCCAACAAGGGCATTTCGCGTCTCGGTGCCTACATCTGGCTTCTCACTAATTGTGTGAAGACTCGTACCTCTTTTAAGCCACCCTATGGCCAGCCCTTTTATCTGGAACCGTCCCAGATTGTAATCTCAATTACCGACCTCGGTCAGAAATGGCAATGGGCACGCGAGACTGTCAGGAGCTTTCTATCGAATATGGAAAGTCTCGGTCTGCTCACCAAGGAACAGCTCGACCGCTGTTCGCTCATCACAATGAAAATTGAGCTTTGCGATTTCGAACCGGCCGGTCTCAATACGGAGGCTCTTGAAAGCCTGTTCTTTCCGGAAGAAGTGACCGGCATAATGGACAAATGGCTCGACGGCGATGCCACCAATAACGAACTGTTCGAGAAAATCGAAGACTTCGTCAATCGCTTTATCGATACCGAAGAAGATGAATCTTCGTTTCGCACCGTCGGGTTGCAGTATCAGATGATTCGGCAACTTAGTCTCAAGTGGGCCACCTCGTTCCCAGCCATTCCGGCTACTCCTGATGTCATCGGCTATTCTTTGCTTGAGCAGATCTTCTACCAGTGTTTATCCGGAGACTGGAACAAATGGCTCACGCTTGTGCAGAGCTTCAGCCCCGGCATTGATGCTGATGTCACCGAGTGTTCCTCTTCTAATCCAATGGTAATGTATCCAGAGGCATACGCCGGCCTTCGTAAACTTTTCAAGCATCTCGGAGTATCCTTTACCAATCCGATTTCGTGAGACGAGCCGGGCTTGCTGTTATAGATTCTTGGCTAAACGGAACTTCTAATGCCTTTGTGAGGCTCTCTAACGGCCTCTGCGCGGCTTGTGGTTATAGTTTCGGAGTCTTACGCAGCCTGATGTCAACGTAAGCCTCCGCTGATGGTTTTAGCCAACGCGCTTGCGCGAGTTGCCGCATAGGTACCCCTGCGGGAAGCCTACTTCCCCCCAGTGCCTCTAAAAGGCATGGGGAGTTGCCGAATCGGCAGGCTATTACGAGCAAGCTCGGCCTCGTTTTTAAGCTTTCATTATCAACCGATAAACCTTTATAAATGGCAAGTTACAATCGTCAGGTAATCGACATACAGGCCAGTCCAGGAATGACCGGAGATCAGTCTAACGAGCATCAGCGACGTTGGACTGAACGTGGTTGGCGCGATGCCGCCAAACATGGAAATTATGATCCGACCAGAGCACAGCTAAATTTTGAGATAGCAAAGGGAGGTATTGTTCAACCCATTGACACTTCAAAGAGTATTCCTAAACGAATTAAGGAGAACCTGAAAGAGCGTGGAATCATCGATCCCAATGAGGCGATGAAGGCTGCCGGCAAGACTCCCAACCGTCGAACTGTGGTCAATATTATTTTCGGAGGTTCAAGGGAACAGATGCACCGGCTGGCTTATGGTGACCAAGTTGTGAGTCTGGAACATGGCGCGGACAATAGCCGAATCACCCGTTGTAAAGATATTGAGGATTGGGCGAAGGACATCTATGCATTCGCATGTGGCAAATGGGGTGAGGAAAATATCGCGGGATTCTATGTCCACCTCGATGAGCAAAACCCGCATATTCATTGTACTGTATTGCCAATTACTCCCCGAAACAAGTTTTCATTCAAGGAATTGTTTGCGGGTAAGGACAAAGCGGAGTTTACTGTCCGGACACGTCGCCTTCACGATGAACTCGCATTGGTCAATCAAAAATGGGGTCTTGCAAGAGGAAACGATAAGCAAGAAACCGGCGCGCGTCATAGGACAACCGAGGAATACCGTCGCGAGCTTAGGCAGGATTGCAACAGTCTGGAACTCGACATAGCTGAAAAGCATGAGACACTCCGGGAACTTTATGCGGACATCCGTAAGGCAGAGAAACGATGCAAGGGTCTCACAACCATGATCCGTAACCTGGAAACTAAGGAGCAAGAACAGACTGAGCAGTTAGAACAGCTGGAGGTTCAGGTTGCCTCGGGTGCCGATAACGCAGAAGAATTGAATCGTCGAATCTCTGACTTGCAGGCACAGCTTCGTTCCACCACATCCAATCTGGCAGACAAACGTGACAAACTCAAAAAGGCTGACCGACAGCTTGCAGACCTCAATGATGAAGTTGACACGCTCAAACATCAGGCATCTGATCTCAGGAAGGAGCGGGACAACTACGGGGCAGACATCAATGAACAGGTACGGCTCCGTATGGCAGATGCCGTGCTTGGTAAAACGCTGATGGAATATGGCAAAGCTATTGAGTCGATGACTCCTGAACAACGTAAAGCCGTCGGCAATGATTTCATTACGCATCTTGCGGAGAAACCGGGCGAGATAATAAGCTGTGCAATGTATCTGTTTTCCGGATATGTCGATGGTGCTATTCAGTTTGCAAAAGGCTCCGGCGGTGGCGGCGGTTCGACAAGCGACCTTAAATGGGGTCGTGATCCTGATGAGGATGATGCTCGTTTTGCTTTTCGTTGCATGGTACAGGCACATAAGATGCTCAAGCCGAATAAACAACTCAAACGCAAATGAGCGTTTACACTTTTTATTTGCCAAAATCTTGATTCAGTTAAGACAAGTTATATAACAACCTGAAAGCGAACTAATATTTCATAATCGGAAAGGAAAATTGTTCCTTTGCGCAAAAAAATCCAAAGCACATGAAACAAATATCTCAAATATTCTTGTTGGCTCTGACTGTGGGTCTTTCAAGTGTCGATGCTATTGCCTATGCGACGCCGATACACCCGCAGTTTCCACAGACAATTCTGGAGCCCCAAAATGTCAGCTATACTGAGAATGTGGTAGAGACACCCGGATGGAAAGGAAACTGGTTTATAGGTGTCAATGGCGGCGTCAATGCTTTCATTGGTTCACCTCTCGGATGCGAAGATATCTGGGGAAGAATGAAACCACATTTCGGCGTCAATGTCGGTAAATGGTACACTCCGACTATCGGATCGCGACTCTCGTTCAGCGGATTTTCCATCAAGAACGGTGACATCAAAAATCAGAATTATTGGAGCGCTTCGGCCGATATGTTGTGGAATATCTCCAATGTAGTAAATGGCAAAGGTGACACTCCTAAGTTCAGCCTCGTGCCGTATGTAGGCTTTGGAGTAATCCATAATAACCAGGCAAAGACATCGCCTTTCGCCCTTTCTTATGGCGTCATGGCGCAATATGGATTGACTTCTCGTCTGAGTGTTACTCTGGAAGCCGGTGCCAAAACGACCTTCTCCGATTTCGATGGTATCGGGGCTTCAAACCGCTTTGGTGGTGACAATCTGTTGTCTCTTTCGGCTGGACTGACATATACGATTGGACGGACCGGATTCCGAAAAGTAATCGATGCAAAGCCATTCTTGATTGATAATGCAAAGCTCAGAGAGACCTGCCGCGAACTCTACGAGGCTAACAACCGTTTGTCGAATCAAAACGCCCGTGATGCCCGTGCTCTTGCCGAATTGAAAAAGATTCTGGAGATTGAAGGTTTGCTCGCCCGATATGGCAATCTGTTCGATTCTGAATATGACAAATCGGGGCTGAAAAAATTCCCAATCAACGACTATTCCGGACTCAATAGCTTACGCGCACGTCTACGAGGAGCTGGGTTAGATGCCTATCCCGGGAATGGAACCTCTGCTGATAACGTGTCAGATGATGAGCTGACCGATTTTATTGAATCTACGATACTTGGCGACAGCAAAGAGAATAATGATTCGGCAAGTGATAAAGCCCTAAAGTCAATTACTGAAACGGGCGATAGCATTGCCTCTTCAAATCTCGATTCGGCAATAGACAGTAAGTACGACAAGTATTTTGCACTAATCAGAAATGGAGAATCCTGTGTGGGAAGTCCGATTCTATTCTTCTTCCAACTCGGCACTACTAATCTGACAGACCAGTCTCAGCTTGTGAATCTCGATGAGATTGCCAGGGTTGCCAAGACATATGGTCTTCGCATTCGTGTCACCGGAGCTGCCGATTCACAGACCGGCACAACAGATATCAACAACCGTCTCGGGAACGACCGCGCAGACTACATCATCAGTCAGCTTAAGGACCGAGGCATAAGCGCCTCCCTCATAACCAAAAACAACCGTGGCGGGATTGACCTTTTCAATCCCGGAGAAGCCAACCGTCACTGCAAGATAGAACTATTTCTTACTGCCAAATAAGACTACTTTTTCTTTTTCTAACATGAAACAGCTCGACCGTGAGGCCGGGCTGTCGCATTTAATTGTATATTGCACTAATCGTTACTCTAAAAGGATAATTTCAGAAACAGTCATATTGCGTAATAACTGGTGAAACAAAAATTATTCATTTTTGAGAAATTTATTGTCTGGGAAATTATAAATGATGTCTATGTATCCCGGCTCATAGTTAGGAACAGTATCATTGTAAAAGATTGTAACAGACATCTCACATTCACGTCCTTCAATGTCTTTCTTCAAAAGCCATTTATTCACGAATAGTTCTGCCGGAGGATTATCCGGATTATTATGATTGACTCGCCCCATAGCAATGATAGTATCTGGCTTATTCACACTAAACCTAATATAACCGAGCTCGTTAAGATAGTCTTTATATCTTATAATCAATGAATCAGCATAGCGAGGTTCATCAACAAGAATAGCATCATAATACATGGCATAAACGGAAATGACAACGGTAGAATCAGAATTGTAAAACTCATTTTCATGACCACCCATCATGTTCTCACCATATTGGTTATGACCGAAGCCCTCCGGTAAGCCTACAAAGTAACCATGGCGCGAATTATAATAGAAAGGTCTCCCATTGTAAGAATAGAAAACTTTGCTAAACCCATATCCTTCATCGTTAAGGGAATGATAAGAAATGACCTTGCCAATTCCCTTTATGGTATCAGATTCTTGCCACCAATCTTCAAAGTGACCGGGTGTAGTTTCAACAACATGCTTGGAGAATATCGGTTTCTTACCAAACATCATATCGAGCATGAGCTTGATGCGGGCCGGAAACTCACGGGTAATATTTTTGATGCGGTTCCTCTTTATATGAGAATGGGCTGCGTTATAGCCGATGGCATGAAGCCCATAGTGGTCAGCTTGCCAGATGGCTCGCTCATTGTGATATTTCTGTGAAATAATCAGCACTGAATCCAGCTCATATTTCTCTTTGGCTTTGACTATTGAATTTAGGGTGCGAGTCCCATCATAGTCAAGAGTGATTACACCCCAAGGCACGCCATATTTCACAAGAGAATCTCGCATGGCACGAGGCTCGTCACATCCATGAGGATTGTTGGAATCTTGAGTATAATTGCCACCACTCGCTATAATCTTCTTGATCTTTCCAGCTTTATACAGCTCGACAGTCGACTTGATCCGATTGTCGAAGTAGAAATTCCTTGCGCCGCTGGGAGTTATTGGAGAAGTTCCGAGTAGAAGAGCATATTCCGTATCCGGCACATTCTCAATCTTATCGAAAGTGCGTCCGGAAGCATTTACTACAACTATTATATAGCATGAAACCAAGACTATCACGACAAATGCTATTATTGCCCCCAAAAATAATAGAGCTTTTTTAATTGGTTGTTTTATTTTCTTTGTCATTTGCTTTAAAAATAGAATAAAACAATTCCATATCTTCTAAATTAGCATTATTCCCCATCAGAAATTCGCTATTTCTCACAATATTATAGTCAGATGCCAATCTAACAAATTCCATAAAAGCAATTTTATCATTGGGATTATGGACCAAATGCTCGATATAGACCGGTGCAATACGATTGCGCATTTCGTTATAAAAGAGATTATACATAGCGCTGTCATTACTTCGGCCTCCAAATATATTTTGTAGCATTACCCTCCACATTCGCCATAAATCACGCAGTAATGGAGAATACTTGTTGGTTCGTAAAATTGTATCTATTACTGCTACGACTTCCTTGTCATTCCTTTTTGAACTATTGTAATTGGCGTAGGCATATTCGCGTGCCAAAACGCATTTCTTTGAGAAATCGCATTCTGCGAGAGTCCTATTCAACAATTCTTCTCGAAATGAAGTTGTGTCAGTAAGTGACTTGATATGAATGTCTTCGTAGTCTGCAAGTACGCTTTGTGGAGCAAATTCATCTTTTGTAAGTCGGCCTCTGTATAGAGCTGAGGAAAATATGTTAAAGACATCATAAAACCTCTTGATAGCTTCGGTTTTTCCAGCACTTAAATCGACGCTGTCTCTGATACAATTCGCTGCATTCTCGGCTATTTTCTGAAGGCGATTCTTAATCTCTGAATTAGATATTCCCTGGAGATTTATTGCGTCAAGGGCATCGGCATAGGATAGTCTGAGATCCGGCTCAGACATATATCGCTCTGCAGAACCATTATCATAAGCTAGTGTATTATATGCCAACGCGATATTGTAATATTGTAGCAACGAATCGGCAAACAGGTTTGATGTCAAGTTATCTGACAACTTAGGATAGCGGATCTTATGGCTAATTGCATTGAATCCTTGCCCGTCATCTCCTATGGTAGGAAAGTACTCATCTTCACCTATTGAATCAAGATAGGACTGATAGGGAAACAACGGCACATTGAACTCGCTATTGCCGGATTTGTCGGGAGTGCAGGACGGCAACACTACCATTGTAATTGCAATGACAGCTAGATGTTTTATTGATTTATTCATCGGGTATAATCGGAAAATCGGGGAAATCTATTTCAAGACTGTCGGCTTTATGCTGCCATATTTCATTCTGCGGTTCAATACGGCGCATTTCTGAAACGGCTTCGGGATAATCGTGCATGGCGGCATGGCGCATAACTTCGATGGCTTTGTTGCGGTCGGGAGATGTACCAATACCAGCCGAATAGCACATTGCGAGATGCCAACCGGCACTTGGTGCTCCCAATTCATACGCTTTAGATAAATACTTGAATGCGTCATCTCCTTTGCCCTGATTCAAGCAAGCCGAACCACAGAAGAGCGCGGCCTTAGCGTTGCCGGCATCGGCAGCTTTAGACAGATAAATGATAGCATTTTCTTCATCTCCATAGTAGAGACGCATACCCTTTGTAGCGAGAGCCACCGGATCGCCGATAGCAAGACCTTTAGATCGGAAGAGC
>OKVF01001687.1_pt1 | contig 15433 bp, 10 predicted proteins | sample 1604831 | NCBI WGS metagenome assembly OKVF01 (sample SAMN01760980, study PRJEB22395) | human gut metagenome
GAGGACGGCCTGTTGGTTCGGATGAAGAAAATGATGAAAATAAAGAAGATGACAGATTATTTTGCGGCTTCGCCTTCGGGGAAGATGATCTTGTTCACGAAGAAGAAGATGACCATCGAGATGCCGCCGTTGAGCACCGTGGTGCCGATGTTGTAGATGAAATCAGGCACCAGCAGACCGGCCACAGCCACCCAGATGCAGTTGATGGAGTTGACGATGCAGGTGATGAGGCAGAAGGCCAGCAGATACCAGCCGATCTGCTTGGCGAGGTTGCCCTTGCTGCGGAAGACAAAATTGCGCTGGATGGGGAAATTGATGCACTCGCCGATGACCATGGCCACCATGTAGGCGCAGAAGTAGGGCAGGCCGCCGTGGGCCGCGTCGTAGCCGAGGATATTCCACTTGAAGGTCTCGCCGAACAGGGTGATGTCGATGCCCGGCCAGCCGAAGTCCACCACCGGCAGGCTTGCAAACGCCTTGGGCAGGAACTGCAGAAGCAGGTATTTGAACACGGTGATGAGGTTGGACACGATGACGAACAGTCCACCCTCCCGCACCCATTTGGCCGCAGCCGGATGCTTTGCAGCAAAGTTATTCCAGAAATTCATGGCCTTATTCCTTTCAGCTGTTTTTGAGCCGGTTTTCCATCTGGCTGTTCAGGATGAGATTCTTGACGAACTCATAGATGACCCGAAGGATGCCCACGAGCCAGAAGCCTTTCAGCTCCCAGACGAGGCCGTCCACCATGCCCATGCTCACCATGCCGTTGGTCATCTTGGCCAGCGCGCGCAGCGGCATATTATACTGGAACACGGTGTTCAGGTCGGGGGTGCCTTTTGCAAAGCTGCTGTCCAGACGGCAGCGCAGCACCTTCTGTGCCACCCAGCCCAGCGGACTGCGGCCATGGTCCATCTCGCCCAGCGTCATGTTCCGGTCGATGCGGACGACATCCTCCGGCACAGGGTGGCCCAGCAGAGCCTCGAACTCGGCGTCGGTCACATAGGTGATCTGACCGGAGACGTAGTGGAGCAGGTCGAGACCCTCGTAGGGGTCGGGAGCGTCGGTCCCCTTGACGGAGACTTCCGCCGTCAGGCGGATGTCTGCGCTGGATGCACCCACGCGGAGCTGATAGCTTCCGCCTTCGACCTCCCAGCGGTCAGTCTTGACGTTCCAGTAGCGGAACGCCTTGTCGTCCAGAGCGATGCTCACCGTCCTGCTCTCGCCGGGGGCGAGGAAGACCTTTGCAAAGCCCTTCAGCTCCTGCGCCGGGCGGAAGATTTTTGCGTCCGGCTTTGCGACGTAGAGCTGAACGATCTCGGCACCGGCACAGCTGCCGGTATTGGTGACAGTGAGGGTCACGCCCTTCTCATCTGCCTTCAAATCACTGTACGCGAAGGTGGTGTAGCTCAGGCCGTAGCCGAAGGGGAACGCCACCGGCACACCGGCGGTCTGATAGTACCGGTAGCCCACATACAGGCCCTCGCGGTACTCCACGTTCCGGCCCTCGCCGCCGAAGTTCGCCTTGGCGGGGGTATCGTCGTGAGCCTGCGCCCAGGTCTGGGACAGCTTGCCGCAGGGGCAGAGCTTGCCGGTGAGGATGTCTGCGGCCGCGCCGGCTCCTGCCTGTCCGCCCAGTGCGCCGTAGACCAGCGCCCTGCACTGGCCGGCCCACGGCGTCTCTACCGGCGCACCGGCGCTCAGCAGAACGACGACGTTCGGGTTGACGGCAGCCACAGCGGCCAGAAGCTGCTGCTGGTTCTCGGCCAGCTTCATGTCAGAGCGGTCAAGGCCTTCGCTCTCCCGCAGCTCATCGAGGCCGAGGCAGAGCAGAACGGTGTCAGCCTTCTTTGCGAGGGCCACAGCCTCTTCCAGCTTCTCGGCGTCAGCTGCACCCTGACGCTCGAAACCGGAGGCATAGCCCACGAAGGTGATGCCGCTGTCGTCGGCCTTGATGCAGTCCAGCAGGGTGTCCACCTGCAGGGCGTTGACGGCGCTGGAGCCTGCGCCCTGATAGCGGGGCGTCTCGGCAAAGTCGCCGATGACGGCCAGCTTCTCATTGGGCTTGAGCGGCAGGATGCCGCCCTCGTTCCTGAGCAGGACGATGCTCTCTGCGGCCGCGCGGCGGGCAAGCTTATGGTGCGCGGCAGCGTCGAAGGTGCGGGGCGCTTTTTCCACCGCAGCGTGGGTGGAGAGCACCAGTTCCAGCATCTCGTCGAGGCGGGCATCCACGTCGGCCTCGGAAATTTTGCCGTCCTGTACGGCCTTCATCAGCTCCCGGATGGAGTCGCCGCCGGGGCAGGGCATTTCGAGGGTGGAGCCGTTCTTCACGCCGAGGGCGTGGTCATTGGAGCCGCCCCAGTCGGTGACGACGGCCCCGTCGAAGCCCCAGTCCTTCCGCAGAATGTCCTGCAGCAGATGGGCATTCTCGTTGGCGTAGGTGCCGTTGATGAGGTTGTAGGAGGTCATGATGGTCTTGGGCTTTGCCTCTTTCACCACGATCTCGAAGCCGGTCAGATACAGCTCCCGCAGGGTGCGCTCATCGAGCACCGAGTTGCTGGCCATACGGCGCAGCTCCTGACTGTTGACTGCAAAGTGCTTGGGGCAGGCAGAGATGCCGTTTTTCTGGATGCCGCGCACATAGGCAGCGGCCATCCTGCCCGCGAGGATGGGGTCTTCCGAGAAATACTCGAAGTCGCGGCCGCAAAGGGGGCTGCGCTGGATGTTCAGGCCGGGGCCGAGCAGGACAGCCACTTCCTGTGCGGCGGCTTCCTCGCCCAGTGCCTCGCCGACGGCTTCGCCCAGCTTCTCATCCCAGCTGCACGCAGTGGCGGAAGAGGTCGGGAAACAGGTTGCCGGAACGCTGGGGTTGAGGCCCAGATGGTCGGCGGCGCCGGCCTGCTTGCGGACACCGTTGGGGCCGTCCGAAAGGGTGATGGCCGGGATGCCCTTGCCCGGCAGAGCGCGGGTGGTAAAGACGGTCTCGCCTGAGAGCAGGGCGCATTTTTGCTCTAAGTTCAGTTTCTGGATGATGTCGGTATGCTTCATCGCATTTTCCTCATTTTATCCTGAGCAGGGCAAAGGCCCGCTGTCTGGTGCAGCGGGCCTTTGCCGTTGGTTCAGTTCAGGTGCTGCATGGAGAGAGGGTCCGGTTTAGACTTCTTCCTCTTCTTCCTTGCGCTTCTTGTAGTTCTTGATGGCGGTGTACTCCAGGCCAACGATGAGCAGCGCGGCCACGACGTCAGCGCCGATCATGATGACCTTCCACTTTGCCATGCCGGGGTTCAGGTTCTCAGCCTCATAAGCGCGGCTGTTGACCACGGTGTAGAGGATGTTCTTGGCAGAGGTGCGCATTGCCTGCTTGCTGCTGTTGGTCAGAACAGTCATCTTGTTGAAGTCATTGCCGGTGGTGCAGAGCATCAGATCGCTGCCGTTGCGGACGCCCTGATCAGCGGTCATGTAGCCGTAGACACCGAAGTAGTCGGTCTCGACGAAGCCGAGGAAGCCCCACTCACCGCGCAGGACGTTCTGCAGCAGCTCAGAGCAGCCGCCAGCCCAGCGATTGCCGATGTAGTTGAAGGAAGACATGACAGCGTGGCAGTCAGCATCCTTGACAGACATCTCGAAGGGCTTGAGGTAGATCTCGCGGATCGCCTGCTCGTTGGACCAGGTAGCCAGCATAGAAGTACGGTTGCCTTCCTGATCGTTCAGGGCGAAGTGCTTCATGTAAGCGTAGACGCCGTGCTCCTGTGCGCCTGCGATGGCGTTTGCGGCCATAGCACCGGACAGGACACCGTCCTCCGAGTAGTACTCGAAGTTACGGCCTGCAAAAGCGGTGCGGTGGATGTTCATTGCCGGGCCATACCAGCCGGAGGTGTTCATCTCGTTGGCCATCTTGCCGATGCTGTCGCCGAAGTCGTGTGCCAGATCTTTGCTCCAAGTCATGCCGATGAGGGTAGCAGCCGGGAAACCGACAGAGCCGACGCCGGTGAAGTTGTTGTTGATGGACGCAGGGCCGTCACAGTCGTTGGTGCGCACCTTGCCGATGCTGTCCACAGCTGCAGTCTGATAGCCGCCGAAGCCGATGGTCTGCTGCAGGTCGTCGATGCTCATCTCATCCAGCAGGTCATCCCACTTGGAATCGTTGTAATCCACGCCGCGCAGGTCAGCCAGCTTGAGGCCGTTCTTTGCGCCGGTGGTGATGTCCTCTGCGTTGGGGTCATCGTCCTTCTCGTAGTTGACCTCAGTGTAGGTGTGTGCGTTGTCGAAGACAGCCTTGACCTCATCGCTCATGTTGTAATCAGCAGGAGCGGCAGTGGCCTCAGCATAGTTTGCAAAACCGTCCGCACGGGACAGATAGGTGATCTCGCCCTCTGCGAAATCGAACTGATTGGTCGCTGCAACAGCGTCGCTCTCGCGCTTGTTGGACTCGTTGTAAACGATGTCGGAAGCAACAGTGTAGGTCTTGGAATCCAGAACATTGTGGGAGTCAGAGTTGGTGCTGATGATGTAATCGCCAGCCTCCAGCACATAGCAGCCGTTGTTCTTGTAATCGTAGGAAGCCAGATCCTCGACCGGGATGGTGAAGTCGATGGTCTCGCTCTCGCCGGGGGCAAGCTCGCTGGTCTTGGCGAAGTCCAGCAGGTTTGCGGAAGCCTTCTCAATGCCGCCGTTGGTGTACGGAGGATCATTATAGATCTCCACAACATCCTTGCCGGCAGCAGAGCCGGTATTGGTGACGGTGACAGAGAACTTCAGGCTGCTGCCGTCGCTGGTGATGTCGCTCATCTTCTGGGTGAAGGTGGTGTAGCTCAGGCCGTAGCCAAAGGGATAGACAACTTCCTTGTCATAGTCGATGAGGCCCTCATCGGCGGCAGTCTCATAGAACTTGTAGCCGACGTAGATGCCCTCAACGTAGTTGACGAAGGAGGGAGTGGTACCCTCGGGGTCAAAGCCACTGGCGTTGGAATTGAACTCGGAAGTGTTGGTGTACTTGAAGTCGCCGAAGTTGTTCCACCACGGAGAAGCGGTCAGGTCAGCAGCATAGGTGTCAGCGGTACGGCCGGAGGGATTGACCTCACCGGCGACCACGCGGCCAAAGCCCTCAAAGCCGGACTGACCGGTGCCGGGGCAGAGCAGGACGCCCTTGATTTGGGGGTAGTTCTTGACCCAGTCCATCTCGAAAGCGTTTGCGCCGTTGTAAACGACGATGACGTTGTCGAAGTTGGAAGTGACGAGGTCGATGAGCTCTTCCTCGCGGTTGGACAGCTGCAGGAAGTGATCGCCCTTATCCCAGTCATTGCCCTCGTTCAGGGTGTCATCGTAAGTGCCGTTGTAGTAGCCGGCACCCTTTTCACTGCCGCGATACTCAGCCACACGGCGGATCCAGCTGCCGTCCACGACAGCAGACATGTCGGTGGGAAGGTCTGCGCCCTCACCGCCGACGCGGGTGATGACGACCATGGCGGTGTCAGAGTATGCCTTGGCGTTTGCCATCATCTCGTCGGTGTACAGGCTGACATTCGGCTCGGGCAGAGTCCAGTCCTGCTTGGACATACCAACGGTGGGGCGGGTGGAGCAGTAATCGGTGTAGAACTTGCTCAGCTCGTCGTTGGTCTCGATGCCTGCATCATGCAGACCGGTGAGCAGGTCGGTGACAGGGTAAGCGTCGTTCAGAGCGCCGGAACCGGTGCCGCCATAGCAGGGGCTGGTGGAAGCCCAGCCGAAGACGTTCAGCTTGGAGCCAGAAGCCACAGGCAGGATGTTGTCGTCGTTCTGAGCCAGAACGATGCCTTCCTGGGTGATCTCATTGACCAGCTCGGTGGCCTCTGCGGAAGTCTCCTCACTGATGGAACCTTCGCCGGAGACCAGGTCCAGCATGGTGGACATGGGGCCGGTGCAGATGAGGTTGACGACAATCGCCAGCGTCAGCAGAATGGCGAGGCCGGACTGCGCACGGATCATCTTCTTTTTCGCTTTGGGCATCTTCCGCACCGCGAACATCACGAGGAGCGCGAGTACGAGGACGACGCCGAATGCAATCAGATAGTTCTGAATGTTCGAAACTACCTGCATTACATCATCCATATTGATGGACAACATAATTTTCTTCCTCCTTATTCTGAATCCATATTTTCCGGGTACAGCTCCCGGAGCATTGCCACTATTATAAATGGATTCAAAGAAAATTCACAAACATCTTCACAATCTGTCATTTTGGAGGCATAGTTTGCAGAAGTTTCAATTTGATTTCAAATTTTATTGTGCTAATCCACAATTTCGAGAGCGGTTTTATTGTGCATCATGCCAAAAGCAAAAACTCCCCCAGCCGCTGACGCGGCAGCCCCCTCAAAGAGGTGGCCCTTGGCAAAGAGGACAATGTTTCGCTCTCTACCAAAGGCTCCCTCCCTGAGGGAGCTGTCACCGCAGGTGACTGAAGGAGTCCCTTTACTTTTCCGGGACCGGCAGCAAGATCCGCAGGGTGAACCAGCCGTCGGCCCAATGAAGGGTCATGGTGCCGTCGTGGCGCTGGGCGGCCGCCTGCACGCCCTGCAGGTCGTAGCCGCCGTGGGCGTTGTGGACGGGCAGACCGTCCGCGCCCATCTCCACGGGCTGGGCGCAGTAGTTCTCGAAGCGGAGCATCACGCAGCCGCTCTGGTTATAGATGGCCACCCGCAGCAGACGCTTTTCGGGGTCAGGCTCGGCCATCACGCTCTCGATGGCGTTGTCCAGCGGCGCACCCACGAGGGTACACAGCTCCCGCGTGCTCAGAAAGCCCAGCTGGCTGCCGTCGGCCACGCTGGTCATGTTGATGCCGCGCTGCTGGCAGTCCATGCTTTTGGCGGTCAATAGGGTATCCAATACCGGGTTGCCAGTCTTGTTCTCGGCCTCATACTGCCGGAGGCCGCTCTCCATCCGGGCCAGAGCCGCGTCCTGCTTGGCCCGGTCGCGCTCGGCGCGGATGTCCGCGATTTGAATTTTCAGCTCATGATAGCGGCTGTTGATGAGCCGGATGCCCTCTTTGCTCCGCTTGTACTGCTCGTACTGGCGGTGGAGCACCTCGTCCATGGCGGCAAGCTCGCTGTGGAGCGCCGCCTCCCGCAGCTGTTCGTGCTGGACCGTCAGGATGAGCACGCCGCAGATGTCCACCAGCGTGCGGATGTAGTAGACGCTCATATCCACCTCGCGGTCGCCCAAGAACAGCAGGTTGCTCACCGCGAAGACCATCGCCGCCATGACGACGGCCACGAGGGCCGCTTTTCCGCTGATGACGATATGGCCCTTGGGGCTGGTGTGCTTATGCTCCAGCACCCAGATGCAGCCGAAAACGCCGCCGTAGACCACCACCAGAAGCAGCAGTGACAGGCCGTCGGCCCCGCTGCGCTGAGGCCAGAGGAAGCAATGCAGCTGCCACTCGGCGCTGGCCGCCAGCTCTGCCAGAACGAAGGCCCGGGCGCAGACATAGCCCGCTTCCAGCAGGGAGATGGTGCGGGTGACCCAGAGGTATAAATACTGTATCCCCACAGCTGCCGCCATGCAGGGGATCCACCACGCCAGCGGAACTCTGCCCGTGGCCTGCAAAAAAGCACTCAGGGCCAGCGCCCATGCCGCACTGGCAGCGATGGTGGCCGTTTTGCCGAAGCGGAGGCCCAGCGGCAGGGCGTAGATGCCCACGGCCAGACACTCGGCCAGCGCCGTATACAGGCGCGGGATGTTGGGCAGTGCCGTCATGCACCCTCACCCCCGATGTGGTCGGCCAGCGCCGCGAGGAAGGCTTTCCGCCGGGGGCGGCTGACCTGCAATTCGTAGGCTCCCACCTGCACCATCCCCTGCTGCACGCTCTTCACCTGTGCCAGATTGACAAGGTAGCCGCTGTTGCAGCGGGCAAAGGGCCGCTCGGCCAGCTTTTCCTCGAATGCTTTCAGGGTGCCTGCCGCCACGAAATCGCCCTCTTCGGTATAAAAATGGACGCGGTGTCCCTCGCTTTCCAGATAATAGATGAGGGACGAATCCAGCCGCCGCATCCCGCCCTCCACCGGCAGGGCCAGATAATGCCGTGCGCGGCGGCGCAGCTGCTCTTCGGCCTTGCGCAGCTGCTGCGAAAACGCAAAATAAGGCACCGGCTTGTGCACATCGTCCCGCGCGCCCACGGCGTACCCGCCGATGGCATACTGTGCCATATTCGTGATAAAAACGATGATGACGTCTTTGTCCAGCTCCCGCACCCGCCGGGCCGTCTCCATGCCATCCAGATGCTTCATCTCCACGTCCAGAAACAGGATGTCGTACACCGGGCGGTAATCATCCAGCAGCTCCATGCCGTCAGCGAACTCCGTCACCGCGAACTCGGTGCCGTACTGCCGGGTGTGCCGCTGCACATAGCCCTGCAGCTGCGCCCGCACCTCTGCCTCGTCCTCCACCAGAGCAATGCGTATCATTGCCGCACCTCCTTTTTCCGCAATTTTTCTGGTTTTTATTGTAACACGAAATAGGGCGTGTGGCAAATAGGAGAACGAAAGGAGGCCCCGCAAAGCGGGGCCTCCCGACAGCTTATTCGGTTTCCTCTTTGATGCTGTCTCCAAACAGCACCCGCAGATAGTCTCTGCACCCGTAAAGCACACGGTCGATGAACACATCACTGCCATTCACATGGTAGAAGATCAGATAGCTTCCGCTGACCAGAAACCTCTCGTCACTGTTTGCGTCGGAGACGGAGGCTAACGGTGCTCCAATCAATGCATGTTCCTGCAATATCCGAATTTTCTTTGTAATTTTAGCCACTGCCTTTTTAGCCGCAGCTGTATTTTGCAACTCATCCGAAATATAATCCCGAATCTCTAAAAGATCACCTTGTGCTTTCGGTGCTACTATCACTTTATTCATCGGCAATTCCGAGATTTTTCTCTACGGCCTCCAGCGTCAGCCAACCTTCCGTCTCCCCTGAACGGCGGCCCTTGGCAATTTCGTTCATGAGCCGGATGGTAGCCTGTGCCTTTTCATAATCGTGCATATCCACGATAGCGTACCGGCCGCGGCCATTCTTGGTCAGAAAGACCGGTGCCCCTTCCTCGACATCCCGCAGCACCTCGGTATAGTTTCTCAAATCGGAAATAGGTTTGATGTTCGGCATAAGATCAGCTCCTTTCAAGTCTAGTATAACAGATGTGCTGTAAAATTCAACAGCAAATTTGCAGCGCAATAAAACAGCAGCCCCGCTTCATCTGCCGCGAGGCTGCTGTTCTGTGATTGGAAAATTTCAGGCTCAGTTCGTCTTGACGGCCACAAGGATACGGATCTTCCTGCCGCCGGAGCAGCCGAAGTTGTCGTACCAGCCGATGAGCTTATAATCCTCAGTGTTGATCTTGGGCAGCGAGGTGGCGAAATACTGGCCGTTCGACCACAGATACACCTGCATATCGTCGGCGGTCTCATAGCGCTTGTCGCCGCTCATGACCGAAGCTGCGCCCAGCTTATCGATGACTACCGGCGAGAGCTGGAGCATCCGGTTGATGGCCTTGCCGTCGGCAGAACGGCCGATGGCGATGCCGCCTGCGATAACGGGGTACTTGGTGGCGGTGCTGTAGGCCACCTGCTTGCCGCCGGAGTAGCAGACATAGGTCGCGCCCTCGCCCAGATAGTTGAGGAAGTCGCCCAGCGTACCGCCCACGCTGTCGCCGGTGCGGCGGAGCACATAGCTGAACAGCTGGTCCGTCTTGCCGGTAAGGGTGTTCCAGGTAGAGCTGACGACGCTGCCGTCGATGAGGCCGTAGAGCACATCGCTGGTGCTGGGGACAAGGATGTTCTTCACATCCTGGAAGGTCTCCTCATCGGTCTTGTCTACCTTGGTGGTGGTCGTGGTGGTCCCAGCGGGGAGGCCTGCGGCCTCTCTTGCGGCGTCCTGTGCCTTGTCGCTGATCTTTTTGTCGATCTTCTTGGCGGCTTCGTCCGTCAGGCGGCGGACAGAATCCAGCGCAGCGTACTCCCACAGGTCACCGGTCACATCGTCGAGGATGACCCGGTCGATCTGGCCCGCAGAATTGGTGGTGTAGTAGCGGATGTCGCTTTCGCTCAGAGTTACCCCCGATAGGCGGCTGGGGCGAACTGCCCCAGCCACACCCCCCGACGTCGTATCAATGATCTGCACGTTGTCTGCAAACGGGGTGTCGCCCAGCGCGGTGCCGTCGGCGCTGACGGTGCCGCTGGTCGAGCGGGGCGAGATGGACTGGACGCTTTCGCCGTCACCGTCCACGCTGATCTCCACCAGCTTGCCGGCCGGGAAATTGAGCTTATTGTCCACATTGACGGTGCGGGCGGTGCCGTCGGTACACATGACCGAGACAGCCTGCTGCACCTCAGCGCCGTTCGTCTCCACAAGGGTGCGGGATGAGGACTGGACCACGCCGTAGAACACAGCGTCTGCCGCGTCGCCGGTGAGGACGGAGACAGCTGCATCGTTCATGCCCAGCAGCAGAGTGACCACCTGACCCACGCCGCCGCCGGACAGGGAGGACAGCTGGTAGGCCACAGAGGGCGAAGCGATGGTGTAGGTGACGCCGGCCACGGTCACAGAGGTCGGAGCGCTGGCCGAGGGCGAGACAGCCGTCACGCGGCCTGCGGCGCGCTTGTTGTAGAGCCAGACGGTGCGGGCGCTCTCGTTATAATAGTAGACATCATAGGGAGAGAGGGCCGCAGAGGTGGTGACTTCGTCGTTGCGGTAGATGGCCGCCGGGGCGAAGGGCAGGACGGTGGAAGCATCTGCCACGAAGGGACCCTTGACGTTGTCCAGCAGGACCGAAGAGATGTCCACCTGGCCGTTGCTCACGGCAAAGCCCAGGGTGGAAGCGTAGACCTGACCGCTGCCGTTCATAGCGGTGAGGGCGTTGTAGAAGAGCATGGTACCCTGCTCGAGGGTCAGAGTCTCGCCCTGACGGGCATTGATCTCATTGCGCAGGCCCAGCGCGCTGGCCTTGCTGAGCTGAGCTGTGGGGAAGGTACCGCCCAGCTTTGCCACATCATAGCCCAGCAGGCGCAGCGCCATGGTGCAGGCTTCTTCCAGCGTGACGGTGTTGTCCGGGCGGAAGCTGCCGTCGGAGTAGCCGGTCATCCAGCCGTTCTGGACAGCGGTGCGGATGTAGACCGCATAGGGAGAGTCGCTGTCTACATCGCTGTAGAGGCGGCCGGTGCGGCCCTGTGCCGTGGTGGTATCGCGGTAAGCAGAGAATGCGGTGAGGAGGCGGGCCGCCTGCCCACGAGTGAGGGGCGCACCCAGAGAACCGGCCTGCTCGGCGGTCAGACCGCCCAGTGCCGTCGCCGTCTGGACTGCCGCGTTGGAGCCGACCGCAGAAGCGGGCAGAACCAGCATGGAAACAGCCACGCAGACAGCCAGCAGGAATGCGAGGAATCGTTTTTTCATGGTAAACTCCTTAATCATATCTGAGCGCTTCGATGGGGTTCAGGCTGGCGGCACGGCGGGCCGGCAGGAAGCCGAACAGGACACCGATGCCGCAGGAGATGCCCACGGCGATGGCTGCTGCGTCCGCCGAGGGGGTGACGTTCAGGGTAATATCCGTCAGGATATACGGAAGGATCTGGTTGATAATGGCCGACACAACGTAGCCCAGCACGATGCCGAGGCAGCCGCCCAGTGCCGACGTGACGCCGGCCTCCACGACGAACTGGGTCAGGATGGTGCTCTCCTGTGCGCCCAGTGCCTTGCGGATACCGATCTCACGGGTGCGCTCGGTGACGGACACCAGCATGATGTTCATGATGCCGATGCCGCCGACCAGCAGCGAGATGCCTGCAATGGCCGTCAGAACGCCCACCATAATATTGATCATAGAGGACATCTGCGACATTGCCGCACTCAGGCTCATGACGTAGACATAGTCGTCCTTGCTGACCAGCTTCTTGAGCCGCGACTGCAAAAACTCCTGTGCCTCATCCGAGTGGTCCGCGTCCTGCAGGACCACATAGTACTGGCTGACACTGCTGGTGTTGTTGACGCTCATCAGGGTGGTATAGGGGATAAGAACAATGTCGTCGTTGCCGCCCTCGTACTGAGAGGCAGGTTTGGAGCGGCCCTCCAGCACGCCCACGATGCGGTACTCGCTGGCGCCTACCTTGAGGGTGCTGCCGAGACCGTTGCCGCCAAAGATCTTGCGGTCCACATAGTCGCCGATGACACAGATATTCTTGTTGTCTATCAAATCGGTGTACTGGATGCCGCGGCCCTTGGCCACCTTGTAGTTGTTGATGGTCATGTAATCTTCGTTGACGCCGCTGATGTAGGTGCGGCGGTACTTCTCGCCCGCCACCCGCAGCGTGTCGCCGCCGACACTGGCAATCGGCGAAAGGCCCTTATAATACTCGGGCTTTTCATTGATGATCCTGTACACATCGTTCACTTCCACTGAGCGGGTGCTGGCGGTCATGACGTTGACGGACAGAATATCGCTGCCCATGTCGGAGTAGAAGTCCTGCATCATGTTGGTCATGCCGTTGCCGAGACCGACGATGACGATGACGGCCATGACGCCGATGATGATGCCCAGCATGGTGAGGAAGGTGCGGACTTTGTTGCTCAAGACGTTCTGGACGGCCTGTTTGAAGGTCTCCTTTATCATGCCTGCGTCCCCTCCTCTCCGGCTTTCGGCTCTGCCATCATGAAGTTCGGCTGAACGACTGCCTCGGGTGCGTGGGCGTCGCCGTCGTAGACGACGCGGCCATCTTCGAGGCGGATGATGCGCTCGGCCTGCACAGCAATGGAGTTGTCGTGGGTGATGAGGACGACCGTATTGCCCTGTTTGTGCAGGTCTTGAAGCATTCCCAGAACTTCGCGGCTGGTGTGGGAGTCCAATGCACCGGTCGGCTCGTCGGCCAGGATGACCGCCGGGCCGCGGGCCAGCGCACGGGCAATGGACACACGCTGCTGCTGACCGCCGGAAAGCTGGTTGGGCAGGTTTTTAAGCTTATTGCCCAGACCCACCCGCTCAAGGGCAGCCTTTGCCGTCGCGTGGCGCTGTGCGGCGGGGATGCCCGCATACACAAGGGGAACTTCCACATTCTCCAGAAGCGTCAGCTTCGGCAGCAGGTTGTACTGCTGGAAGATGAAGCCCAGCTTCTCGTTCCGGATGTGTGCCAGCTCACGGCGGCTCATCTTGCCGACATCCTTGCCGTCCAGCAGATAAGTGCCTTCGGTAGGCACGTCCAGACAGCCGATGATGTTCATACAAGTAGATTTACCAGAACCGGACTGGCCGACGATGGCCACGAACTCGCCTTTGTTGATTTTGAAAGAGACGTGGTCGGCGGCCTTTACGAGGGTATCACCCATCTGGTAATACTTGCAGACCCCATCAAATTCTATCAGCGTGCTCATTCGTCATCTCCTTCGGCGGAGGCCATCATGTTGCTGTAGAAGTCGGTCGCACTGACGCTGGAGTTGTCGTAAGCGATGGTATCGCCCTCCTGCAGGCCGCTCTTCACTTCGATGTAATCGTCATCGCTGATGCCGGTGGTCACCTTGACGTAGACGTAGCCGTCGGGAGCGGTCATGGAAGTCTCAGCATTGGCAGCGCTGGGCGAATCCTTGGTCACCAGCACATAGCTGCCCCGGACGAGGGCGGCGTTGGGCAGGGCCAGAACATTCTTGACGCTGGCGGTAGTGATCTTCGCAGTGGCGTTCATTCCGGGCAGCAGCTCGCCCATGTCGTCGATGCGGACGGTGACGGGGTAGCTGGTGGAGCCGTTGGCGGTAGTGCCTGCCACGAGGATGCTGCTGATGACGCCCTTGTAAGTCTCACCCGGGACGGCGTCGGCGGTGATTTCCACCTCCTGGCCGACCTCGAGGGAGCGGATCTTCAGCTCGTCCACGTTGAGCTTCATTTCCAGATAGCTCATATCGTAGATGGTGCAGAGGTTCTGCATGGCGGTGTCGTTGGCGCTGAGCTTGTCGCCGGCCTTGACTTTCTTATCCACGATGGTACCACTGATCGGGGCGTCGATGGTATAGTGGCTGATGGTCTTCTCGGCAGAAGACATCTGCAGCTCGGCAGAGCGCAGGCTGTCAGCGGCGTTTTTGGTCTGCTTGTCCAGATCCTTGCCGGTGATGCGGAGGATGACGTCATCCTGACGGACGGTGCTGCCCTCCTTGACGCAGAGTTCAGACACGGTGCCGGAGGCAGCTGCCGCGACAGTCTCCTCGCGCTGGTAAGTAAAGTGTGCGGAGTTGAGGGAGCTGACGCCGTTCACCTGTGCCACAGCGGCCTGTGCGGTGGTCAGGCTGCCCGCGTTGGGAACAGCGATGGTGACGGTGCAGGTCATCAGGCTGGCGTCGCCGGCAGGGTTTGCACCGGAAACGGAGCGGATGGTGCCGTTCAGCGTCTCAAAAGTGGTGTCCGGCATGACCTGTGCGGCCTGACCGGCGACAAAGCTCTGGGCCTCTGCGGCAGGGAAATCCACGGCCAGCAGCATCACGGAGGTGTCGCGGATGGTGGCCACAGTCTGACCAGCCTGCACGGCGTCGCCTGCGGCGACTGCAAAGGAGCTGACCTCGCCGCTGATCCTGGTGCGGACGTTCTGCATATCCGCAGCGTCATCGTAATTGCGCTGTGCCTGCTCCACCGAGAGCTGTGCGCTCGCGAGGTTGTTTTCCACATCCGAAATGTCGATGGTGTAAAGAATATCGCCCTTCTCGATGCTGTCGCCCAGCTCAAAGTCGGCGGTGAGCACCGTGCCGGTGACGAGGGACTTGACGGTGTAGGAATCGGCGGCGTTGATGGTGCCGTTGCCGTCGTAGACGTTCACGATGTCGCGGCGTCCCAGCTTCTCCTGCGTGTAGGCAAGGTCTGCCGACGCACTGCGGCCCTTGCGCGGCACGATGACCGCCACCAGCACCGCTGCGGCTGCGACCAACGCGATGCAGCGCTTTTTGTGGGTCTTGATAAAGTGGAGCACCTTATTTTCTCCGCCGGTATTCTCCTGCGGAGAAGCGTCCTGTGTCTTCTTGTTGAAACCTAGCATGAAAAGCCTGACCTCCTGTGTTTCATGAAAAAGAAAAGTTCTTTCTGCCTGTTTTCATTCGTTCTGCGCTTTCCCCCACAGCATCCGCCAAAAACGTCCTGTCTGCGAGATGCTGCCCCGGGTTAGCGGCGCAAACCGTTATAATGATACCACCTAACAAAACGGACTACAAGAAATTTTTCCTGCAAAATCTGCAACTTTTTTGAAAATTTTTCCATCATCTCTGTGTCTGGAAGCCGGAACATCAGACAGAGCTTTCGGATGAAGAGCTCATCCACTCGCTCCGGCCCTTTGTGCAGCGGCTTTTGGGATACCGTCAGAAATAACCTGACGCTCCGTGAGATGCCGGCTCTGATGGGCGGTGACGGCACGATGGAGTAACAAACAGAAAAAGACTTCCGCTTTGAGAATG
>OKVF01001696.1_pt1 | contig 15386 bp, 10 predicted proteins | sample 1604831 | NCBI WGS metagenome assembly OKVF01 (sample SAMN01760980, study PRJEB22395) | human gut metagenome
GTAGAGCACAACCTTGCCAAGGTTGGGGCCGCGGGTTCGAGTCCCGTCTCGCGCTTTCATATTAAAAAAAGAGTGACTCTAAAAAGGAGCCACTCTTTTTTTTCTTCGAGCCCTCGGCTAATTATATAAGTAAAAAAGGAAGTTCAATTCGAGAGAGGCTATAACGCAAAGCGTTATCCCGTCTCGATTCGATTGAACTTCCTTTTTTTTGTGAAAATTCCACAGAAAATAGTTGAACTCTACATCAAAAGTGTGTATAATGTAAATATATTATGTGTATAAATTACACATAGAATGAGGATTGGAGGGCTGATAGATGAAAAAACGGGTCAATATTACGTTAGAAGATAAAGTGATTCAGAGAATTGACCAGTACGCAGATGAGCATTATACCAGCCGTTCCGGTGCAATTACGATGTTGATTGTGGAGGCTACGGAGGAGCCAAAACAAAAGAAATAATGGGATACTTTGGGTTAATTGTTCAGAAAAACGGAGGATATTGTGAAAGTTACGATGGATTACGTGGTGGGAAATACCGCCATACAAATTGTGAATACGGGGAAAAAAGTAAAAATTGTTGACGTGGAAAAACAGAAGAAGAAAAGAAAGTTTATTAAACAGTGGATTATTGCAAGTGCAGCATCCCTTGTTTTGATTCTAAGTTGTTTCCAAATTGTTCGTATGGAAAATCAGGAAGTGCTTTTGAATAAACAAGTGTATAAACTGGCGTCTCAGATTGATGTATTAGAAAAAGAAAATTTAGCACTGAAAAAGCAGGAAGCAGACGTGACAATTTCATATGATGATTTGTTTGCGCGTGCAAAGTCGTTAGGTATGAAATTTCCTACGAATTGTCAGGTTCAGACCTACACGGTAGAGAAGAGTACAGCAGTGCGTTTATATGGTGAAAAAAACCATAAATTGGGTAAATAAAAATTTTTTTGAAAAATTTAAAAATAATGCTTGCATTCCGAAAAGGATTCATGTATAATATCGCTTGTGGTTGTGATTGGGCTATCGCCAAATGGTAAGGCACTGGACTCTGACTCCAGCATTTCAAGGTTCGAATCCTTGTAGCCCAGCTTGAAGAGCTCTGATACATATGTGTCAGAGCTCATTTGTTGTATATCGATTGAAAATCAGCGGATGGATAGCATATCCATGACAGAATGGAGGATTTTATGAGTGATTCACAGAGACAGGAAATCGAGAAAAGACGTACTTTTGCGATTATTTCCCACCCGGATGCCGGAAAGACGACATTGACGGAGAAATTTCTTTTATATGGAGGAGCAATTAATCTAGCTGGTTCGGTAAAAGGAAGAAAAGCGGCGAAACATGCGGTTTCTGACTGGATGGAAATCGAAAAGGAAAGAGGTATTTCGGTAACAAGTTCGGTTCTGCAGTTTAATTATGATGGTTTTTGCATCAATATTCTGGATACACCGGGACATCAGGATTTCTCGGAAGATACTTACCGTACGTTGATGGCAGCAGATTCAGCCGTGATGGTAATTGACGGCTCTAAAGGTGTTGAGGCACAGACGATTAAGTTATTTAAGGTTTGTGTCATGCGCGGGATTCCAATTTTTACGTTTATTAACAAGATGGACCGTGAGGCGATGGATCCGTTTGAATTGATTGACCAGATTGAGAATGTGCTTGGTATCCGCACTTGTCCGGTGAACTGGCCGATTGGTTCCGGAAAGAACTTTAAAGGTGTGTATGACCGTAACACAAAGACCATTTCCCGATTTATTGCGGGGGACAATGGACATAAAGTAGAGATGGTAGAGGCAAGCCTTGGGGATGCCGGTTTGGATGATTTGATTACGAAAGAATATCACGATATTTTAGTTGACGAAATCGAATTGCTGGATGGAGCAAGCGATGCCTTTGATTTGGAAAAGGTTCGTGCCGGACAGCTTTCACCGGTATTTTTTGGCTCGGCACTGACAAACTTTGGTGTAGAAACCTTTTTGCAGCATTTCCTAGATATGACAACATCTCCGCTGCCTCGTACATCCGGTGGCGAGGTGGTAGACCCATTCTCGGATGAATTTTCGGCATTTGTATTTAAGATTCAGGCAAATATGAATAAGGCCCATCGTGACCGAATTGCTTTTATGCGTATCTGCTCCGGTAAGTTTGAGGCAGGCATGGAAGTTATGCATGTGCAGGGTGGCAAAAAGATTCGTCTTGCACAGCCACAGCAGATGATGGCACAAGAGAGAAAACATGTCGAGGAGGCATATGCCGGTGATATTATCGGCGTTTTTGACCCGGGTATTTTCTCGATTGGAGATACATTGTATAAAGGAAAAACGCCGGTTCGCTTTGAAGGAATCCCAACATTTGCACCGGAGCATTTTGCAAGAGTCCGTCAGGTGGATACGATGAAGCGTAAACAGTTTATGAAAGGAATTTCACAGATTGCACAGGAAGGTGCGATTCAGATTTTTCAGGAATTTAATACCGGCATGGAAGAGATTATTGTGGGTGTTGTAGGCGTCCTGCAGTTTGAGGTGCTTCAGTACCGTTTGGAAAATGAGTATAATGTAGAAATCCGTATGGAGCAGCTTCCGTATGAGCATGTACGCTGGATTGAAAATAAGGATATCGATGTAGCGGCACTTTCGGTTACGTCCGATACAAAGAAGGTAAAAGATCTGCATGACAGACCACTTCTTTTGTTTACCCATCCGTGGAGTGTTCAGACGGCGCTTGACCGAAATGAAGGGTTACAGTTAAGTGAATTTGGTGTGACAGAAGAATAGAATAAAAAAGGCGTTGGAATCATAGTTGATCTCGAACGCCTTTTTCTATATTACTTATCAATTGTATTTATTGGAAAAGATTTAAGTCAATGGCATTTGCCATCACCTGATAGCCGTTATAAGGATGGATGCCATCGTCTTTGTTTGTATATTTGGCTAATAAATTTTGCGGATTTGCCGGATCGGCAACAGCATTTTCAAAATCAATGATGCCATCTACGCCAGACTCGGATGAACGCATCCACTGATTAATCAGTTGTCTTACTTTTTCTGAATTTTCACTATAAAAACTGCTTGTGCCAAAAGGAAGGATTGGTGCACCATAAACTTTGATGTTGTTTTTGTGACAAGTTTCAATCATCTTTTGATATTCCGGCAAAAGCAAATTGTATTTGTCCGTATTTTGAAGCTTATCCAAATCATTGACGCCAAATAAAATTATACAGTAAGCAACACCGTCGTGTTCTAATAAATCACGGTTGAATCGGTCTTTTCCTGCATCCGTTGGGTATGAGCCAAGGATGGAATTTGAACCAATTCCCTCGTTTATAACAGATACATTTTCGGTTCCTTTATTTGCTTTTAACCGTTTGGCAAAGTAATCTCCCCAGCGAGTGTAGGAATCTGGTTTTTTGCCCAAGTAGGTGGCATCGGTGCCATAGCCATCGGTAATGGAATCACCAAAACAGACAACCGCTTTACTTCCATTTGCAGAGAGAAGAGATGCGTCTGCTAAAAAGAACCAGCTGGTTGTTTTCTTATAATTACTAAAAGTATTGGCTGAAACTTGATTACCGGAGACCTGGTAGGTTGTAGCACGGGCACCGCGGTGTCCGGTAATGTTTGTGGTCGGCGTTTCACCAAAAAAAGTGGAAATGGCTACATTTTCCAGTGCTTCTACGGGAAAATCAATAGCGTCAGTTTGAATTACTTTTCCTTTTGGAATAATAAAATTTTCTTTTCCTTCGAATGTTACGGTGGCATCTGTATCGGTGTTGATTTCAGGATTCGATGCCTTCACCTGCTTCGCTATGTGCATTGATTTAATCGTGACATCCCTTCCGCCATATTGGTTGCTTAAGCGGAAACGGATTTTACTTCCGGTTGTAGTTACTTTAATAACCTGTCTTACTGTAGAATCTTCTAAAGCAATTTGAGGCATTGCGTTGGATGTAACATCGCATTTTTCTTCTGCTGTACCCCAGGTAGTAACCCATGTCGGGGTAGGAGTGGCGGTTGGCACTGGAGTCGGTGTTATAGCGGGAGCCCTGTTTGGTGCCTGCGAAGGCGAAGCCGTACTGGATGGGACAGCCACATTTTTTTGTGGTGTAGCTTTTTTTGCAGCAAGAACTGTGATGCGGCAGGTAAGTTTACGGATTTTTTTCCCATGTTTGTAACGTGCAAGAAGTGTTGTCTTTCCCTTTTTTACTCCTTGAATAACAGCATATGGTTTTCCGGTTTTCTTTTGTTTTACAATTTTCGCAATTTTTTTGTTCCCTAATTTCCATGTAACTTTTGTTTTCTTTGCAATTTTTTTGATTGAAACCTTTGCTTTCTTTCCGGTATAAACCGAAACTTTTGTTTTGCTAAGTGCTGGCTTTTTTGCTGCATTAGCGGTAGTACCCGGAACTGTTTGTGACAGAGTGCTCATAAAAAGAGCCGTCAACAACAGAGGGGTGTAAATTTTTCGCTTCATAAGTGCGATACCTCCATTTTTTTTCTTCATTGTACAATACCAAAAAAGAATGTCAACGGCTCAGAGAACAATGCACCAATATATTCAATATTTATGCCATTTTATGCAAATATATCCGTATTATTTAATGTTTAACTTTTTTGCTGTAATCAGGTAAGTCAGTAAATAGAAGATGACTCCCAAAGCTCCATACAGGAGGCAGAACAGCAAAAGGACAACATGGATGGAGTCAATCACATCAGGGAATATCAGGATAAATGGGATTGACAACAACGAAATCACAATCTGTAATCCCTGAGAAAGTCCAAGATAAGCACCAATGCTTAATGCAATGCGGTGCGTTTGTACTAATTGTCCAATCATGATGGAAAGATACATCATTAAAATTGAGAACGAGAGGCTGATTAACATAAAAATCCCCAGTAAAACCAGTGCACTAAAATCGCTCAAGTTAATTGTCTGCAAAACGAATCCAATGCCATGAATGATTTCTGACAGCGTAATTGGTGTAGCAATTAACACAACGATAAGCATAGAAATCAATGCAATTCCACAGGCGAGGATATACCACACAAAGGAAACCAGCCATTTGGCAAGTAAAAGCTGGCCTGTTTTGGCGGGAAGGGTAAATGTTAAATATGCTTCCTGGGAAGTCATGGTCTTATAAAAGCGTATGGCAATTAATACCTGAGTTACAATGAGCAGGCCAAACAGCAGCAGACAGTAACCTATGATGCCGCTTCCAAATACAAGAGAAAGAGCATCGGCTGTATTTTCATCATACGGTTGTGAGCCCAAAGACATCATCAAGCTGAAAATAGGTGTTAAAACAACGATGAATCCAAACATTGGAATAAATAAACGCATCGTATCTTTAAATTCGTGTTTAATTAATTTTTTTAGCATCGGAACACCTCCCGGAATAATGTATCGACCGACTTGCCCTGCTGTTCGCGGATATCATCTACGGATGACTGCAGGCGAATCTGGCCGTCCTGCAGGAAAATGACATCATCTAAAATGCTCTCAACATCAGAAATCAGATGTGTGGAAAGAAGCACAGAGGCATTTTCACTGTAGTTCGAAATAATCGTCTGTAATATGTAATCTCTGGTTGCCGGATCGACACCCCCGATAGGTTCATCCAGACAGTACAGATTTGCATTCCGGCTCATAGTCAGAATCAACTGGACTTTTTCCTGTGTTCCTTTCGACATGTGTTTTAAACGCATATTTTCGACGATGTCTAGGCGTTTTAACATTTCCTCAGCTTTGTTTTTGTCAAAATCTACAAAAAAATCATCATAATAGGAAAATAAGTCTGATATTTTCATCCATTTAGGAAAAATTGTCTGGTCCGGCAGATAGGAAATGTGCTGCTTAGTAATAACGCCGGGACGTTCCCCTCCAATAAAAAGTTCGCCGGAACTTGGTGTGAGCAAACCGTTTATCAATTTCAAAAAAGTGGTTTTTCCGCTTCCGTTTGGACCTAAAAGACCAACTATTTTTCCGCATTCAATCGTTACATTTACATCGCGTAATGCCGGTTTAGGACCGAAATTTTTGCAGATGTGTTTTGATTCTAATAAAATCATAAATCCTCCTTCCTTTGCTTGCGCAGGCAGGCAATGCATTCTTCTTTTGAAAATCCTAATTTTGCAAGAGCCTGATAACAGTTTTCTACAATGCCGTCCGCTAATTCATCACGCATGGACCCAATCAGTGATTCATCACTTGTTACGGTTCGCCCATTTGTCCGGCTGCCAATCAAAAGCCCCTCCTGTTCAAGAGCTGCGAGTGCTTTCTGTATCGTATTTGGATTTACCGCAGCCTCAGTGGCAAGTTCTCTTACCGAGGGAAAACGCTCACCGGGGCGGTAGTGACCGGACAGAATCTGTAACTTAATCTGTTCTACCAATTGTATATATATGGGACGTTCCTTTGATAAATTCCAGGACATAGAAAACCTCCTTTCCATATATTAACTTAATAATTGTATCGCTGTATTAAGTGCGTAATACAATAATACAGCGGATGGATGAATATGTCAAGAGATGTTTGACATTTTGTGCTTCTGTTTTTTCTCGATAAATTATGAAGACACAAAAGTTGTACAAACAATCCCATAATTTTCAGAGAACTTACTTATTAGTTTTTGACAAAGGAGAAGATTATGCCAAATGTTCATTGCCGGTTCCTTTGGATTCCAGTAATTCCGTAGAAAAACTTTGTGACTTGTGGGTTTGAGTACGTCGGTATGTGGCGCTGGTAGTTTCAGTGCCCATACCGTTACGCACTCAATGAGCGAGAGCGCCCACGAGACACAAAATTTTTCAACGGAATTACGGAAACTAAAAAAAGTGGCAACGAACACTTGACACAAACTCGACATTTTTCGTCCTTTACTTTTCTTTTTTTTAGTGATAGAATAAAAACACGAATGAATAAATTTAAGGAGGACATTACAAAAATGGCTAGAGCAAAACAATCCATGGATGGTAATACCGCAGCAGCACACGTGGCATATGCCTATACAGAAGTAGCTGGTATCTATCCTATTACACCTTCGAGCCCGATGGCTGATTCCGTTGATCAGTGGTCAGCAGCAGGACAGAAGAACATTTTTGGCAGCAAAGTAAAAGTTGTTGAGATGGAATCTGAGGCCGGCGCCGCTGGTACTGTACACGGTTCTCTTGCAACAGGAGCTTTGACAACGACATTTACGGCTTCTCAGGGTCTTCTTCTTATGATCCCGAATATGTATAAAATCGCTGGTGAGATGTTGCCAAGCGTATTCCACGTATCCGCACGTACGGTGTCTACACATGCTTTGAATATTTTTGGTGATCATAGTGATGTATATGCTTGTCGTCAGACTGGTTTCGCTATGCTTGCTGAGACAAACCCACAGGAAGTTATGGACTTGAGTCCGGTTGCTCATTTGGCAGCTTTGGAAGGAAAAGTTCCATTCATTAACTTCTTTGATGGTTTCCGTACTTCCCATGAGATTCAGAAGATTGAGAAATGGGATTACGAAGATTTGAAAGAAATGTGCCCAATGGATGCTGTTGAAGCATTCCGTAAACATGCATTGAATCCGGAGCACCCAACTGCACGTGGTTCTCACGAGAATGGAGACGTATTCTTCCAGCATCGTGAAGCATGTAATAAGGCTTATGATGCACTTCCTGCTGTTGTAGAGAAGTACATGAACAAAGTAAATGAAAAACTCGGAACCGATTACGGTTTGTTTAACTACTATGGTGCACCGGATGCTGACCGCGTAATCATCGCTATGGGATCCATCTGTGACGTAGCAGAAGAAGTAATTGATTACTTGACAGCAAAGGGCGAGAAAGTTGGTCTTGTAAAAGTTCGTTTGTATCGTCCATGGTCTCCGGAAGCAATTCTTAAGGTAATTCCTAAGACTGCTAAGAAGATTGCTGTACTTGACCGTACAAAAGAGCCTGGTGCTCTTGGTGATCCGTTGTATCTGGATGTTGCAGCTACTCTTCGTGAGGCAGGTTTGAATGATATCATTCTTACCGGCGGACGTTATGGTCTTGGTTCCAAAGATACACCACCATCATCTGTATTCGCTGTATACAAAGAACTGGAGAAAGACGATCCAAAACCTCGTTTCACAATCGGTATTGTGGATGACGTAACAAACTTGAGTCTTCCGGAAGTGAAACCGGCTCCAATTACTTCTGCACCGGGAACAAAAGAGTGCAAGTTCTGGGGACTTGGTGGAGATGGTACTGTAGGTGCTAACAAAAACTCAACAAAGATTATCGGTGACCACACAGATAAATTTATCCAGGCATACTTCCAGTATGACTCAAAGAAAACAGGTGGTGTAACAATTTCCCATCTTCGTTTTGGTGATAATCCGATTAAGAGTCCTTACTACATCAATCAGGCTGACTTCGTAGCATGTCATAACCCGGCTTATGTAACACAGGGTATGAAGATGGCTCAGGATGTAAAACCGGGCGGTGTATTCATGATTAACTGCCAGTGGTCTGATGAAGAACTCGGACATCACTTGAACGCTGAAGCCAAGAAATATATTGCAGACAACAACATTCAGCTTTACACAATCAACGCGATTGATAAAGCAATTGAAATTGGTATGGGTAAACGTACTAACACAATTTTGCAGTCTGCATTCTTCAAACTTGCTGATGTAATGCCAATTGATGATGCGATTAAGTTCATGAAAGAAGCAGCTAAGAAATCTTACTCCAAAAAAGGTGATGCTGTCGTAGAAATGAACTACAAAGCAATCGATTGTGGTGTTGACGCAATTCATAAAGTAGAAGTACCTGAATCTTGGAAGAATCCGGAAGCAGATGCTCCTGCAAAAGAGAAGACCGGACGTCCGGAAGTTGTTAAGATGGTAAATGACCTTCTTGAGCCAATTTCTAAGATGGATGGTGACAGCCTTCCAGTATCTGCATTCGCAGGTAACCCGGATGGTCAGTTTGAGACTGGTGCTTCCGCATATGAGAAACGTGGTACAGCCGTTATGGTTCCTGTATGGAATCCGGATACATGTATTCAGTGTAACAACTGTGCATTTGTATGTTCTCATGCTACAATTCGTCCATTCCTCCTTTCTGAGGATGAGGTGAAAGCAGCACCTTCAAACATCAAACTTGCTGATACAAAGCCAAAAGCTGGCGAATATAAATTTGCAATGAGTGTATCTCCTCTGGATTGTATGGGATGTGGCGAGTGTATTACCGTATGTCCGAAAGCTGCTGATGAAGCCATCAAGATGGTACCTCAGGAGTCTCAGGCAGACGAGCAGCCGGTATTTGATTACTTGGTAGCTAACGTTGGTAAGAAAGACAGCGGATTTGCTGATACAACTCCAAAGGGAAGCCAGTTCAACCAGCCACTTCTCGAGTTCTCCGGAAGTTGTGCAGGATGTGCTGAGACATCTTATGCAAGACTTGTTACACAGCTCTTTGGTGAGCATATGTACATTTCAAATGCAACAGGATGTTCTTCTATCTGGGGTAACCCGGCAGCAACATCACCATATACAGTAAACAAAGATTCCAAGAAGGGACCGGCTTGGTCTAACTCCCTGTTCGAGGATAACGCAGAGCATGGTCTTGGAATGCACATTGGACAGAAATATCTTCGTGACCAGGCAATTGAATTGGTAGAAGAGATTGCTGCTTCCGATAAAGCATCGGCTGAATTTAAAGCTGCTGCTGCTAAATTCATTGAGACAAAAGATAATACAAGAGAGAACTCACCTGCTGCAGAAGCATTGATTGCTGAACTTGAAAAAGCTGCAAATGCAGGATGTGAGAAATCCAAAGAAGTTCTTGCTAAGAAAGATTACCTCGCTAAGAAGTCCGTATGGATCTTCGGTGGTGACGGTTGGGCATATGATATCGGATTTGGTGGTCTGGATCATGTACTTGCATCCGGCGAGAACGTAAACGTAATGGTATTCGATACGGAGATGTACTCCAATACTGGTGGTCAGGCATCTAAAGCTTCCAATATCGGTGAAGTTTGTCAGTTTGCTGCTGCCGGTAAAGAGATTGGCAAGAAGAGCCTTGCTGAAATCGCTATGAGTTATGGCTATGTATATGTAGCACAGATTGCACTTGGTGCTAATCCTGCTCAGGCTGTAAAAGCAATTGCTGAGGCAGAAGCTTATAACGGACCATCCCTGATTATCGGTTATGCTCCATGTGAACTCCACGGTATCGCTAAGGGTGGTATGAACCACTGCCAGGATGAGATGAAGAAAGCTGTTAAGGCTGGATACTGGAATCTGTTCTCCTTCAACCCTGAGTTGAAAGCAGAAGGAAAGAATCCATTCACTCTGACATCCAAAGAGGGAGATGGTTCTTATCAGGACTTCTTGAACAACGAGGCTCGTTATACTCGTCTGATCAAGCCATTCCCAGAGCGTGCAGAAAGACTCTTCAAAGAGTCCGAAGAAGCAGCAAAAGCTCGTTTCGAGCATTTGCAGAAGCTTGTTGAGCTTTACAAATAAGAATTTGAAATTTTCTGTTTATCGAAAATTTTTGAAAAAGGGGACCATCTCAACAGATGGTCTCCTTTTTACATAAAAAGTATGATTCAAAAAAAAGGGGAAACAATAAAAAAGTGAAAAAGTGACACATTATTTTGATATATTAGGGGCTATCAAGGATTAACTGAAAGGACGAGAGAAAATGAAAAGAAAATGGAAATTATGGATGATAGCATTTGTAGTATTTGTTATGACAGATATAATGATGCAGAGCAATCGAGCAGAGGCAAAAAAAAGAACATTTACGGTGAGTTCCAAAACGATACCATGTAGTTCATCTTATCGGCAGAAACCGTATTATAATAAAAAAACAAAACAGTATTATATGATAAACTCCTATATGAGGCGTTTATCGACAACAGGCGGAACGCTGAAATTAAAAAAAGGAACATATAAAATTCCAGGTACAATTTATGTACCGTCCAATGTTAAAATTGTCTGTGCAAATGGTGTTAAAATCAAAAAAACAAAAGCAACAGGAACAAAGAAAGTAAAATCAACTAAATTTTTGTTCCAAATGATTTCAGAGGAAAAGGCATCGGGGAAACAAAATACAGGAAAATATGCGGCATCAAAAAATGCATCCATTCAGGGAAATGGGAAAGTGATTTTTGATATGGGAAATGTGAATGGAGCAACGGCGGTTTTTGTTGGTCATGCATCCGGTATTACTGTGAGTGGTGTGAGATTTCGAAACAAAAAAGGCGGCAGTTATATTTGGATTGAAGGTTCTAAAAATATTTCTGTCCGGCAATGTGTCTTTGAACGAAAAAAAGATGTGTCCGGTTTGAAAAATCGAATGGCTGTAAGGCTTGAAACAAGCAATCAGACAACATCGGATTTTTCTGGTAAATGGTACAAAAAAGACAATACTGTGAACAAAAAAGTAAAGATTGAGAACAATCAATTTCTGGGGGCGGATGTTGGCATCGGTACGACGAAATCGGTTGTATTAGAAAAAAATAAGCAAACAAAAGAATATTATCAGACAAGCATTACCATTGCAGCAAACACATTTACAAATACCAAAAAGGCTCCGATATATGCTGTCTTGTGGAAGAAGCCGACAATAAAAAAGAATGTAGTGAAAAGAAATGGGGCAGAGAAACGTGCCAGTGCGGGAATGCTTGGGTTTGGAGTAGAAGAACCATCCTTTACTGCAAATCAAATTAGCGGGTGTTCTTATGCTGTGAAATTTGATAGAGCAAAAAATAGTGGGAAAGGGAAAAAATTTCCTTCCGTTATGTCTGTGATAGGAGTAACTGCGGCGAATAAAATAGCGGCTACAAAAGTAGATGATTTGAGCCATTATTATGTGCCAAATGAAACGGCGAGAATTCTTTATTTTCGCAATAGAACGGAAAAAAATTTTACGATTACGACAGCTACAGAACCGTATCAGGAAAAATACACGGATGCCTCTGATTATACAAAGCGGAAAGTGTATTATACACTTATGTCTTATATGGAACAGCTTGAGTATGCCGGTGGTGGAACAATTACTGTCAAGGCCGGCAATTATGAGGTGACTAATAATATCTGTATTCCATCCAATGTGACGATACGGATGGAAAATGGGGTGACATTTACGAAAAAAGGAACGACAGCAACCGATATTTGTTATGCCAAATCTATTTTTACCATTGTGCCGCCATCAAAAGATGGTACGGTTAAGACAATTTCCGGTTACAATGGTTCACATGATGTGAAAATTATAGGAACGGGAATGGTTCGCATGAATTGTGCGAATGTGAAAAACTGTATGGCACTTGTTATGGGGCATGCAAGAAATATAACAATCGAGGGCATTACATTTCAAAACGAATATGGTTCGCATTTTATGGAATTAAATTCTTCTTGCAATGTAACGATTGAAAAGTGTATATTTGAAGGATTCAAGGTGTTGGATAAAAAAAGTTACAAGGAATGCATCAATGTGGATGGCACCGATTTGAATACTGACGGATTTAATTATGATTGGTCGGCTCATGATAAGACAATTTGTAAAAATATTTTAATACAGAACACTACCTTTAAAAATATTGGAACTGCGATTGGCAGTCATACGTATTCTGCGAACGGCCAGACACAGCTTTATCATGAAAATGTTAGAATTTTAAATAATACATTTGACGGTACCTATAATGCAGCAATTCGTGCATTAAATTGGAAAGATACCGTGATTTCAGGAAATTCATTTTTACGGCTTCAGGCATTAGAAGATGGCGTGTTAAATGCAAATGGAAATCAAACAAAATACGTGGCACTTCTTTTGCGAGGTGTGGTAAATCCAACGGTGACTGGAAATGTATTTGAGGATTGTAAGTATTACCCGATTCGTGTTGTGATGCGTGATTCAGCTACCGTTGACGGAGCTGTGAAAGCGGGATATGGTGACACGATATCTTCTGTCTCGGATGCAAATTGGAGTGCGATGCAGAAAAATACAGTAACAAACGTTGCGGAAAAATATCAAAAAATTGTTGTGCGCGAAAATAATGACCAGTCAGACTCAGATGCAGAGAAAAAAGCGTTTTTGCAGTAATTGACAAGCCGGCGGTGTTACGCTATAATTAAATGATGTTAAATTCGTAGGAGGTAAGACCATGGCTGAAACAAAGAAAAACATTTTGACGTATGAAGGTTTGAAAGCGTTAGAGGACGAACTTCATGAATTGAAGGTAAATCGTCGGCGTGAGGTTGCTCAGAAAATCAAAGAAGCACGTGAGCAGGGTGACTTGTCCGAGAACGCAGAATATGATGCAGCAAAAGAAGAACAGCGCGACATCGAGCTTCGTATTGAAGAGATTGATAAAATTTTGAAAAATGCAGAGGTTGTTGATGACAATGACGGCGATTCGAGCGTAATCAATGTTGGCTGTACAGTAACCATCAAAGATTTGGAATTTAATGAAGAAATGGAATATAAAATTGTGGGTTCCACTGAGGCAGATAGTTTGAAAGGTAAAATTTCAAATGAGTCACCGGTTGGTAAAGCTTTGATTGGCGCACAGAAAGGTGAGACAGTAGAGGTAGAGACACCTGCTGGTATCATTAAGTACGAAATTTTGGATTTCCGTAAGAACTAGAAGAAATAGAGAAGTGAGGATTAAAAAGTGGCAGAAGATATTAATCAGTTGTTAAAAGTTAGAAGAGAGAAATTGCAGAATCTTCAGGAGGCGGGAAAAGATCCTTTCAAAATCACAAAATGTGATGTAACCCATCACTCCATGGAGATTAAAAATAACTATGATGAATTAGAAGGAAAGACCGTGACAATTGCAGGACGTATGATGTTTAAGCGAGTTATGGGAAAAGCTTCTTTCTGTAATACAAGAGATTTGCAGGGGGACATTCAGGCTTATGTAGCAAGAGACAACATTGGCGAGGATTCTTACAAAGACTTCAAAAAGTATGATGTAGGTGACCTCCTTTGCATTACCGGTGAAGTTTTCAAAACAAAAACCGGAGAAATTTCGATTCATGCATCGAATGTCACACTGCTGTCAAAGAGTTTGCAGATTCTTCCTGAGAAATTCCATGGTTTGACGGATACCGATATGCGTTATCGTCAGCGTTATGTGGATTTGATTATGAATGCTGAGGTAAAGGATACATTTATCAAGCGTTCACGTATTATCAGTACGATCCGTAAATATTTGGATGGCGAAGGATTTATGGAAGTGGAGACCCCGATGCTTGTGGCTAATGCCGGTGGTGCAGCTGCACGTCCGTTTGAGACCCATTTTAATGCATTAGATGAGGATTTTAAACTCCGCATTTCCCTTGAATTATATTTGAAACGCCTGATTGTCGGCGGAATGGAAAAGGTTTATGAGATTGGCCGTGTATTCCGTAACGAGGGACTTGACACCAGACATAACCCGGAATTTACTTTGATGGAATTGTATCAGGCATACACCGATTACCACGGCATGATGGATTTGACAGAAAATCTGTACCGCTATGTGGCACAGGAAGTTCTGGGCACAACAAAGATTACTTATAACGGAATTGAGATGGACCTTGGCAAGCCGTTTGAGCGCTTGACGATGGTGGATGCCGTTAAGAAATACGCAGACGTTGATTTCAACGAGATTTCCACATTGGAAGAGGCACAGGCAATTGCTAAAGAAAAAGGCATTGAATTTGAGCCACACCATAAAAAAGGTGATATCTTGAATCTCTTCTTCGAAGAGTTTGTTGAGGAGCACTTGATTCAGCCAACCTTTATCATGGATCATCCGATTGAGATTTCTCCATTGACAAAGAAAAAGCCGGATAATCCGGATTATGTAGAGCGTTTTGAATTCTTCATGAATGGCTGGGAGATGGCAAATGCGTACTCCGAGTTAAATGATCCGATTGACCAGCGCGAGCGTTTCAAAGCACAGGAAGAACTTCTTGCACTTGGTGATGAGGAAGCAAATACAACAGACGAAGATTTCTTGAACGCACTTGAAATCGGCATGCCGCCAACCGGAGGAATCGGTTTTGGTATTGACCGTATGTGTATGTTGCTTACGGACAGCGCAGCGATTCGTGATGTGCTGTTGTTCCCGACGATGAAGTCCGTAGGTGCATCAAAATCTGCTAACAAGCCGGTTGCTGAACCTAAGGAAGAAAAGATTGACTTCTCTAAGGTAGAGGTTGAACCACTATTTAAGGATTTTGTTGATTTTGATACATTCAGTAAGTCTGACTTTAGAGCAGTAAAGGTTAAGGAATGTACAGCAGTTCCTAAGTCAAAGAAACTTCTACAGTTTACTCTTGATGACGGTACAGGTACTGACAGAACCATTTTAAGCGGTATTCATAGCTTTTATGAGCCGGAAGAACTGGTTG
>OKVF01001704.1_pt1 | contig 15299 bp, 9 predicted proteins | sample 1604831 | NCBI WGS metagenome assembly OKVF01 (sample SAMN01760980, study PRJEB22395) | human gut metagenome
GAGTTGTACATAAAGAAAACCGACAGATGGGACCTCTCTGCCAGCGGGCAGAGGGGCATCTGTCATTTTCTGGTTTTTTGGGTATAGAAGCGGAGGAAGAAAATGAATGAATAAACAGTGGTTGGCATTAATCCTGTGTGCCGGACTGACCCTGGGACAGTATCCGGTATCGGGTGCGCAAAAGGAGCCGGCAGAACAGACAGAAACAGCCGGACAGAGTGCGGAGAACAATGAAGAAACATCTGTTCCGGCAGAAACACAGACATATCAGGACGCAGAAGAGAGTACCGAAGAAGGGGAAACGGAAGATCCGTCATCCGGAGAAACAGAAGAAAGTAATATTTCCGATGAAATGCTTTCGTGGATCCGTGAAGCTGCAGCCAGTGAAAATCTGGCTCCGGATTCTGAGACAGCAGTGAATTTCTACAAGGCCAGTGACTGGTATGATAATTTAACTGATGAGGAAAAAGAAACAATTTCTCAGGAGGATGTACAGGCACTGGAGGCAACAAGAAACCGTATCAGTGAAATGATATCTACGATGGAAGGTGTGACTGCGGCAGGAAATCCATGGTATGTGCAGATCCATGTGGAGAAAGCGGACGGGCAGGAGACTACTGTTCAGGAGCTTGCTGCTGCATATCCGGGTACAGCACCGGTGCTGATCTATGATGTGAAATTGTATTATACAGATATACGGACAGGAGAAATTTATCTGCCAATGCAGACAATTTCATTGAATTTCCCTGTTCCTGAAGAATATGACAGCCTGACCTGTGGCAGAATCCTGCGCCCGGCAGGTGACTCTTTTATGGAACTGACACCTGACAGGATGGAGGATAATACCTTTTATCTGGACAGTGCCAGAACCCTGAAACATCTGATCATAGCTGATTTTCCGGCTGGCCTGCAGGGAATCAAATTGAATCACAAATCATTAAAAATTAATAAAGGACAGAAGAGTACCCTGAAGGTAGTTCCTGTGCCGGAGGCTGTGACAGAAGAGTATACGATTACCTGGAAGAGCAGTGATACAGCAGTTGCGAAGGTAAATAAAAGCGGAACAGTAACAGCTGTAAAGACCGGTAAGGCAGTCATCACGGCTACAGTAACGGAGCATCCGGAACTTTCTGCATCCTGTAATATAACTGTCATGCAGGGAGCAAATGCCCTGAAGAAATCTGTAAGCCAGGTTATGGCAGAAACCAGTGCATATATGCGGGCCACAGATACTAATCCGTCAGTGGGAAGTGAGTGGTTTGTACTTGGGCTTGCCAGAGGGGGATTAAGCCTTAATGAGAAATATTTTTCCACATATTACAATCACACAGCGAATTACATAGAGGAAAACAAGGGAATTCTGACAAATACTTCCAAGTATACAGAGTATTCCAAAAGGATCCTGGTGCTTACAGCAGAGGGAAAGGATGCCAGAAATGTAGGAGGATACAATCTTTTTAAATACATTTCTGATCTGAGTCTGGTGAAAGAGCAGGGACTGAATGGACCGATCTGGGCACTTCTTGCAGTAAACTGTCATCCGGAATATTCTTTCCCGAAAAATTCTTCTGCTAAAGAGCAGAATTCGGAGACTGCTCTGGTAAATTTCCTGCTGCAGAGTGAATTGTCCGGAGGAGGCTGGGCACTGATCGGAAGCAATCCTGATTCAGATATTACGGGTATGGCACTTCAGGCACTTGCACCGTATTATCATAAAGATGGTTATGAGAATGTAACTGCCGCTATTGACCGGGCACTGGCTGTTTTGTCGAATATGCAGAATAATGATGGCGGATATTCAACGATGGGCGTGGAAACGGAAGAATCCTGTGCGCAGGTCATTACTGCCTTGTGCAGTCTGGGAATTGACCCGGAAACAGATGCCCGTTTTATTAAGGGCGGTCACTGGACGATAGAGAATCTGATTTCTTATCATATTGATGGCAGTGGATTTATGCATGTAAAAGCAGGAGCTGGAAATAATGGCGGAGCAGCTGCGGGCACGCTGGATGGAATGGCTACAGAACAGGGATATTATGCGCTGGTTGCTTATCAGCGTATGAAAGACGGCAAAACAAGTCTGTATGATATGTCTGATGTGAGCATCAAAAAAGGCGGCAAGGGAGATGGAAATGGAACAGGCCTGAAAGAACCTACACCGATTCCAAGACCTACACCGACCACATCACCTTCCACGGGTAACAGCAAAACTCCTGGAGGTTCCGGAAAATCACTGGGAGGTAAATCGTCAGGTTCTGACGGTTCAAAAACTGCAGGAGGATCCGGAAAAAGTCTGGCATCCGGAAAGAGTTCAAAGAGCAGTTCGAAAAACAGTTCAAAGAACGGTAAATCGAGTAAAGACAAAAGCTCCGGAGGCTGGGACTTTGAGGCATCGCCGTATGAGGAGACCAGCGAAGAAACCGCGCAGATCACAGATGCAGACATGGGCAGTGCAGGAGAGACAGGAACTCTGTCAGCAGGAAGACATATAGATTATACCCTGATCCTGGCGTCTGCTTTTGGAGCTCTGGTAGGCGGAGTGGCAGGTCCTGCAATCAGAGACGGAATAAAAGCTCTTATACATAAGCGGAGGAAAAAACAATGAGTGTAAAAAGGAAAATGAGCATGAAAAAGAAAGGCATTGCTCTGTGGCTTGCCCTGCTTCTGGGGGTAAGTTCTCTTTCTGGCTGTGGAAGCGGAAATGGAGACATGACACAGCTTTCAGAGAAAGGGGCAGAGATTTTAAACAGTTCTGATGAAGACTCTGATCAGGATGTGGAGCCTTTAAAGACAAAAACGAAACTTCCTGAAGATGGCGTCATCACTCAGGCACAGATGGAGACCATCGCAGGAAAAGATGAAAAATACTATTTTGTTGGAAAAACAGAAAGCGGCATCAGCTATAAGTGGACCTATAATGGCAGCCAGATTCAGAATCCTGTAGAACAGAAACTTCTGGTGGAATGTACAGAGGATGGAACAGAGGAAATAAAAAAACTGGCAAACGATGCACCGTATGCATTAAAAGTTACTCTGGAAAAGATGAACCTGGCTGCACCTGCGAAGCTGACGCTTACTCTGAAAGAAGAGTGGAATGCAGATAAAGTTCTTTATTGTATTGAAGAGGATGGAAAGCTTTATCAGCTGGACACCGCGAAAATCACAACAAAAGAATCTGGGAAAAAGAAAACAAAGCATACAGTTCTTACATTCAATGTGACAAAAACCGGCGGCGATTTCTATCTGATCGGCGGTTCTACCACGGGTGAGGAAGCAGATGAAAATAATGATTCTGCAGAGAAAAAACAGGCGCAGAACGGAGAAAACACTTCAGGAAGTTCATCCGGGCAGTCGGGTACTTCAGTTCCTGACAGTAATGCAGGAAATACAAATACTTCCGGTGATGACGGAGATAATACAGGAAATGATGAAGATACCGGAATGACCTGTACCTTCTCTATAGAATGTTCCACGATTCTGAACAACTGGGATAATCTGAAGGAATCCAAAGCAGAATTTGTACCTGCTGATGGCTGGATCCTGTATCCTTCGGAAGTAGAATTCTATGAAGGTGAAACTGTCTTTGATGTTCTTAAACGTGTATGCAATGAGGCAGGAATTCAGATGGAATCTGAATGGACACCTATGTATAACAGTTATTATGTGTCAGGGATCAACAATCTGTATGAATTTGATTGTGGTAAGGATTCAGGCTGGATGTATGCTGTAAACGGATGGTATCCGAACTATGGATGCTCCAAGTACACTTTGGAAGATGGTGACACGGTAGAGTGGCGTTATACCTGTGACCTGGGAAGAGATGTGGGGGATCAGTATTATGACTGATGCTTTCTCCCGATGTCATCCCATTCTGAATTTCTTTTATTTTGCCGTGGTGCTGGGTTTCACCATGTTTATCCAGCATCCGGTATACCTGGCGGTTTCTTTTGTGGCTGCTACTGCATATTCCATGTGGCTGAACGGAGTGGGAAAGGTTCTTAAGATTAATTTTCTTCTGACGATCCCAAGTCTGCTGATCGTGGCGCTGATGAATCCTATGTTCAATCATTACGGAGTAACTCCGCTTCTGTATATTGAGAGCAGCGGAAACTGGGTTACACTGGAGGCCCTGGTGTACGGTATCGTTCTGGGATGTGTACTTTTTATCATGATTCTGTGGTTCTCCTGTTATAACCAGATTATGACCAGTGACAAGTTTATTTATCTGTTTGGACGGATCATCCCGGCGATGTCTTTGATGTTATCCATGGCACTTCGGTTTGTTCCCCATTTCGCAGCACAGCTGAAGGTAATCCGTAATGGCCAGAAATGTGTGGGCATGGATGTGTCGAATGGCAAATGGCTGAAAAAAGTTCGTTATGCATTAAATATGGTATCCATTCTGGTAACCTGGGCTTTGGAGAATGCGATTGAAACAGCGGATTCGATGAAAAGCCGTGGTTATGGACTGAAGGGAAGAACCGCTTTTTCCATTTACCGCTTTAACAGACGGGATAAGATACTGGGAGCACTTCTGGCAGGACTTTGTATAGTTTTTGGATATGGATGTCATGAAGGGGCTGCATTTTCACAGTATAATCCAAGAATACTTCTGGCAGGATTTACGATATTCGGACGTGTACCGAGACAGTCCTGCAGTCCTGTTCTGGCAGTGATCACTTTTGTAAGTTTTGGGATTTTTTGTTTTCTGCCGCTTATGCTGGATCTGAGCGAGGAATATGCCATGAGGAGAAGCAGAAGTCATGTGAGCGGTGAGATGACTGTGACATACAGGCATATATATGAAGAAATGGAAGGAGAAGCAAAATGAAGATAATAGAGGTGAAAAATTTTTCCTTCCGTTATGCAAACGGGGACAAAGACTCTCTGACAGATGTTACTCTGGACGTGGAAGAGGGAACTTTTAATGTATTGTGCGGCAAAAGCGGCTGCGGTAAAAGTACTCTTCTCCGTCAGCTGAAAACAGATCTGGCACCTTTTGGAAGTAAATCAGGAGAAATCTGTTATTATGGACAGAATCTGGAGGATATCAGTCATAGACAACAGAGCCAGGAAATCGGATATGTATTGCAGAATCCGGAGAATCAGATCGTGACAGATAAGGTATGGCATGAGCTTGCTTTCGGACTGGAAAGTCTTGGGTATGATACTCCGTCTATTCGCCTGAGAGTGGCAGAAATGGCAAGTTATTTCGGAATCCACCAGTGGTTTTACAAAAATGTATCTGAGCTTTCCGGCGGACAGAAGCAGCTTCTCAATCTGGCAGCTATCATGGCAATGCATCCGAAACTTCTGATCCTGGATGAGCCTACTTCACAGCTGGATCCTATTGCGGCTTCTGACTTTCTGGAAACTGTAAGGAAGATAAACAGAGATATCGGTACAACGGTGATTCTGACAGAACACAGACTTCAGGATGTGATTCCCTGGGCGGATAAAGTATATGTGATGGACAAAGGCAGCCTGATCACCCAGGGTTCCCCAAGGGAAATCGGAGAAGTTCTGAAAAGAGAACACCACGGAATGTTTCTTTCCATGCCCGTTCCTATGCAGATTTATGCAGAGGTGGAAAGTGACCTGCCCTGTCCGCTGACTGTAAGGGAAGGCAGAAACTGGATTACACAGATGGTGCAGAAGGCAGGACAGGAACAGAACGAGGAAGTATTGAATGAATCTGTTTCCGAAAACAGTACAGAGAAAGGCGGAAGACTGCGAAAAACTCTGGATACGATTAAAGAAAAAATTCCTCATGCTGTTCAGAAAGAACCGCTGGCAATCGAGGTAAAAGATGTATGGTTCCGTTATGAGAAGGACAGCCGGGATGTGGTGCAGGATCTGAATCTGGAAGTGCGGCAGGGAGAATTTTATGCATTAGTTGGAGGAAACGGGACAGGAAAAAGCACTACGCTGTCTCTGATCAGCCGTGTGCGCGCACCGTACAGAGGAAAAATCCTGTTGAACGGTACAGATATCAGACGTTATACAGACTCTCAGCTTTACAGAGGGTATCTGGGTGTTCTGCCGCAGAATCCTCAGAGTATGTTCATTAAAAAGACAGTACGTGAGGATCTGTATTCTATTATCGGAGGTGCAAAAGAAAAGAAATCTCCGGAATATTCGGCTTCCATGAAAAAAGCAGAGGCCATAGAAGGGATTGTAAGCCTGACCAGACTGGAAGGACTGCTGGATCGTCATCCTTATGATCTCAGCGGCGGAGAACAGCAGCGACTGGCCCTGGCGAAGGTACTGCTTTTACAGCCAAGACTTCTGCTGATGGATGAACCCACAAAAGGACTGGATGCAGAGTATAAGCAGGAACTGGGCGAAATACTGAAGAAACTTCAGGAGCATGGAATTACAATCTTTATGATTTCCCACGATGTAGAATTCGTGGCAGAATATGCAGACAGAGTGGGTCTGTTCTTTCAGGGAAATGTGGTGACAAGCAAAACAGCAGGTGAATTTTTTGCAGGAAACAGTTTTTATACTACTGCTGCCAACCGTATGGCCAGACATTATTTTCCTGAGGCAGTTACCGGAAAGGAGGTGGCTGCGTGCTTGAAGGAAAGGCTTTAGACCAGTTTATGGACCGGTTCTGGGGCGGAGAGCAGGCAGATCAGTCTCCGGAACCGATGCTGTCCGAAGCAGAACTTCAGGAATATGGACTGAAGGAGGACGGGCTTATTATACAGCCTATTCATAAAGGAAAAATAGAGCGGAGAACATGGATCGGACTGATCATGTTCCTGGCATTTGTACCGCTGGTGCTTTTCATTCTGGTACACAAGTTCCATGGAAAACATGATGTGGCAGTAAGTCTGATCGTGCTTGCCTATTCTATGATCCCGTTTTTTATGGTGTTTGAGGGCAGACATCCGCAGGCCAGAGAAATCATGGTCATTGCAGTAATGGCTGCTCTGGGAGTGGCAGGACGAAGTGCATTTTTTATGATCGGAAGTTTTAAGCCCATTGCAGCTGTTGTAATCCTTACAGGGGTATCCCTGGGAGGGGAGGCAGGTTTTCTGTGTGCATGTCTGATCATGATGGTTTCGAATATGTTTTTCGGGCAGGGGCCGTGGACGCCGTGGCAAATGTTTTCATATGGAATGATCGGCTATCTGGCAGGAATTCTTTTTCAGAAGGGAATCCTGAAGGCAAGGAAACTGGATCTGTGCATATACGGATTTTTGAGTGTATTTCTGATTTTCGGAGGAATCATGAATCCTGCATCGATTCTGATGGCATACGGAAGAATTACAAAGAAAAGTCTGATCGCATTTTATATTTCAGGTGCACCTGTGGACCTGGTACAGGCTACTTCTACCGTGATTTTTCTGTGGATCTTAAGCAGACCTCTGCTGGAGAAACTGGAAAGAGTAAAGAGAAAATACGGGCTTTTACAGAACCCGGAGAAAAAGGAGGAAAATGAAAATGAGTAAAAGTAGATTGCGGCAGGCATTAAAAGGGCTGATACTGACAGCCGGACTTGGTGTGGGAATTTTTGCGTTCGGACAGACGGATGCACTGGCGGATACCCTGACTCTGACTGTGGAGAAGAACACTATAGGACAGGGAATGATCCTTGATCCTGTACAGGTGGAATTTACTAAAGGGGAGTCCTGTGCAGATGTAGTACTCCGCGGTATGAAGGAACATAACATTACACCAATCTATACCTGGGATTCCAGTTATGGTTTTTATCTGTCAGGAGTCAAAAACTGTGACAGCGGCAGTGTAAATCTGCCGGACTGTATCAAAAAGGTTATGACAGAGTGCAAAACCTGGACTGGCGATTCACTGGAGCTTACAGCCAACAAGTATGCACCGGATCTGACAGAGTTTTCTTACTGCAGTGCCTCAGGCTGGACCTATACACTGAATGATGAATTCATGGGAGTAGGTATGGGAGCCAGTTATCCGAGTGATGGCAGTGTGATTCGTGTTATGTTTGCTCTGTGCGGCGGTGCGGATATTACAGGAAAAGACCCAAATAACGGTAATAAGCAGATTTTTGAAGCTGCCAACAAAAGTAAACTGATCACCCTGATGGGAAAAGTTAATGCAGATCCGGCCAGATGGGCACAGGGACAGGGCTTTAACAGTGCATGGGCAGAAGCAAATCGTGTTTTGAATAAACTGGATGCTTCAAAAAATACAGTATTTGAAGCAGTGGAACTTCTGCAGAGTGTAGAGGAAACACTTCCGCCGGAAGTAAAAGTGATCAGTCTGAACGAAAAAGAGACTACTCTGGTAAAAGGCGATACCTGTACATTGACTGCATCTGTAGTTCCTTCAAATGCATATCAGAATATCAGCTGGAAATCTTCAGAGCCATCTGTGGCATCCGTAGAGAACGGAACTGTAACTGCTTTGTCTGAGGGAACTGCAGTAATTACAGCAAGGTCTTCGAATGGGGTGTCTGCATCCTGTAAAGTGACAGTTGTGGGTGAAACTCCTGTAGTGACACCTGAAGTGGAAAAGATTACTCTGAATAAGTCTTCTCTGACACTGACTGTAGGTGAAAGTGCCCAAAAGCTTACATGTACCTTCAGTCCTGCAGGAAGTAATTCTGAACTGACCTGGAGCTCTGATAATTCTGCAGTTGCGAAGGTCAGCAGTGATGGTACTGTCAAACCTGTATCAGCAGGAACTACAACAGTTCGTGTAAAAGCTTCCAATGGTGTATCTGCATCCTGTAAAGTAACGGTAAAAGAATCACCTAAAAAACTGTTTCTGGCAGGTGCACCGGAAATCACAAAGTGTCAGGCATCCGGAAAAAATGTAGTGCTCACCTGGAAAGCTTATGATAATGCCGATTCTTATCTGATTCTCAGACGAAAACCTGGAGAATACAAATTTACCCAGATCGCGGCTACCACAAAGCTGGCTTATACAGATACAAAGGCAGAAGCAAAAACATCATATTATTACAGTGTACAGGCTGTTTCAAAAAAATGGGGAGTTAAATCCGGCTATAACAAAAATATTCTTGTAAAGACACAGGCAGTCGTGAAAGCACCTGGAAAGACAACACTGACAGTAACACCAGGTAAGAAGAAAGCATATCTGAAATGGAAAAAAGCGACAGATGCGCAGGGCTATATTGTATACCGTTCAACATCTAAAAACGGAACTTATAAAGCAATTGCAGCGATCAAGAAAGGAACAATCATTAAATATACAGATAAAAAGGTTTCTTCCAAAAGAACCTATTATTACAGGGTAAGAGCTTATCGTGTTGTAAATGGTAAAAAAATGTATGGTTCCTATTCTTCTGTAAAAGCAGCAAAAATCAAATAAATGGAATCAGATCAGACAGCCATGTAAATGGTAAATATCCGTCTGATCATAAAATAGAAAAATTCCGGGTATGATCTGCGACAGGACAGACGGCCCGGAATTTTTCGACCTTTATTGCGCGGAATGTGTTTGTGGTGTATAATCAGAAGATAATGAGCAAAATTTATGGATAAGCAAGGATATAAGGTGAACGACTTTGAAAAAGAAGATTGAAGAACTCTTAAATGGAAAATTTGAATATGAACAGCCGCAGCTTATATTTTCTGAGGAGAAGATAGAGGTTACGGTGAAAGCCGGGGATGTGTACAGGGGAGAACTGTATTTCGGCACAGAGGACAATCGCAGGATCCGTGGATATATCACCTCTTCAAACCGACGTGTAGTGCCGGGAATGGATAAATTTTCCGGAACCACCGTGCGTCTGCAGTATGGTGTGGACGGCAATGGGATGCGGCCGGGGGAGAAGCATGAAGGATGGCTTTGCTTTACCACCAATATCGGAGAATATAAACTGCCGTTTCTGATCCGGGCAGAGAAAACAGAACTTAAGAGTATTGCGGGCGAAGTTCCGGATATGGATACTTTTGTGAAGATTGCAAAAGATGATTTTAAAGAAGCATACCGTATTTTTACAGACCGCAGATTCGAACTCCTTTTGCAGAATGCAGATAAGAAGGAGAAGGCTCTTTATAAAGGATTATCAAAACAGCCGGTGACGTTTCAGCATGTGGAGGAGTTCCTTGTTGGGACCGGAAAGAAGAAACCGGTTAAAATTGAATTAAAGTCTGAGCATAACAGCTTTTATGATATCCGTGAATCTGTCCGTGAATCATTTACAATTCAGAAGAATGGTTGGGGACATCTCAGACTTGATGTGGAAGCAAAGGGAGACTTCCTTGAGGTATCCAGACATGTGGTCACAGATGAGGATTTTATAGGAAGCTATTATCAGGTTGAATATGTAATTCACAGAGATCAGTTGAAAAAGGGACGTCAATTTGGCGAAATTACGGTAAAGAGTCCTTATCAGCAGCTTACCTATCAGATCACTGCATCAATGGAACCGAAGGTACAATTAAAGACGGAAATCCATGCGAAACAATATAAACTGGAACTGATGAGAGATCTTCTGGAGCATTTATGCGGAAGACTTGATGGTAAGACATGGATCGGAAGCAGCAGATTTATTATCAATCAGCTTAAAGAAGAAGGATGTGACTATCCGGAATATCAGATGTATGAAGCATATGTTCTTCATGCAGAAGGCGAGGACAGTCAGGCACAGGAAATCCTTAAAAGATTTCAGCATAATAATTTTGCAAGAGAGAATCTCGAACTGGCAGGAGTGTATCTGTACCTTTGCATGCTTACCGGGCTGCATAGGGATAAAGAACAGGCATCCAGACGTCTGCATAGTTTCTTTATGCAGAAGGAGGATAGCTTCCTGTTGTTTAAACTGTGGATGGAAATGAACCCGGAGGATAAGGGATCAGCTTCACGGCTTGTATTTATGATGGAGGAGCTTTTTGAAAAAGGATGCAGAAGTCCGTTCCTTTATCTGGAAGCGTGGAATTATATCGCACAGGATATCTCACTTTTGCACAGAATGAGCAGTTTCTGGGCACAGGTATTCCTTTTTGCAGGCCAGAAAGGTCTTATGACAGAAGAACTGGTGATGAGATTTGCCTACCTTACAGGGTATGAGAGAAAATTCAGCAGAAGCATGTACAGAGCGCTGGCTTATGGATATGATGCATTTGAGTCAGAGGATACACTGGAGGCTATCTGCAGATATATCATGCTCGGAGATCCCAGAAAGCCGGAATATTTCAGATGGTTTTCACTGGCTGTAGACAAGGGAATCAGACTCACCAGACTGTATGAGTATTATGTGGAAACTATGGATACTTCCTATCAGAGGCAACTTCCGAAACCTCTGTTAATGTATTTCACATATAATAATAATTCTCTTGGTGATGACAAAAAGGCATTTATTTATGCAAGCATCATCAGCAATAAGGATCACCAGCCGCAGACTTATGAGGATTATCGTGAACATATGCAGGCTTTTGCATTACAGAAGGCCAGGGAAGGACGTATGAATGAGAATTATGCGATCCTTTATCAGGAATTTCTGAAAGAACCGGAGACACAGGAACAGGCACAGCTGCTTGCAGAGAAACTGTTTACAAACAGACTTTACTGCGATGATAAAAAAATACGTTATGTGATCGTACGCCATGAACAGCTCAGGGAAGAAGAATGTTATCCTTGTATTCAGGGTGTTGCATATCCGAGAATTTATACAGATGATGCAGTGATCCTGTTTCAGGATGAGAAACAGAGACGTTATGCGGCAACTGTAGATTATAATGTGAAGAAGTTGTTTGATGAGCGGGAACTGACAGAGAGAATCCTGACTTATGATGTAGATGAACCGGGACTGGTGCTTTACTGTTGTGAGAATACAGAGCCGGATCTTTCGAACCTGAGTGTATTTCAGACAATTCCTCAGGCAGAAGAGTTTTCTGATGAGTATCAGAGAAGTATCAGAGAGAAATTACTTGCTTATTATACCGGTAATACCAATGGGGATGATCCGGATGATTATATGAGGCAGATCGATTATAAGCAGTATGCAGAGGTAGACAGGACTGGATTACTGGAGATACTGATCGCAAGAGGTCTGTACCCACAGGCAATGTCTGTTGTTTCGGAATTTGGTTATGAAGGAATTAAGACAGAAAGTCTGCTCAGACTTACCAGCAGAATGCTGACACGCTGTGAGATGGAGGAAGATGAAGAACTTCTTGCCCTTGCTTCAGAGGTATACAGATATGGAAAATATGATGAGGTGATCCTGAAATATTTGATGGATTACAGATTTGGCCCGATAGATGAACTTCTGTCTGTATGGAAAAGTGCGCAGGGGTTTGATATGGATACCTATGAAATGGACGAAAAACTGCTGGGACTGCTGATGTTTACTTCAGATTATCGTAAAGAGGGTGAAAAGATCCTTGAAGATTATGTCCGTCACAGTGGAAAAGAGAGAATAAGGGGTGCATACCTTACACAGACTGCGTATGGAACTTTTGTGAGAGAATATCCTATGAGCATTTTTGTGCGTGGCCAGCTGGAATATGCATATAAGCAGAAATGGCCGGTTGATTTTGTGTGCAGTCTTGCATTGCTGGAGGCTTATTCCAAGGAGAAGAATCTGGATGAGGAACAGCTGCAGATTGTGGGAGAGATTTTGCAGAAGTGTATAAAGAAGAATATGCAGTTTGCATTCTTTAAGAAGCTTCCGACATCTGTTCTGAGCCCATATCAGCTGGATGACAAGACTTTTGTGGAATATCATACAGATCCTGAAGCGAAGGTGACTCTTTTTTATGCACTTGATGCAGGACTTGGAAATCAGCCGAAGTATCAGACTGAGCCGTTACGTAATATGTATGAGGGAATTTATACAAAATCCTTTACACTGTTTTACGGAGAGTCTCTGAGGTATTATTTTAAATCAGAAGCAGGAGATCAGATAAACCAGACACAGGAACGTGTGATCACTATGAGCAGAGTAGAAGGAGCACCTGTGAGTAAGTATCATCTGATTAACCAGATACTTTCAGCACGCAGACTGGATAAGGGGACGGAAGTACTTTCTCAGGTAAAGAAATATCTCCGTCAGGAACAGTATGTAAAGAGTATGTTTGTGATTGAGAGGGAAGATCAGGATCAGGAAGCTCTGAAACCAGGAGGAACAAATGAACGAAATTCGTGATATAATCGTGGGATTGGACTTTGGCAGAGAAAATTCCCAGATATGCTATTATGACCGTAAGGGCGACGAACCCAGGTCACTTTCTATGAAAGTAGGAGGAAATCAGTACGAAGCCCCCAGTTGTTTATGCTGGCGGCCGGAACAGATGGATTATTGTGTAGGCCTTGAAGCGGAATATTTTGTCCGCGAAAAAGGCGGCATTATGATTGACAATGTTTATGGAATCTGTGAAAAAAGAGATTCTGTACTGGTAGAGGGAAAGAAGTTTGCACCGTGGGAAATACTTGCTCAGTTCCTTAATGGAATGTTGAAATTTCTGGGAGTGACAGAATTACTTAAAAATATAAAGTGTGTAGTGGTGACATTGCCGGAACTGACAATTATTCAGGTGGAGAATTTTCAGAAAGCATTTGAAGCTATGGGATTTTCTCATGAGAAATATATGTTGCTGGATTATGGAGAGAGCTTCTATTATTATATACTTTCACAGAAAAGGGAGACATGGAACCGAAGTGTTGCGTGGTATGCCTTTAAACCAGAGAGTGTACAGTTTCGTAAGATGACCATGAACGGAGCTACAAAGCCGGTTACTGTGAAACTGGAGGAACCTGTGGAAGTGACCCTTCCGACGGAAGCTGAAGAAAGAGATGCTGAGTTTTGTAAATTTGTCCAGAAAACGCTGGGAAAAGATCTGTTTTCAAGCATTCAGATTACGGGAGATGGTTTTTCGCAGGAATGGGCAGAACAGTCAGTAAGGCTGTTATGTTATCAGAAACGCAAAGTTTTTTATGGAAATAATCTTTTTGCAAAAGGAGCATGTGCAGCAGGAAAAGAGAAGCTTGAAAATAAGATGCTGAAAGGGTATCGTTTCTTAAGTGATTCTCTGGTCATGACTGATGTGGGAATGGAAATGAGAGTGATGGGATCTCCCACATATTATCCGTTGATCGAGGCCGGAAATAACTGGTATGACAGCAAGACATCCTGTGAACTGATCCTTGATGACACAGAGGAACTGGTATTTGTTGTAAGTACTTATGACAGATCCGAGAAGAGCCGTGTGGGAATGATGCTTCCGGGCATACCTGTTCGTCCAAACAAGACAACAAGGCTGCGGCTGGAACTGCAGTATATTTCTGCAACAGAGTGTAAAGTTACTGTGACGGATCTGGGCTTCGGGGAGATGTTTCCGTCATGCGGAAAAGTCTGGACAGAAACTGTAGAATGGTAAAGGAGATGAATAAATGAGCGGATATATTTTATGTCAGACAAAAAAGGCTGAACATCCTTACTTTATTACAAATATCAGCATGAATATTTATTCGATAGAAGAGCTGTGTTATTATTTGTATCATAATCTTTACCTGGCAGATGATACAGTTTTTAATGAAGAATTATGCAGCTGGATTGATGAAGAACTTGAACTTCCGGTTCTGGCTGCGAAGCTGAGAAAGAATCTGGAAAGAAATGCAGGTGCAGAGGATATGCTGTATCCTGTTTTTAAAGAGATCAATTACCTGACCTATGAAGAAATGAAGAAGCTGAACAACCGGCTTACTGTGATGAGCAGTGAACGTGCGGCAGTCCGCCAGAAGAGAAAAGGAGACTCTTTGATCGAGAATGGTATGTATGTAAATGCGATTCAGGTTTATCAGAAGATTCTGGAGAGAGGGGATCTGGATGAACAGAGGCGTGGATTTGAAGCATCTGTGAGATACAATCTGGGATGTGCATACAGTTATCTCTTTCAGATGGAGAAGGCGGCGGAATGTTTCCTTGCGTCTTACAGAAAAGAGCATTCCCTGAAATCGCTGCAGGCATATCTTCTTGCCCGTAAGAGTATTCAGAAAGATACAGATTATGATAAAGTTATGGAAGAACTTGAAACAGAAGAGAACTTGAGAAATGAAGTGAAAGAGAATATTAAACAATCTCTGAATGCATTTGCTGCGATCCCTGAGAGGAAAACAGAAGAGAAGAATCTGGATACAGTACTTGAGACAATTACAAAAGAATATCACAGAAGTACAGGGTGCTGTTCACTCCATGCCCAGTAACGGGCAGCAAACAATGCTTGACAGGAGGGAAAGTGTGTGATAGGATTAACACATACTTTCACATGGTAGAGTGGCTATGTGGTAAATAACAAAACAGATAAAGAGGAGATATTTATCATGAAAAAGAGATCTTTAGC
>OKVF01001727.1_pt1 | contig 15073 bp, 14 predicted proteins | sample 1604831 | NCBI WGS metagenome assembly OKVF01 (sample SAMN01760980, study PRJEB22395) | human gut metagenome
GCGATGACTGGAAAAGGAACAAAATGCTGTATTATACAAATGTGCGAAAGGAGGGGATTCAGATATGGCCTTGAGCAGTTATTTTGATTTTGCAGAAAATGATTTTCAATATTTTAAAGCTTCTTATGATGCGGGGATAGTTGCAAATATGATGGGTGCCATGGCGCAGGGAATATGCGAAAATATATGAAGCATCTGATTTCAGAATACTATACACCGAATGAGGCAATGCAACAGAAAGATTTTGAAAATATTTTGCGTACATATAGTCTGAACAGATTGATGAAATTTTTAAAGGGAAATATAGGCGTGGAGTTTTCAAAAGATATGCAGACACATATGAGGATGATAGATGGTTTTTATTTTTCAACCAGATATCCCGGTGATGATAGCATAGAGATAGATGGTGATGATGTGGAAACCTGTAATGATGCGATAGAATTATGCAGAAAAGAAGTTTTAGAGTTAGAACGAAAATTAAAAAAGGGTGAGGTATAAACAGGACTTGCACGGTAGATAACATTTAAGAAAAATACATTAATTTCTCTTTCTTATGTTTCTGGAAGATATGGAAAATGTATGCTAGAATAAAAATAGTAGTTCATATTAGAATATTCAGGAAAGGTAAGAGGGGGAAATGGAGAAAGAGGAAAAGCGTGCAGTTCAGGAGAATGGCACGAAAGAACAAAGCACGGAAGAGAAAAGTCCACTGAAAAGGAAACTGCAATATTATAGCGGAGAGATTCAGCGGGATGTGACGAATCTTGTGAAATGGCTGATGCTGGCGGTGCTTGTGGGATGTATTGTGGGAGCAGCGAGTACGCTGTTTTCTTTTGCGCTGAAAGGTGTGACGAATTACAGGAAAGAGAATGGATGGATGTTTTATCTGTTGCCTGTAATGGGTCTGATCATTGTGTTTCTGTATGAGAAGTTCGGCAAGGAAGATGGAGGTACGAATCAGGTGCTTTCCACGGTGAGGTCACAGGATGATGTACCGATTCTGTCTGCACCGCTGATTTTTATTTCTACGGCGCTGACACATCTGGCGGGTGGTTCTGCAGGACGTGAGGGTGCGGCAATTCAGCTTGGAGGAAGTATTGCGAATCAGATTGGACGATGGATCCATCTGGATGAAGAAGATCGTCATGTGATCGTTATGTGTGGCATGAGTGCAGCGTTCTCAGCGTTGTTTGGAACTCCGATGGCAGCGGCTGTGTTTGCGTTGGAAGTTGTGAGTGTTGGTGTTATGTATTATACGGCGCTGATGCCATGTATGATCGCATCATTGATTGCATCCGGATTTGCGGCTGGTATGGGAGTTACGCCGGAGGCTTTTCATGTAGTGGATATTCCAGAACTGACCATTGAGACAGGGCTGAAAATGGGAGTTGTTGCTGTAGGATGTGCGGTGATCAGTATTGTGTTCTGTATGGTGCTGAATGGGGTTGCAGGAGCGTATGGAAGATACTTTAAGAATCCGTATGTTCGTGTGGTTGTGGGAGCATGTCTGGTGATTGGAATTACATTGCTTCTGGGAACTACGGATTATATGGGAGCCGGTGCGGAACTGATCGAGAAAGCAGTAGAGACAGGACAGGCAAGGCCATTGGATTTCTTCTGGAAACTGATTCTGACGGCATTGACGATGCGAGCAGGATTCCGTGGTGGTGAGATTGTGCCGTCGTTCTGCATTGGTGCGACATTTGGTTGTGTGATGGGAAACTGGCTTGGACTTTCACCATCTATCTGTGCGGCGTGCGGAATGGCAGCAGTGTTCTGTGGCGTGACTAACTGCCCGATCACATCGATTCTGATTGCATTTGAGATGTTTGGATTTAAGGGTGTTTCCTTTTATCTGATCGCGGTTTCTATCAGTTATGCGGCTTCCGGATATTATGGATTGTATAAGGATCAGACAATTGTTTATTCTAAGTATAAGGCGAGATATGTGAATAAGCATACGAGGTTTTAAAGTAGAAAGACCAGCAAAGAATAGAGGAAGAAGGTTGAGTATATGGTAAAACCAGAGAAGGACAGTCGGATTTCAAAGATAGATACATATTTAAATGTTGCTGAAGTTTTTGCATATAGAAGTACCTGTCTGAAGAGAAAATATGGTGCAGTGATCGTAAAGGATGATGCAGTGATTTCTACAGGATATAATGGTTCTCCGCGAGGAATGGAGAATTGCTGTGACAGGAAAGAATGTCCAAGGATCAGACTGGGGCTTCATCAGGGGCAGGGATATGGAATCTGCAGGGCTGTTCATGCAGAGCAGAATGCACTTCTTAATTGTTCCAGAGAACAGACGATAGGAGCGGATCTATATTTGGTTGGAGTGAATCCCTCAGACAATTCTATTCACCGTGCAAAGCCCTGTCCGTTATGTGCGAGGTTGATCATACAGGCGGGAATACGGAATGTGATCATGCGAGTTGGGGATGAGAAAGAATCTTATATTATTATTCCTGCAAAGGAACTGGAATGGTATCAGGAGCCAGAGAATTACAGAGAATGAGATAATGTAGAAGAGTAGAAAGCAAAAACTATATAAAGTAACAGTAGAGCAAAAAGAGTGTTGATTTGTGCATGTGTCACAAAAATTCAACGCTCTTTTTTTATAAAACAGAGAAAGAAAAGGAATTCGTTCAAAAGAGGGCATATGCCCTTTTGGGAAAATAGGGGCGTAAGTATAATGCAGATAAAGAAAGACAAATGTACATTTTCTATCTAATATAGCAAACATCTGAAATTTAAGATCTAGGTAAATCAAACAGTAAATAATGAAAAATTATACAGAATTGATTTATATACGCTGGATTCTTAAAGAGATAAGGATGCGGACAGCCGATGATCCGCGATAAACAGGTTGTAGCAGGTGATATCCATGGGGAAAGCGGACTGGACGGCCCGGTATTTGCACCGCTGACAAAACAGGCAGAGAAGAAGCGTGGTGTGCAGTTTATTATTGATACACTTCTTGCTTCTGACGGAGATATTACAGTAGTAACAACAGGTCCGATGACAAACCTTGCGATGGCAATGAGACTCTGCCCGGATATTATTCCGAAGATTCATGAAATTGTTCTGATGGGAGGAAGCTACCAGTTGGGAAATGTTACACCTGCGGCAGAGTTTAATATTATTGCAGATGCGGATGCTGCTCATGTAGTATTTACCTGCGGCAGAAAAATTACGATGATCGGTCTTGATGTAACACGTAAGGTTCTTTGCTACCCGTCAATCGTAGAGCGTATGGGAAAGATTGATAACTCGGCTGCGAAGCTTTTTGTAGATTTAATGACATTCTTTAATAAGAGCCAGAAAGAGGTTTATGGATGGGAAGGCGGCCCGTTACATGACCCGGTTACCATTGCTTATCTGATCAATCCGGATATTCTTACTGTAAAAGAAATGTATACTCAGATTGATATCAGAAGCGAACAGAGCTATGGACGTACAAACTGTGATTTCTTCCACTATATGGGTAAAGAACCGAACAGTTTCGTAGCAATTGATATTGATCCGGAGAAGTTCTGGGATGTTGTGGAAGATGGAATCCGTAAATATTCATAAGAGGGATAAAAGGTGAAAGTATTAAATTTTGGTTCTATGAATCTGGATTATGTGTATACAGTTGATCACATGGTTCAGGGAGGAGAAACACTGGCATCCTCTGACAGACAGGTCTTTTTTGGAGGAAAAGGTTTTAATCAGTCAGTTGCACTGGCGAAAGCAAGTGTGCCGGTTTATCATGCAGGGATGATCGGGGAAGACGGAAAAGAACTGCTTGAGATGTGCAGGGAAGTCGGAGTAAATACAGAATATGTCCGGGTCTTGCCTGGCAGTAGCGGACATACGATCATTCAGGTCGATAAAGAAGGACAGAACAGTATTATTCTTTATGGTGGCGCAAATCAGAAACAGACAAAAGAGTATGTGGATGAAGTTCTCAGTAATTTTTCTGAGGGAGATTATATAATTCTTCAGAATGAGATTAATCTTCTGGATTATATTATAGATGTTGCCTATTCCAGAGGAATGAAGATTGTTTTGAATCCGTCTCCGTTTAATGAGAAGCTGGAGACATGTGATTTTTCAAAAGTCTCAATTTTCCTGATCAATGAGATTGAGGGAAAGCAGTTTACAGGATATTCGGATTCAGATGAAGTGCTGGATGCTTTATGGAAGAGATATCCGCAGTCAGGTATTGTACTGACACTTGGCGGTTATGGAGTGTACTGGTATGATGGAAAACACAAAGTATTTCAGAAGAGTTTTCCGGTGGCTGAGGAAGTGGAGAAGTTTAATATTTAGAAGATTTCATAAGATAGATGTATCTTATGGGTTTATGAAAAGCAGGTGTGATTTATTGACAGATGCAATAAATCCCCTGCTTTTATTGTGTTTTTGAATTTTTGATTATCAATCGAAAAGGGTATAATGGAAGTTACAGTAAATAGAATCTGTAAGAAAAATGTGAGGATAAAGGCAGGTGACAAAAGTTGTATTATGTTGGAGTTGATATCGGATCGACTGCTTCGAAGACAGTTGTGACTGGTGATAAGGAACTGAAGTTTGTGCTGCCTACGGGATGGAGCAGTAAGGAGACTGCTTCGGAGATTGCCTCAAGGCTTCTGGAAGAGGGAATTGATGTAAAGAGCGAAGAAGTTCGTGTGGCTGCTACAGGGTATGGGCGTGTGGCTGTAGAGTATGCGGATTTTGTAATTACGGAGATTACCTGTCACGGAAGAGGTGGCAGAGAGATGGCAGGGAATGATTGTGCAATCGTTGATGTTGGCGGTCAGGATACGAAAGTGATTCTGGTGGAGCAGGGAATGATCCAGGATTTTCTTATGAATGATAAATGTTCTGCGGGGACTGGGAAGTTTCTGGAGATTATGGCGAACCGACTGGGAGTTACGATAGCGGAGTTGTTTGATCTGGCGGCGCAGGGGACTGCAGTACCGATCAGTTCGTTGTGTACAGTGTTTGCGGAGTCTGAGGTGATCAGTATGATCGGTGAGGGGCGAAGCAGAGAGGATATTGCTGCGGGAGTGGTTAATTCTGTGGCGGAGAAAGTTGCACAGCTTGCGAGAAGAAAGCAGCGCCCGAGAACAGTAATTCTTACAGGGGGATTGAGTGAATGTCCGTATTTTGCGGAGATTCTTTCTGAGAAACTTGGATGTACTGTTGAAGCTATGAAAGACGGAAGATATGCGGGAGCGTTTGGTGCGTCGTTACTTGCTAAAGAAAAAAAGAAATAATTATAGAATGTTTAATGTAATTATTTGTAAACGTTAAGGTAGGAAATGCCATTCTGATAATTTGAGAAATGATATAAGAGCAGTATGACAATTAAATAAAAACTATATAGAAAGGTAAGGTATACAAAGATGGAAGTAATTAAAGATTTACCAGAAGTATTTGAGGAGTTTGCAGAGCAGAGAAAGAATTCATTTCTTGCGATCAAGAAGATCAAGGATCAGAATATTCCGGTTATTGGTTCTTACTGTACATATTTTCCGCAGGAGATAGCAATGGCTATGGGAGCTGCTTCTGTAGGTTTGTGCTCTATGTCTGATGAGACAATTCCGGTAGCAGAGCAGACACTGCCGAAAAATCTCTGTCCACTGATCAAGGCAAGTTATGGTTTTGCAGTGACTGATAAATGTCCATTTTTCTATTTCTCAGATGTTGTAGTTGGTGAGACTACCTGCGATGGAAAGAAGAAAATGTATGAGTTTATGTCTGAATTTAAAGATGTATTTATTCTGGAACTTCCTCATAAACAGACGGAAGCTGCACTGCAGTATTGGAAGAGTGAGATCATTCGCTTCAAGGAATACCTGGAGAAGAAATTTGACGTAGAGATTACAGAGGAGAAATTGCGTGAAGCAGTCCACATCAGCAATGAGGGACGCCGTGCTCTGAAAGATTTTTATGAGTTAATGAAGCTTGATCCAGCGCCAATGAAAGGGGAGAATCTCTATAATGTATTATATGGAACTACTTTCAAATTTGATCGTTCCAAAGTTCCGGCAGAGATTGATGCACTGACAGCGAAAGTAAAAGAAGAATATGCGGCAGGTAAGAATGAAGGCAGGAAACATCGTATCTTAATTACCGGATGTCCAATGGGCGGCGCTACTATGAAAGTAGTGAAAGCGATTGAAGAAAACGGTGGTGTAGTAGTTGCTTTTGAAAACTGTTCCGGTGCGAAGAGTGTGGACAGACTGATTGATGAAAGTGATCCGGATATCTATGAGGCAATTGCGAGACGTTATCTGAACATTGGATGTTCTGTTATGACGCCGAATCCGAACCGTTTTGAGCTGCTGAATGAATTAATTGATGAATATCAGGTAGAAGCTGTTGTGGAGATGACTTTACAGGCCTGTCATACCTACAATGTGGAAGCAGGTAAAGTTGGCAGATTTGTAAGAGAAGAGAAAAAGATTCCGTATCTGCACGTAGAGACAGATTATTCCCAGTCTGATGTTGGACAGCTTAATACACGAATTGCTGCGTTGATTGAGATGTTGTAATCTGGTTATGAATAAATGTAGATGAAAGCGAATTGCTGACTGTATATTAGCTGGTAGATACGTTATGTTTTAGCAAGTTATGATAAAATCCTTCTGTTGTTATAGTACAGAGCGATAGGTGGTAAGGGAAGACTAAAAAGCATGTGAATGATCTTTAAATTCAGAAAGAGTTTGCATGCTTTTTTCATTGCAGATAAAGAGAATAAATGTTAAAGTTAATAACACGGCACAAAGCAGGGGAGTAATAAAAGTTATTCTAATGAGTGCTTATTTAAGAAATTAGAGGGAATAGAAACTGTATCAAATATGTTAAGAGAGGAAGGATTTTACTTGGAAAAAAATAACCAAAGTACGCAGGAGATAAATTCGCAGGCACAGAATCCGCTTGGCACTGCGCCAGTGGGTGGTCTGATCGCGAAGTTTGCGATTCCTGCGATCATCAGTATGCTGGTCAGTGCGATGTATAATATCGTGGACCAGATTTTTATCGGACAGGGCGTAGGCATGCTGGGAAATGCGGCGACGAATGTGGCATTTCCGGTTACGACAATTGCTACTTCATTGGCATTACTCCTGGGGATTGGCGGTGCGTCCAATTATAACCTGGAAATGGGAGCCGGGCAGGAAAAGAAAGCAAGTGGGATTGCAGGAACAGCTTTATCATCATTGGTGATCAGCGGTGTGATCCTTGCGGTAATTGTTCTGGTGTTTCTGAAGCCGCTTCTGACATTGTTTGGAGCAACGACGGATGTAATGCCGTATGCGGTTGATTATACGGGAATCACGGCGGTAGGGCTTCCATTTTATATTTTATCTGTAGGTGGAAATCATCTTGTCAGAGCAGACAGAAGCCCTACGTATTCTATGAATTGTATTATGGTTGGTGCGATCATTAATACGATTCTTGATCCGCTGTTTATTTTCGGATGCGGATGGGGAATTAAAGGTGCTGCATGGGCGACTGTGATCGGACAGGTTGTTTCCGGACTTCTGGTTGTTTTGTATTTTGCGAAATTCCGGAAAATGTATCTGTCAGGTGCAATGCTGAAACCGAAACTGTCATATCTCAGCGCGATTATTTCATTGGGTCTTGCATCCTGTATTAATCAGATTGCAATGGCAGTTGTGCAGATTGTATTAAATAATATCCTGCGATATTATGGTGGAAATTCTGTTTATGGAAGTGATATTCCGATTGCATGTGTGGGTGTTATTTCTAAAGTTAATATGGTATTTATGGCAATCTGTATTGGTATTTCTCAGGGCAGTCAGCCGATATGGGGATTCAATTATGGAGCGCAGAAATATGACAGAGTTCGACAGACGTATCGTTATTCTGTAACTGCATGTACAGTGATTGCTACGATATTCTTTGCCTGTTTCCAGCTGTTTCCTCACCAGATCGTGAGCATCTTTGGAACGGGAAGTGATCTGTATTTCCAGTTTGCGGAACGTTATCTGAAGATTTTTATGTTTATGACATTTGCCAATGGGATTCAACCAATGTCTTCTGGATTCTTTACTTCCATTGGAATGGCGAAACTGGGTATCGTCATGTCATTGACACGACAGGTAATTTTCCTGTTGCCGCTGATTATTATTTTCCCGTTGTTTATGGGAATTGACGGAGTGATGTACGCAGGACCGATCGCGGATGCAGCGGCATTTGTGCTGGCGATTGTGTTTGCGAGAAGAGAACTAACGAAGATGCGCAAGGCAGAAGTGGCGTAATAAAAAAGTTCCTGAGATGATATGAATTGAGTTTATTCATATCATCTGACAGGAACTTTTTTATTTTGCAAACAGTACTTTTTGGGAGCTGTTGATATCCTGTTCTGTCAGTTTATAAAACTGATCGAACAGCTCTATCTGGAAGCTTCCGGGACCAGAGCTGTTTTTTTCTGCTTTTTCTCCGGCTATACCGAATTCTGTTGCGGCAGATAAAGCAGCAGTGAAAGGATCTGCGACTGCCAGATAAGTGGCACAGATCATTCCAAGCATGCAGCCGGTTCCGGTAATCTGTGACATGGAGGAAGTGCCATTTGTGATAAATGCGCACTCGTTGGCGGAAATAACCATGTCTTCTTTTCCGGTAATAAGGAGTGTTGTGTTCCACTGGGCTGCTTTCTTCTGGAAGAGATCTTTCAGGCGGGAACGGTTGTCATTTGTGAGGACATCCTGTGTGCCTGCGTCAATGCCAATGGCGTGAGCTGTCTGTCCGGACATGGCAAGGAGTTCGGACATGTTACCTTTAAGAAGTTTCGGCATGTGGATACTCATGAGTTTCTGCGCAAATTCATAACGCAGATTGCTGCAGGCGGTTCCGACCAGGTCAAGCATGACCGGGATGTGGAGTCTGGATGCGGTTTCTAAGGACTTCGGCATGGATTCCATACGTGCGTCTGTAATATTTCCAAGATTCAGTGCCAGTGCCTGAGAGTGGCTTGTGATTTCTGCGACTTCTGCAGGGTGTTCTGCCATAATTGGGCGGCCTCCGGCCGCCAGAATGATGTTGGCACAGTCATGGATAGAAATAGGATTAGTGATGCAGTGAATCAGCGGCTGTGCTGACCTGGTCATCTGTCTGATGTTTGAGTGCTTTTCGATCATATACTTTTGCTCCGAGACTTTGTTGAAATTTGGCAAGCATTCCTGAGTGACTTAATGCTTTCAGGAAGAAGAAAGCGATAGTGCCACCCATGCAGGTTGCTGCCAGAAACATCGGTGTGTAGAAGAAGGCGTTCAGTCCGCTTCTGCCCATGAGAAATGCCATGACAGGATAGGAAACCAGGGAACCGATTATGCCGGTTCCGAAGATCTCACCGATCACTGCACAGATAATTTTTCCGTGAGATGCGCGGTAGAAAACACCTGATAAAAATGCTCCGAAAACGGCTCCTGTCAGTGCAAGCGGCGGAATACCCATAAACATCATACGGATAATTCCGATGAGAGTGGCACAAAGAAGTGAGTACCACGGTCCGAGAAGTACGGAACATACAATGTTGATAAAGTGTGCAGTCGGGCACATGCCTTCGATTCTCAGAATGGGTGAGATGACTACGCCGATAGCAACCATCATGGCGAGCATGACCATTCTGAATGTTTTGGATCTGTCTGTGTTCATAATGAACCTCCTTTAAATTATGAGTTGGTCTGCAAAAGCAAATATTATCAGTTGAGCAGAAAAGCATTAAGCAGTAATAGCCCTGTAAATAAAAAAATCTGCCCGAATAATACACTGGCAGATTTAAACTCATAGATACATTCCCTACGCTGGCATTATCCATTTCAGGTGCGGTCGAAGATTTATCTTCCTCTCAGCCTGTCGCACAAGCTCCCGTTGTTATTATCCATTATGCAAATTTTTTACTGGTGTTAGGGTAACACAATAAATTAAAAAAGTCAATGAAGAGATGGTTGTAACGGATTTGTCAGGTCCTGAATGAAAAAGTTTATGGAATAGAGTTGGTTACTACAAAAAGAAGCTACTTGGGTAAAAGTAAAGGTTCTTGTAGCAGTGAAGTTATTGTTTAATAAGGTGAATACGTTTTCACAAAATAAAGAAAAAACGAAAAAGGATTCATATTTATAATGAGCGCCGGCTCTTTTTATATAGTATTTTGGGAAAAATAAAAGAGTGGTCTGTAAACGTTTTCAGAGGTTTTTCTTTTATTTATGTGAAAACAATGCTTATAATAATTCATTAACAAGAAATCAGTGCATAAATAAAATTTTATTTGTAGAAAGCGAATGAATGTACTGTACATATGGATAAATAAATGATATTCATATAATTTATATTTACAAACTATGAAATAAAGAATATGATGAACAAAATCTGTTATTATTCATTCAGTTATGAGCAAGTAGCAAATATCCGCTTGACCTGAATCAGACAAGCCGCGAAGCAGATGATTTTATCCGCCTGACATAAATCAGGTAAGGAGTGAAGCGAATATAAGAAAAAACATTACATAAAGACTGTTTTTCAGAAGCAGATACATATAAAAAGTGTGTCTGATCTGGAAAAACGGTCTTTTTTAATGCTTTTCTGAACCGCAATTAAAAACGTAAACCAGTTATGAAAAAACTTAGAAATATGTAAAAAAGACAGGAAAAATCTCTGATAACAGAAAATCATGAGAAAGAAAAACTCTGAAATCTATAAAACCGTACATTTTTTCAGGTGAATACGTTTTCACAGAAGGAAAGAAAAATAAGGAAAAAAGTGTTTTGTATGGATTGTTTTTTATAAAACAGATTAAAAAAAACGAAGTATTCAGAAAGTTATTGAAAACGTTTCCTGAAATTCATATTGAGTTAGTATGGAAACTATGATTATAATAACGCCAAGTTCAAAGCAAGTATGAATGACAGAATACATAAGCAAGGAAAGACAAACAGTAACAAAATAAAGAACGAAGAGGAGAACATTATTATGGCGAAATTATTTACATCAGAATCAGTAACAGAAGGACATCCGGATAAAATTGCAGACCAGATCTCAGATGCGATCCTGGATGCTTTGCTGGAGCAGGATCCATATTCCAGAGTAGCAGCAGAGACAACTGTAGCAACAGGACTTGCACTTGTTGTTGGAGAGATCAGTACCAAGGCATATGTAGATATTCCAAAGATTGTACGAAATACAGTCAGAGATATTGGCTATACCGGACAGGTTGGAGGATTTGATGCAGATTCAATCTCAGTACTTACCGGAATTGATGAACAGTCACCGGATATTGCATTAGGAGTAGACAAAGCATACGAATCCAAACAGGAAGGAGAAACCAAGGACTTTGGAACAGGAGCTGGAGATCAGGGAATCATCTTTGGATATGCGACAAACGAGACACCGGAATATCTCCCTCCTGCAATTTCCTTCGCACACAGACTTACAAGACAGCTTGCAAAAGTTAGAAAGGATGGAACACTTTCTTATCTGGGACCAGATGGAAAATCACAGGTGACAGTTGAGTTTGATGACAATGATCGCGTGAAACGAATCCATACCATCGTAATCTCCACACAGCACAGTGAAGATGTAAGTCTGGAGCAGATTAAGAAAGATAGTATTCAGTATGTGATTCAACCGGTAATTCCGGAAAATCTTCTGGATGAGGACACAATCTATTATGTAAATCCTACCGGACGTTTCGTGATCGGAGGACCACAGGGCGATTCAGGACTGACCGGCAGAAAGATTATTGTTGATACCTACGGTGGAACAGGACGTCATGGCGGTGGAGCATTTTCCGGAAAAGATCCGACAAAGATCCGACAAAGGTTGACAGATCAGCCGCTTACGCTGCAAGATGGGTTGCAAAAAACCTGGTGGCAGCAGGTGTTGCAGAAAAAGTAGAAATAGAACTGGCATATGCAATTGGCGTGGCAAAACCGGTATCTATTGCAGCAGAAACCTTTGGCACAGGAAAAGTTCCGGAAGAAGTGATCGTGGAGATTATTGAGAAAGTCTTTGATCTCAGACCTGCGGCAATTATTGATGCACTGGATCTGCGCAGACCGATATACAAACAGACGGCAGCTTATGGACACTTCGGAAGAACAGACATTGAGCTTCCGTGGGAAAAGCTTGATATGGTTGAAGAAATTAAAAAATATTTGTTGTAAAAATTATCTTTAATAATGGAATTACCATAAAGAAATCTGCAGCATCGCAGAGAGGAGAACAATATGGAAAACAAGACAAACTGGCGGGATGAGGAACTGAGTATCACAGAGGTAATAGAAAAATATCCGGAAGTTTCCCCATTTATCATTATAAAAACAGATGCACAACGGCGAGGCGTACATTTTACAGATGCGGCGTTAAAGAAAGTTGATCCACAGATTCATCAGACCCAGAGCAGAAGTTTTGCACTGGAAAAAACAGATCTGACACCTTTTTCCCTGCTTATGCGTGATGGAACCAGTATTCTTACAGGAGATGTGAGAGTGCAGGGAGCGAGGGAACCACTTATCGTAGATGTGGTAGACGATAAGATTATGATTTGCGATGAGGGGAAACCGTTAGAAGAGGTGTTTTACTGGGAGAAACCAGACTTTTATAACAAGACCACAAGCAGCGGAAAACCTATGTGGCACATTGCCTGGGCAAGACCTCAGAGAATTGATATTAATCCGAATCAGTTTTGCCAGTTCTGGCAGACGCCGGGACACGGATGTAAGTATTGTGCGATTGCAGCAACTTACAGAAAGAATGATAAACCGCAGTTTGTAAATCTGGACGATATTGAAGAAACTGTACAGGAGGCATTAAAACAACCAGGAAGATATACCAGTATTTTTCTCACAGGCGGAACAATCCTGGAGGGAAAAGAACTTCTGGATGATGATCAGGTTCCTATTTACAATTATGTAGTAGGAAGAGAAGCATTTGCTGAAAAATATCCGGAGATTACAGAGAAAGTTCTGGAACTGATTAATGATACCTGGGACTATGCGGACAGTCATCAGGACGAGTACATAAAATTCTACGCAGATGCATCCGGACAGGATGTAGCTACAGTGGAAGCAGCATAGAAGGATAACTTCCCGCAGAGATATGCTTCAGACTTCAGTGACGATGACAAGAAGGCTTATGAAGAATTTGTAGACTGGATGAAGAGTGTGGACTATGTGGGGAAAGATGTGGACAGTGATTCCCTTTTAGACCTTTCTTATATGGAAAAAATCAGTCAGACAGGTGATGAACAGAAATGATCGGATATCATGTAAATGAAGAGAAAAAAAGCTTTATAAGTACAGGAAAAAATATATTTTATGCAGTTTTTCTTCCAGTGTTGCTCCTGATCTTATGGGAGTGGGCGGCAGACACAGGCAGGATCAATGGAAATGTGATCCCGCCGCCGTCGAGACTGGCAGAGACTTTTGTACAACTGGTTACTTCGGGAAAGCTGGCACAGGGATTACTGATCAGTTTCCAGAGAGTGCTTATAGGATTTCTGATCGCCAGTGTAGTAGGAATTGTACTGGGATTTCTGATGGGACTTTTTACTCCGGTGAATAAGATGCTGTCTTCTCTGGTAAATATTCTGCGTCCAATTCCGGTAATTGCGCTGATTCCAATTTTCATTATCATTCTGGGAATTGGAGAGCCTGCAAATATTTCCATTATTATCATCGGGGCTCTCTGGCCTGTACTGCTGAATACTCTGGCGGGTGTTCTGAGTGTAGACCGGAAGCTGCTGGAGGTGGCATATGTATACAGGATCAGCAGGAGAAAAATAATTTTCAGGATTGTTCTTCCATCTGCGCTGTATCATATTCTTACAGGGTTACGTCTGGGAATCGGCGGAGCATGGGTCAGTGTGGTAGCTGCGGAAATGATCGGAGCTACCAGTGGAATCGGATATATGATCATGTTTGCGAAATCTCTGGCGCAGGCAGCGAATATGTATGTGCTGGTGCTGGTAATCGGTGTGATCGGTTTCCTGATAGACAGAGTTCTTCTGATTTTCCAGAATCATATCAGCAAGCGTTTTGCAGGTGGAGGAAATTAGGATCATGAGCAGAAAAAAGACAATATTACGTATTGAAAATGTGAAGAAAAATTTCCAGATCCAGAATCAGACGGTGGAAGTACTTCAGAACATTAATCTGGATGTCAGGGAAGGACAGTTTGTTTCGCTGATCGGTTCCAGTGGATGTGGAAAGAGTACATTATTAAAAATGATCACTGCGTTGGAAAAACCAACAGCAGGAGAGATTTTCATTGATGAAGAGAAAGTTACGGGACCATCAGGAAAATGCAGCATGATCTTTCAGGAGGCACGACTTTTTCCATGGCTTACTGCAGAACAGAATATTGCATTCACACTTCCGGCAAAAGTATCAGCAGATCAGGAGCAGAAAACAGCGGAGAAGTATCTGCAGCTTGTTGGGCTGGAAACGTTTGGAAAAGCACTTCCGTCTCAGCTATCAGGCGGCATGCAGCAGAGAGTTAGTATTGTCAGAGGACTTGCGACGAAACCGAGGCTTCTGCTTCTTGATGAACCGTTTGGAGCACTGGATGCGTTTACCAGGATTGATCTTCAGGAAGAACTATTGAAGATCTGGGAAAGGGAAAAAACAACAATGGTGATGGTGACGCATGATATTGACGAAGCAATTTATCTCAGTGACCGTATTATCGTACTGTCATCCAAGCCAGGTGTTGTAAAAGCGGATATCGAAGTAGAACTTCCAAGACCCCGCGAGAGAAGCAGTTATGATTTTCTCCAGATCAGGAGAAATGTTATGAAAGCGCTGTTTGAAAAAGACGGGGCAGTGCGGGAAGTGGAGTATTATATTTAAAATTCATCTGTACCAAAATTTCTGTCCGTGTTATGATTAACAGGTAAATGACAGACAGCATATTATGAAAAAGAGGCTGTCTGCATGGACAGAAAGGCAGGTTAAATCTGATGAAACAGGAAAATTACATAAAGGGTATGATAATGATCATCCTGTCGGCGTTTTTCTTTGCTTGTATGAATGTGAGTGTGCGTCTGGCAGGTGAT